>Ga0306923_10005062_pt1 | contig 12759 bp, 9 predicted proteins | sample sta12Can44000108_FD_203841 | JGI IMG/M metagenome (GOLD analysis project Ga0306923, IMG submission 203841) | Lab enrichment of tropical soil microbial communities from Luquillo Experimental Forest, Puerto Rico - statanox.12C.anox.44.000.108 (v2)... | ecosystem: Environmental > Terrestrial > Soil... | reverse complement strand
AGGAACGCCCCAACGGCCGGCGGGGATACGCTCTAAAATAGATTTACTTCTCTCCGGATCTTCACGCAAAGCTTGTGTATTGTTAGTTGCAATATAACCCGGAGCAATACCATTTACACAAACACCTTTGCCACCCCACTCGTTACCAAATGCCCTAACCAAACCCGCTACAGCAGATTTACTTGCAGTATAACCAGGAACATTAATGCCACCCTGAAAACTTAATAGCGAACAAGTAAAAATAATTTTACCGCCACCGTTTTCAATCATGTGTTTCCCAAATTCGCGGCCTAAAATAAATTGAGCATTTAAATTAATATCAATTACCTTATCCCAATATTCATCAGGATGTTCTGCTGCAGGTTTACGCATAATAATGCCTGCATTATTTACCAAAATATCAATACGTTTATTCTCAGCTTTCACTTGATTAATAAAAGCATATAATTTTTCACGGTCAGAAATATCTACTCTGTGATAGGTAAACTTACGACCAGTAGCTTCCACAGCAGCCTTAACAGCAGAATAATCTTCTACAATTGAAGCCCCAACAATATCGGCACCTGCTTCTGCCAGTGCGGTAGCCATCCCCATTCCTAAACCGGTATCGCATCCTGTAACCAATGCGGTTTTACCTTTTAATTCAAACGAATTTAATGTATTCATAATTGTATTTTTATACTTAGATTAATGTTATTTTTCGGAGCGCTAAATTTACAAACCGATAGAATTAAAACTGCTGTTATTGAATACGACAAGCTTAAATTAAATTTTATCGAATTTTATTATTGAAAATTAGATGAATTGTTTGCTCGGTTAATCAAAGAATGAAAGTTAATTTGTGCAAACGTTTACGGATATTTGACAGATTTTAACCGTTTCAACTATGCAAAAAAAAGATGCTATAACAATTAAGGATATTGCAAAAGCACTCAACTTATCGGTTGCAACAGTTTCAAGATCTCTTAAAGACAGCTATCAGATTAGTGAGCAAACCAAAAAGAAAGTTCGTGCATATGCAGAGGCAAATCACTACATGCCCAACCTAATGGCACAAAGCCGCAAAACAAGAAGCATCGGTTTAATGATCTGTTCTATTCCCAATAATTTTTTGGCAGAAGTAATCAGCGGTATTGAATCTGCCGCCAATAGTAAAAATTATCACGTAATCATTACGCAAAGTCATGAATCGTTTGAAAGAGAAATGCAAAATCTTGACTTTTTAACAAGCAGGGCCGTAGATGGTTTTTTGGTTTCTATTGCAACAGAAACACAAAACTTCAGCCATTTTGAAGAGATATTATCACAAAACCTTCCTATTGTTTTTTTCGACAGGATACCTGATATTGATAATATTCATCAGGTAGTTTCGGATAATCACGAAGGTGCTTATAATGCCACCAAACATTTGCTGCAAAACGGGTTTACAAAAATCGGCCATATTACAAGTTCCGTAAATTTATCTATTACCAAAGAACGCCTTGAAGGATATTATAAAGCATTGGAAGAATTTAATATCCCGTTGAATGAAATGTATATTAAATATTGCCACCATGGCGGCATGTTGCTTGAAGAAGTTGAAAAGGCAATTTCAGAATTATTAGCAGCGCAAATACCTGTGGATGCTATATTAACTGCATCGGACAGGATAACAACCGCCACTCTCAAATCTTTGCAGGAAAGAGGATTAAAAATACCAGATGATATTGGCATAGTTGGTTTTACCAATTTCAGTTTCCCTGAATTATTTAATCCGCCACTTACAACTGTAAATCAATCTGCTTTCGAAATGGGCAAAACCGCAGCAGAATTATTAATTACACAAATTGAAAGTAAGCGGCCGCTGAAAGCATTTGAAAAAATTATTTTGCCTGCTGTTTTAACGGTTAGAAAAACTTCTATGAAGGCAAAACAAAATACAGTTTCATCATAAAAAACCACCCAAAAAAAGGTGGTTGTGTGCCCAAGACCGGATTCGAACCAGCACGTCCTTGCGAACGCTGCGACCTGAACACAGTGCGTCTACCAATTTCGCCACTTGGGCAAGTGTGTTTCGTTAATTAGTTTACTTGTTTGTTGGTTTATTCGTATACAGCCTTAAACCTCTTAAACTTTGTAAACCTTCTTCTTTCAGGTTTGCAAATATAACGGCTCTTACACTACCAGCAAACTGCAACCTCTTATATCGCTGTTATCCAATCTGCCCCAGACCTCAAAACTACCGTCTTCATATACAATACCTACATCTTCCGTTGCAATAAAAGCGCAACTGTAAACGTTGGCCAAATCAATTACATTTAAAACGCCTTTCCCCGAAAAGCTTACCTGCAAAGGGTCTTCTTCGTTTCGCACTACTACTTTCATCCATGGCGGGCAAACAAATTTGCCATTGCCAAGAGAGTAAGCCTGCGACAATAGCTCCGTCATCCCATATTCGGAATGAACAATATTTACACCTAATCTCTTTTTCAAATAATTGTGAACTTCCACTCTTGTTAACTCTTTTCTCCGACCTTTCATTCCTCCGGTTTCCATCACAACAGTATTTTTCAGGTTCATTGTAAATTGCTCTGCAAAATCTAACAACCCAAAAGTTACTCCAATTAATAATGTTTTTTGTTGCCGTGCTTCCAATTGACTTAAAGTTTGTTGCAACTTTTCAAAATCGTATAAATAAAATCCACTTAATGTTTGTTTCGACATTTTTATCATTTCATCCACCATCATTACCAAAGAAGAATTTTGACGTTCCAAGTACGATGGCAATAACCCAATTACACACCAATCTTCCATACTTCCATAAAACAATTCAAATGTTTTGGTAAAGCTTTGTTGGTAGATGGAAATATCTTTAACCAAATGCTTACTGTTAACGGTATTGGTAGTGCCGCTGCTCTCAAATATTTGTTGGGGTTGAAACAGCGTTGATGTTACAGAATGACTCTTAAAAAAGGAAATAGGGAGAAAAGGAAAGTGGGTTAATTTGAAATCTGAAATCTGAAATTTAAATTTCATCAAATCACTCCACTTTTTATAAATGGCATTATTTTGATACTGAAAGTTGAAAATTTCAATAGCTGTTTCCTGAAAATTTTGACTAGAAACTGAAAAAATATTGTTAACAAATGACTGTTGCACGATAAGCTGTTGCGATGAATTAATTACATTTGAAATAGAATATCCCAAAAATGAAAGCAAAAATATTGATACTATTGGTTTTAGCAGTGATATTTAATTCTTGTAACAAAGATAAATATCAAGATAAACCGCAATTAACGCTTAAATCAGTCAATACATCTGTTGTAAACGTAGGGAGTGTTCTTACTTTTGATATTGAAGTAACAGATAAACAAGGCGATATACAAGATACTATTTGGTGGGCAAAAATTTCTTCAAGTTGCCCCGCCAATAATTTAACAAGTCCGGTAGTTGTTCCATCCGCAGTTCCGGCAACCAAAAATTTTAAAGCTACATTTGACATGTCGTTTGTCAATCATGGTACCAATCTTCCTAATATTGAACCTTCTGCCGTTGGTTGCAGAACTAAGAACGATACCTGTACTTTTAAATTCTGGATGAAAGACTTAGCAAATAACAAAAGCGATACTTTAACATCTCCTATCATCGTTATTATTCATAGCTAAATTGTTGTTTAAATTAATACAACTTATTTTCTTCGGAAATTTTTTTTACGGTATTTGCACCGTGGCACTTTCCATTGAAACAAGTGTTCAAAGAAGCTATCCTTTAAATAATTTATGGTATTATGTTTTATTGTTTACTGCAACCGTAATTTACTATACCAAAGCATATATTTCAGAAACCGTTCCAGATAAAAACAACAAACGTTCCGTTTGGTATTTGCAACATAGAAAAGTAATTATCCAATCGCAATTTATATTATACAGCATTTTTATTATAGCAACATTTATTGTAGTAAAAAGTGTTTACGAGCATATATTTACCATGCCATGGTATCATTGGTTGTTTCTTTTTATTTTTCCGTTTACGGCATTGCTGTATTACGGAATTATTTTACCCAATCATCATTTATTTAATTTAAGAAAAACAGGCTGGCTTAAACCTTTTGTTATAGGTTTTGTTTGGAGTGGTGTTGTAAGCATTTATCCTGTACTTTTTTATTGCATCAGTAAAAATCAAACCTATTTTCTCAGCTACTTCGGATTGGTATTGTTTATTAAAAACATGATGTTTATTAGTGTGCTCTGCATTATGTTCGATATTAAAGATTATGCAACAGATTATAATAAAGAATTAAAAACATTTGTGGTAAGGGTTGGGCTACGTAAAACTATTTTTCAGATACTTATCCCCTTATCTGCAATAGGTTTCGGCATATTTTTAATTTATAATTTAGAGCAACATTTTCCATGGAAAAGAATCATTATCAATACCATTCCTTTTATACTGTTGATAATTGTTGCATATTCCATGTATCAACGTAAGCGTATTCTCTATTATCTTGCAATCATTGACGGATTGATGCTTGCAAAAGCAATTTGCGGAATTATAGGTTCAACAATTTTTAAATAATTTTTATGGCAAAAGAAAAAAAAGCAAAAGCAAAAACCAAGTCTGTTTTAACAGAAGCCTCTTACAATTTTTTAAAAAACTATATTAATACCCCATCGCCGGTTGGCTTCGAAAGCAGCGGACAAAAAGTATGGTTAGATTATGTAAAACCTTTGGTAGACACCACTTTTATAGACCCTTACGGTACTGCCGTTGGTGTAATTAATCCAACAGCAACTTTTAAAGTAGTAATTGAAGCACATGCGGATGAAATAAGTTGGTTTGTAAATTATATAACCGATCAGGGATTTATTTATTTAAAAAGAAATGGCGGTGTAGATCACCAGATTGCCCCTGCAAAAAGAGTTTGGATTCACGGTAAAAAAGGACCGGTAAAAGCAGTATTCGGATGGCCTGCTATTCATACACGTTTAAGCAACCCCGAAACAAAAGAACCATCCCCAAAAGTAGATACGCTATTTTTAGATTGTGGTGCCCGCAGCAAAAAAGAAGTATTGGAACTTGGTATTCATATTGGTAGTGTTGTTACTTACGAAGAAGGTTACGACGAATTAGCTTACGATTATTTAATTGCCCGTGCCTTCGATAACCGCATCGGTGGTTTTATGATTGCAGAAGTAGCAAGATTATTAAAAGAAAACAATAAAACATTGCCATTTGGTTTGTATGTGGTAAACGCAGTACAGGAAGAAATTGGCCTGCGTGGCGCAGAAATGATTGCTCGCAGAATTAAACCCGATATTGCCATCATTACAGATGTTACACACGATACACAAACACCAATGATTAACAAAGCCATTGAAGGCGATGTGGCTTGCGGCAAAGGCCCTTCACCGGCTTATGGCCCCGCCGTTCATAATAAATTATTGGCATTTGTAGAAGCCGTTGCAGAAAAGAAAAAAATTCCTCTGCAAATGCGTACCGTTAGTCGCAGTACCGGCACAGATACAGATAGCTTTGCTTATGCAAACGATGGTTGCCCAAGCGTTTTAATTTCTATTCCATTGCGTTACATGCACACAACCGTAGAAATGCTGCACAAAAAAGATATTGAAGACACCATTGTTTTAATGTACGAAACCTTGCTGGCTTTAACACCCAAAACAAATTTAAGTTATCTATAAAGTGTAGCCATCTGCTGTATTTCATAGCAACATCGTTGCGTCGCACACTTCTGCATTCTGTTCATTATTCAACAAAAGTTTGAGCATCCATTTCTCAAACTTTTGTTATCAGGCAATAATAAAAATATTAATCCTTCAAAAGTATAAATATCATTATACAACTATCATACGCATTGCTGCAACACATCATATTTTTTTGATAGTTTTATATATTCTTTCTATCTTGTTTAAAGTATTCGTTAACCTGCATTCAGTTACTGCATACACCCTGAAAAAGGCTACCAAAATAGTAATTGTAAAAAATGTCTGTATATCAATTAACCGAAAAAGCTGCATTACAATACGGAGATAGTACGGCGGTTGTTTATGAAAAAAAAACTGTTACTTACCAACAATTGTTTGCAAAAGTCTACAACTTATCTAATGCTATTCTGCATCATGCAAAAGAGCAACAATTTATAGGCATCAGTGCAACCCGCTCCATAGAAATGATTGCCGGCGTTCTTGCTATTTTAAAAGCCGGCAAAACTTATGTTCCGCTCGATGCCAACTATCCGCCTTTGCGTTTGCAACAATTAATAGAAGATTCAAAAATAGAATTCACTTTATGTTTAGACGATGAGAGTGATTTTTTTAAAGAGCTTCAATTATCGCCAATTATTTCCAACAAAGAATATCATTATCCTTCAACAGAAATTCCGTTTTACAGTTCTACTGTTTGTGTGTTGTACACATCAGGTTCAACAGGAAAACCAAAAGGTGTTTGTTTAGGGCACCAGGGATTCATTAATCAAATAAACTGGCAAAAACAAAATGGCATTGCAAAACCCGGCATTAAAACATTACAATTTTGCCATTTAAGCTTCGATGCTGCTTTTCAGGAAATATTCGTTCCTCTGTCAACAGGCGGCACTTTATACATTGTTAACGATACTTACAGGTTAAACACAGGAAACTTATTGCATTATATTGTTGCCAATGCTATCAACAGATTATTTCTGCCTTATGCTGTAGTGCAATTTTTAGCAGAAACATCGGCGCTTTATCAATTGTATCCAACATCGGTACAAGAAATAATAACCGGTGGCGAGTTATTAAAAATAACTCCACAGATTTCTCAATTTTTCAACATCATGTCTCATTGTATTTTAATGAACGTTTACGGGCCAACTGAAGCAAGTATTTGGGTTACCGAACTTAAATTAAAAGGCAATGCGTTAGAATGGCCTGCAATTCCATCTATCGGCAACCCGGCTGTTGGCGCACAACTTTTTATTGCTGATGAAGAATTGAATCTATTACCCGATGGGGAAGTTGGAGAAATATTAATTCATGGCGATTGTTTAGCATTAGAATATTTAAATAAACCGGAACAAACAGCGGAGCGTTTTATCAATTGGAATCATCCGCAATTAGGAGAAATACGAGTTTACAGAACAGGTGATTTAGCTGCATATAATAACGATGGAACACTACAATTTCATGGCAGAAGAGATGGTCAGGTAAAGATCAGAGGCGGCAACAGGGTTGAGCTTGGAGAGATAGAAGTTGTAATCGGTAATATAACAGGCATCAGCCAGGTAAAAGTAATTGTAAGAGAAGATAAGCCCAATCAAAAAAACATTGTTGCGTATGTTTTGCTTACAAACAACACCCTTACAGAAGATACAATTAAAAAAGAAGTTGCAGCACATTTGCCCGATTACATGATACCATCTGCGGTAGTTATTTTACAAGAGTTTCCATTAACCGTAAGCGGTAAAATTGATGTACGTGCTTTTCCTGCTCCTGAAATTCAGCTTGAAATCAATAGTGATTTTAAAGCTGCATCTACAAAAACAGAAACCTATTTAAAAGAATTATGGGAAGATTTATTACAACTGAAAAACATAAGTATTAACGATAATTTTTTTGAGATAGGCGGTAACTCATTATTTGCCATTCAAATGATGATTAGGATTGAAAAAAATACGGGCAAACAATTACCGCTTATTTCTGTATTCGATCATTCAACCATCGAATCTTTGGCAGAATTAATTGATGCAGATATCACTTTTCAGTTTTCTCCGCTTGTTGCAATAAAAGCATCGGGCAAAAGAACGCCGGTGTATTTAATTCATGGAGACGGTTTAAACGTAATTAATTTTAACGGCATTGCAAAACATATTCACCCGGACCAACCGGTATACGGCTTGCAGCCAAAGGGTATTGATGGAAAATCGGAGCCCCTTGAAACAATAGAAGCAATTGCTCAATATTATAATCAGGCCATTATTCAACATAACCCTAACGGGCCTTATGCAATTGTTGGATATTCTTTCGGAGGATATGTTGCAATAGAAATGGTGAAGCAATTAAAACAAATGAAGCGGCCTGTTCTATTATTAGGAATGTTTGATACCAATGTTTTAAATGCTGAAAATATTTTGGGGTGGCATAAAAAATTGGGAAGAAAATTAATGCGCCAATTCCCGAAATTCATGTGGATCATCAAATCGTTTGTCGATAATCCAGCAGCTGTGCTGGAATATCAACTTACCAGTTTTAGCAGAAGAGTCAGGCAAACTTTTAGTTTGGGAACAAAGCCTGTCAATCCGGAAATTGAAGTCTATTATCATTTGATGGATAAAATAAATGAAAAACATTATAATGCTCTTTTAAAATACAACCTCGAAAAATATGATGGCAAAGTTGTAATGTTTAAAGCAATGGAACGCCCTTATTTTGTGGATGATTTTAAATATTTAGGATGGCAGAAATATGCATTGCAAGGTGTAGATGTATATGATATACCGGGAGACCACCTCACCATGTTTGCAGAGCCCAATTGCCAAATACTTGCAAAACAAATAGATACTGCTTTGTTAAATGCCCAAAAATAATGTTTACCATTTATTGCAATAACTTATATGCAGTTGAATGGAAAAAGACTGATACTTGTTTATTTGATGTAACAAACCAAGTGGATGTTTGGAAAATTGACACAACCAAATTCTTTTATCGACTTGATTATTTTTTTTCGCTATTGCATCAAAATGAGAAGCAAAAAGCATTGGCTTTTAAAGTTGAAAAAGATAAAAACAATTTTATTATCAGGAAAGGGTTATTAAAATATTTATTGGCAAAATACCTTAAAACAAATACTGCGTCAATTGAATTTACTGACGGAAATAATAAAAAGCCGATTTTAGTAAACAATAATACAGGTCTGCATTTCAACAGTTCTCATTCCGGAAATTTTATTTTAATTGCAATTGCAAAACAAGAAGTTGGTGTTGATATTGAGCACATTAATACCGCATTTAATTATCAGGAAATTCTATCTGCAATATTTTCCGATGCTGAAATAAATTGGATATTAAAAAATACAAAAGCAGTTGAATCTTTCTTTCAACTTTTTACCAGAAAAGAAGCAATTATAAAAGCAAGTTCAAAAGGAATTACTGATTTTATAAAAAATGTTCCGGTATTAAATGGAAAGCATTTAATTGGTGAAGCAACCGACATGAATATTAGAACAAACCTTTTATTAAATAGTTTTTTTGTTGAAGAAGATTTTGCTGCAAGTATTTGTTTTAATTCAGTTGTTAAACAAATTCAATTTTATTCTTTAGATAATTTTTGATTAAAAATTAAGTATACAATTTTTAGATTTGGCACATAGAAGTGCTCTTTGTGTTTCTGTGGTGAAAACAAACCACAAAGGCACGAATAACACGAAGAGAAAGGAAAGGAAAACAATTCAGTACCCTTTGGTCTCTGTGGTGAAAATAAAGAACAAAGTGCTGAAGTGTGCGACGCAAGTAAAGCTTCATTGAAATACAAAAGCCGGCTTAATAAAAGAACTAAGCAATTTCTGCGGGTAATTTATCGGTACGTTTTGTGCCGGCATATAATTCATACTCCAACAAACGGCAATCAATCTTTGCATTAAAAAATTCAATTCTTCTTTTGGGTTTTAAGCGGATCTTTTTTGCCAGATCTAAATTACCTGTAAAAATATATCCGGTGTATCCTTTGCATTTATTTTTAAGAAAGTCGCCCATTCTTGCATACGTTTTTTCCAACTCAATTTCATCGCCTAATCTTTCGCCGTATTCAGGGTTAAACATAATTACGGCACCCTCCTGTTCCGGAATTTTTGTTACTTCAAAATCGCATGTCTGAAAAGAAATCAACTCCTCCACTCCTGCTGCTGCCGCATTTATTTTTGCGATGGAAATAGCTTTGCTGCTAATATCAGAGGCAATAATTTTTAACTCGGGAAGCGTTTTGATTTGTTTATTTAATTTTTCTCTTTCAACATCATACATTGCTTTTTCATACCCTTTCAAATGCATAAAAGCATAATTGCTGCGAAGCAATCCGGGCACACGATTGGTTGCAATTAAAGCTGCTTCAATAGCTAATGTTCCGGAGCCACACATCGGATTTACAAAAGCATTTTTTTTATTCCAGTTGGTAGATAAAATAGTTGCCGCAGCCAATGCTTCTAACATGGGTGCCTGGCCAGGCAATTTGCGATAACCATGTTTCGCTAAAGTTTCGCCGGAAGTATCTAAAAATATTTCTGCTTCTTCGTGTTTCCAAAATAAATAAACAACTGCACCGCTTAACTCGGAACCTGTGATAGGGCGAAGATTAGCCACATTACGCATATGATCTACAATGGCATCTTTAACACGTAAATTGGCAAATAAATTGGTTTGAATAGTTGGATGAAATACATTGCTGGTTACAGAAAAATAACCATCGGGGGCAATCATTTTTTCCCAAGGAATATTTACCAGATTCTTGTACAATTCGTCAGGATTGTTGCATATAAAAGTCTTTAGCGAATACATCACCTGACTTGCACAACGTAAATTCAAATTAAGCCTGATGCAATCTGTTACCGTACCTGTAATTTCAACACCTGTTTGAAATGTTCTATCAATTTTAAAATCTAATTGAGCCACTTCTTTTTCTAAAGCAGGGGCTAACCATTTATTACAGGTGATAATAATTTTACGGGCAGTTGTAAATACTTGCATACGCAAACTTAAGTGAATATTTTTCCTTTGTTGCGCTTTGCTAATTTTTAAAAGCTGTATAAAATGAATAATTGCGATACCGGCAGCAACTTTCATGGCATCGTCCCTTGCGTCGCAATCCGTTCATTTGTTGTGCAAATAGCATCGTCCCGTTTCCTCAGCAACCTCGCAAACTAAATTTAAACAGGTCCTTAGATAAAATAGAAAGCTATTCAATGCCTTTCCACCATTGCTTAAATGATTGATGTTCGTTGTTCAATTCAACCCGTTCACCAATTAAAGGCGTGAGAATGTTCAGGTGTTCTGTTTCATTCAATTTGCATAACTCATTTAAAGATGCATCCCATGCATGATTAGCTAAAGCAAATTTTACAGAGTGAACAGGTATTATTTTTTTTGCTTGTAAGTCTTTTGCAGCTTGCAACACTTCAGGAGGCATCATGTGAATATATTTCCAGCTTTTATCATATTGTCCGCATTCAAGAATGGCCAGATCAAAAGGTGCAAACTGTTTCCCTATTTCTGCAAAGTGAGTACCATAGCCGCTATCGCCACCAATAAATATTTTTTTGGAAGGGGTTTGCAAAACATAGGAAGTCCACAATGATTTATTTCTTGCAAAACCTCTCCCTGAAAAATGCCTTGCGGGAGTTGTATTTACAACAAATCCTTTTTCCAATAAAAACTCTTCATTCCAATCTTTTTCCATAATCATTCTTGTATCAAAACCCCAATATTCTAAATGTTGCGCCACACCTAACGGGCAAATAATAATATCAATTTTATTTTTTAAACCCATGATAGTTTCGTAATCCAGATGATCCCAATGATCGTGAGAAAGCAATAAATAGTCAATTGCAGGAAGTTCATCTACCGAATAAATATCAGTGCCATCAAAACTTCTCGTGGTAAAAGAAACAGGTGATGCAGCACCACTCAGTACCGGATCAACCAAAAATTTCTTGCCATCAGTTTGAATAAAATAAGATGAATGCCCAAACCACACCAACACATCTTGTTCCGGTTTTAAGCTTAGAAGGTCTGTTTTGACAGATGGAATTTTTTCTTTTGGTTTTACTCTTTCCTTCTTCGTAAAGAAAAATTCTTTCATCACTTCCCAATAACCAACACCTTCCGTTAATGCAGGAGTATATTCCAAATTTTGAAACTGGTTGTTTTTATAATTGGGAGAATTTTTTATTTGAATCAATCTTTCTCCGGCAGGTAATTTGCCAAACTTTTTTTGATTCATAAAAACAATAATTGCCAACACTATAACAATAACAACAATTATAAAGGCCATTGATGAAAATATAATTTTTTTAAATAATTACTTCAAAGCATTATACAATACTTCAACCGTATGCAATGCTTTTGTATGTGTGCCATCTTTTATTTGATGCCTGCAACTGGTACCCGGCGCAGCAATAATTGTTTCATCTGCTTGTTTGCGAATAGTTGGAAATAAAACCAACTCTCCTATTTGCATAGAAATATCGTAATGCTCTTTCTCGAAACCGAATGAGCCCGCCATACCGCAACAACCGGACGGAATAGCTTCCACCTTATAATTTTCAGGAAACGATAAAATAGAAATTGAATCGGCTAATGAACCAACCGATTTCTGTTGACAATGTCCGTGTAATTTTACCAGTTTAGATTCTTTAGTAAATTGATCTTTAGTGATATTTCCTTTCGCCATTTCTTTGGCTATAAATTCATCAATAAACATTGCATTTTTTGCAAGTGATTTTGCAGCTTCCAGATTTTCATCAGATGCTAAATCAGGATATTCATCCCTAAAAGTTAATATTGCCGAAGGCTCAATACCAATCAAAGGTGTGTCTTCGGAAATAATATCCTTCAATAACTCAATATTTTTATTCGCAATTTTTTGTGCTACACGAATTAATCCTTTTGAAAGCCAAGCCCTGCCACTTTCTTCATGTTTTGGAATTTCAACACTATATCCTAATTTTTCTAATAATTGGATGGCAGTGATACCAATATGAGCATCATTATAATTGGTAAATTCATCGCAGAAGAGG
>Ga0306923_10005061_pt1 | contig 12760 bp, 17 predicted proteins | sample sta12Can44000108_FD_203841 | JGI IMG/M metagenome (GOLD analysis project Ga0306923, IMG submission 203841) | Lab enrichment of tropical soil microbial communities from Luquillo Experimental Forest, Puerto Rico - statanox.12C.anox.44.000.108 (v2)... | ecosystem: Environmental > Terrestrial >... | reverse complement strand
ACTGACCTCGGAGGTCGACATCGCCACATCCTTACTTTGACGGCTGGTCCGCCGCTTTTCAGGACGCCGACCGTGGGGCCTGTGCATGAATACCATTGAGTTTTCGTGAACACGAGGAAGATCACGACGCTCGCGGCAATCGCCACGGCGAGCATCGCCGGAGCCATCAGCCTCTCCTCAATTGCACGCGCCGACGTCACCAGGCGCGAATTCCAGTCACCATCGGGCGACATCGTTTGCGAGTTAAGTGCTGGCAGCGACGGCACCGGCAGCGTCTTCTGCGATATCGGCACCTACGGGCCGCCGCCCTATAGGCCCGACTGCCCCCAGGGTTGGGGTGTCCGCTTCGGCCTTGACCAGGGCAACGCGCCCGTCTCGCAGTGCCAAGAGGACACGATCATTCCAGGTTCGAGACCCAGCAACCGAGGCCTGGCCACGCTGGCTTACGGGAAGACGGCCTCCGCCGGCACGATCACCTGTGACAGCGAGCCAACGGGCATCACATGCACAGACGCGAGCACCGGTCACTTCTTCCGGGTGTCGCAGGAGTCCTATCAGCTGGGGTGATGACGACATAAGCCGCGCGGCGGAATAGGTCCGCGCGATGCGCAGGTTGCAGTGGCAATGACCACACAAAACAACGCCACGATCGACCTCGGCCGATTTGGCTATTTCGGAATGAGCGCCACCCCCGACCAGGCCCAGGAGATCGAACGGCTAGGTTACGGCACGGTTTGGATCGCCGGTTCGCCGCCGGCCGAATTGTCTTTCGTGGAACCACTTTTGGAGGCCACTACCACGCTGAAGGTGGCCACCGGCATCGTCAACATCTGGACGGCGGCCGCCAAGCCCGTCGCCGAGTCGTTCCACCGGATCAACACCGCCTACCCGGGCCGCTTCCTGCTCGGCATCGGAGCCGGCCATCCCGAGGCCCAGGCGCAATACCGCAAGCCATACGAGGCCCTGGTGTCATACCTGGACGAGCTCGACGAATACGGCGTACCGGCCAATCAACGGGTGCTCGCCGCACTCGGGCCGCGGGTGCTGAAGCTGTCGGCCGAGCGCAGCGCCGGGGCGCACCCCGCCAACGCCACGCCCGAACACGCCGCACAGGCCCGCGCGATCATTGGGCCCAACGCGCTGCTGGCGCCCGTGCATAACGTAGTGCTAACCGCCGACGCCCAGGAGGCACGAGCGGTCGGCCGCGCGGCGCTGGACTTCTACTTCAACCTGACGAACTACGTGAGCAATTGGAAGCGGCTGGGTTTCACCGACGCCGACGTCACCCGGCCAGGCAGCGACGAGTTCATCGACGCGGTGATCGCCCACGGCACGCCTGAGGACGTCGCCAAACGCCTGGGCGAGTATCTGAGCGCCGGTGCCAACCACGTCGCGATCCTTGTGCTCGGCGCGCCTGACAAGGTGTTGCCGACGTTGTCCGAACTAGCTGGGCCGCTTGGCTTGTCGCGTTAACGGATTCTCACGCGATATCTGCGAAGAGCGCACCCACCCGGCGCCCGCCCAACCGGGCACGTTCTTGACCCAGTCGGCCTTGCCGTGGCCCAACAGGGTCGCCAGCACCCCAATGCATCCACCCGGCAACGGCGGCAAAGTCATAGCCCCTCCACGCCGCACCTACGGTCTCCTGCGCGCACCGCGTAACCGCACAGAACAGAAGTAGGTACCGGTGTATCGAGGCCAAAATTTCATGACGGTTTCGGTTGAGCAAAGGTACGGCAGCTTACCCGCGATGCGAGGGCCGATATCGCCTGTTTGGCTTTAGTGTTGACTGCTATGGCCGGACTGAATAATCACGTGAAGCGCTGGCGCACAGCGCTTCACGTAGCCGTGTCGGCATTGATGGTTGCCATCCTCGGACTCGCCACCACCCCGGTAGCTCATGCGGCCGCGGCCGCGGCGACGTTGTCGGTGGAACACACGTGGCAGACCGGTTTCATCGCCAACTTCACTGTCACCAACGCGAGCATGGCGCCGCTATCCGATTGGAAGCTTGAATTCGACATGCCGGTGGGACAATCCATCTCGCACACGTGGAATAGCACCTTTACCCAATCTGGCACGCACTTTGTTATCACCCCCGCGAATTGGAATCGCGTCATTGCACCCGGTGGTTCAGCCACGGGTGGCATGAGGGGTGTGCTGTCCGGTACCTACTCGCCACCGTCGAATTGTGTGCTCAACGGGCAATATTTTTGCACCTAGAGGCGGGTGCGCACTGAGGCTCGACGGCTCCGACAAGTAGGACATGGCTTCATCCATGGTCGCCCACGGCACGCCCGACGACGTCGCCAAGCCCTGGGCGATTATCTCGGCGCCGGCGCCAACCACGTCGCGATCCTTATGCCCGGCGGGCCTGACAAGGCGTTGCCGACATTGTCCAAAATCGCTGGGCCGCTTGGCTTGTCGCACTAACGGATTTTCACGCGATATCTGCGACAAGCACACCCACCCGGCGCCCGCCCAACCGGGCAATCCACGGCAGCCCTTCGGCGCCGGTACCGGCGGGCAGGATCCGCGGATTGGTGATACGCAGGTCCCGCCCAAACAGGCGCACGTCGGCCTCACCCGCGGCCACCACGTTCTTGACCCAGTCGGCATTGCCGTGGCCCAACAGGATCGCCAGCACGCCCCTCTTGCGGTAGGCGTTCACGACGGTCTCATAACTTCTGCCCGACTTGCGACCGCGGTGTTTGATGACGGCGAACGTGGGCAGAAAGTGGGCGACCCACCGGACCGGCGGGTTCACGTACTTGAGCTGTATGCGGTCCACCCAGGCCGGGAACAGCATCGGCACGCCTGGGGCGCTGTTGGGATGGTCTTTGGGCATGGGCGCTCCGTTCAAGATCGAGTGCAGTCGTGGTACACCACAGTACCAACGTTCAAACAAGCACGCCGTGGAAGCTGAACAACGGCGTATCGCTCGCGGCCGCGGTTCTTACCGCGACGATCGCACCGTTAGCCGCATGCGCAAACCAGAACGGCGGCCAGTCGAGTACGACGCCGTCCTCCGGCGCGCCGAAAAGCGAAGCACCCCAGGGCATTTGAACTGGAGGCGCTTCCCTGCTCAGTGCTGCCACCAGCAAACCGAGCTAGAGCCGACGCGCTGTCTTCTGACAGCGACCTAGACTTCCTACGTGTTCGAAGTCCCGGAAACCCAGTACGTGAAATCGGGCGACGTCAATATCGCGTATCAGGTCGTTGGCGACGGACCCTTCGATCTCATTCACGTTCCGATGTTCATCTCGAACCTTGAGCTGCAATGGGAGGATCCCGTCGAGCGCAGATATTACGAGCGTCTCGCGTCGTTCTGTCGTCTGATCATGTTCGACAAACGTGGCACCGGCCTGTCTGATCGGGTCGCCGTGGCGACGCTCGAGGAACGACTGGATGATCTCCGCGCCGTGCTGGACGACGTCGGCTCGCAGCGGGCCGCCGTGTTCGGCAGCTCGGAAGGCGGGGCGCTTTCCACCCTTTTCACCACGACGTACCCGGAGCGCGTCTCAGCACTCGTCCTGTACGGCGCATTTCCGCGCATGGCCTGGGCGCAGGACTACCCGGAGGGGATCCCCGAAGAGATGTGCGCTGAAGCTATTCAACGATTCGAGGAGCATTGGGGCCGCGGGGAAGAGGGAGGGATGCCCCTCTACCTCCTCGCACCGGACCGGGCCGAGGATCCAGCATGGCGCAAAGCACACGGGCGATGGGAACGCCTGTCGGCAAGTCCGGGAGCTGCCCGCGCGCTATCCCAGATGATCTTCCAGATCGATGTGCGCCACCTCTTGTCGGCGATCCGCGTGCCGACGCTCGTTGTGCATAGGGCGGAGGACATCACGCACGCGGTGGGCAGCCGCTACATGGGTGCGCATATCCCTGGCGCCAAAGTCGTGGAACTTCCGGGCAATACCTACTTCCGGTACCTCGGCGACCAGGATGCGATCCTCGACGAGATCGAGGAGTTCCTTACCGGCGTTCGTCCCCTACCCGTGCCGGACCGCGCCCTGGCGACAGTGCTGTTCACCGACATCGTTTCATCGACTGAGCGCGCCGCAGCGCTCGGCGACGATGCATGGACGCGCACATTGGACCGCCACGACGCGCTGGTCGCGCGCGAGGTCGAGCGTCAGCGTGGTCGCAGAATCAACACAACAGGTGACGGCATCCTCGCGACCTTTGACGGCCCCGCGCGAGCAGTGCGATGTGCGCAATCAGTTTGTGAGGTGGTGCGGTCGCTGGGCATCGAAGTGCGAGCGGGACTTCACACCGGCGAGATCGAGCTTCGCGGCACCGACATCGGCGGGATTGCCGTCCACATCGGTCAACGCGTCTCAACACTCGCCGGACCGGGTGAGGTTCTTGTGTCGTCCACCGTCAAGGATCTGGTTGCCGGCTCCGGTATCGCGTTCGCCGACCGTGGGTCTCATGTGCTCAAGGGGGTACCCGACGAATGGCGAGTGTTCGCCGTCGAGAACTAAACAGCCCCATTTCGCGTAGCCGCGAGTTCAGGGACTGCGCAGCGACTCGAAAATGTCCCGGTCGTACAGGTGGGCTAGGAAGTGCCCACCCGGTTGCACATGCAGCGTTGCGCCCGGTATGCGCCGCGCGAGTTCGCCCGGCCAAGACGGGTCGAGGAGTTGGTCATCCGCGCCCGCCCAGACGTCCACCGGCACTCGGAAGTCCTCCGGCGCAAAGCCCCACGGGCGCACCATGGCGCGGTATTCCTCGAGTACGCCCTGCGGTTGCCGCAGCGCCTCGCGTGACATGTGCGCGAATGTCGTGAAACCGTCGGCCCTCAGTACCGCGCCGTCCGCGGCTCCGAGATCGCGCGCGGCAAGCCAACCGTAGAGTCGCGGGGCGCCTCCGGCCGCCAGCCGCATGGCGCGGAAGCACAGCCGCGCGCCCCACGATGCGCGGCAAGACATGCGGATGTAGGTCCGGTCAATCGTCGGCAGCCGATCGAACGCGCCGGGTTCGGTCAGCGGTGGCGCCCCGGCGATGATGGCGGCCCGCGTTACTCGCGGCGCTAGCGCGTAGCCGACTGCCGCGGCGTACTGCCCACCAAGGGACCAGCCCATCACGGCAAACCGATCGACATCGAGCCGGTCAAGCAGTTCGGTGACGTCGCGTGCCCAGTCCAGGACCGTTCGGCCCGGTTGCGGGTCCGAACGCCCGACACCCGGTCGATCGGGGGAGATGAGCCGGACCCTGCACAGCTCGGCGGTCGGCGCGGCGGCGGCCACGTCCAGGCGGCAGGCCAGGCCGCCGTGCGCGTTGACTATCGCGAAACCATCCGGGTCGCCGTATTGCGCGTAACTCAGCCGCCGCCCGTCGCGCAACTGGACCACGTGGTATTCCTCGTCGGCGACGTGTTCGGCCATGGCCTACCTTTGTGGTTGCGGACCGGCGGAACAGGCGCCCCGCCATCAACGCGAGGAACCCACGGTGAAAACTACATGCGGCCTCGCGTTCCCGTGGCACTCACCTCCAGACGCTGAATCGCGGCACCCAATTGATTTGGGGCAGAGCAGGTTACGCCGACTCACACCACGCAATTCCAACAAGAAGAGGAGATGTTCCGATGGCCAAGATCCTATTCGTGGTGACTGGAGCGAGTTATTGGACGCTGAAGGACGGCACCAGGCATCCGACGGGTTATTGGGCAGAAGAGTTCGCGGCCCCGTATAGCGAATTCACCGGAGCCGGCCATGAGGTCGTGGTGGCCACCCCCGGCGGCGTAGTGCCGTACGTGGATGTGATGAGCCTGCGCCCCTCGATGGCCGGCAGTGAACAGATCGCCAGGCAACAGGAGGAGATCCTGCGGTCTGCCGAGGAGTTGCGTCACCCGCTCGAGCTGGCGGACGCCCGTCTGGAGGACTACGACGCCGTCTATTACCCGGGTGGCCACGGTCCGATGCAGGACCTATGGGACGACGCCGACTCGGGCCGGCTGCTCACCGCCGCCCTGAATTCGGGCAGGCCCCTAGCGATCGTTTGTCACGCGCCGGCCGCCATCCTGGCTACCCGACGGAATGGCGTTTCACCATTCGCCGGCTACCGCGTCACGGCTTTCACCAACGATGAAGAAGAAGCGGTGGGGCTGCGCGCCAAAGCCAAATGGCTCGTCGAGGACGAGCTGATCAATCTCGGCGTGACCTTCACCCGCGGCGAAATCTGGAAGCCCTACACGGTCGTGGACCGCAACCTGTACACCGGCCAGAACCCCGCGTCTTCCGGGCCTCTCGCGCGCGAAGTACTGAAGGCGCTCAATTAGTTACGGCCGCGCGTCGCATCAGCGCCCATTCCGCTCGACTCGCCCGCGAGGCAATAGTTAGGTGTTATGTTCGTGCGGTGGACGCCCCGAGCGACATGGGCGGTTGTGCCGAGTTTTTTGGACCCATCGTCCGTGAGCAGGATGAGCCGGTATTCCATCAGCCCTGGGAGGGCCGGGTCTTTGGCATCGCGTTCTTTCTGCTACCGCTGCTCGGTCGCAACCTCGACATTGGCCGCTTCGCCATGCAAAAACTGCCGCGCGATGTCTACCTCTCGAGCTACTACCAACGCTGGCTGGGGGCTTTCGAGAACCTGCTTGTGGAGGCGGAGTACCTCGCGCCCGGCGAGGTCGACGCCCGAATCGCAGGCCGCAGCGCGGGAACCGGACGCCGGCGCGTGTCTCGAGCGCGCCTCGCGGCCACTGCGGCAGGCCTGCACTCCCTCTCACGCCCCACGTTGCCCCGCTGGCTCGCCGGTCAGGTGCTCCCCCGGCTGCTGGGGACGTCGCGGCCCGCGCTGCGACGGCGGCGCTTCGCGCCGGGCGACCGCATCCGGGTGCGCGGCACCATTGCGGCGCCGTTCACGCGACAGCCGGCCTATGTAACGGGCAAGCCCGGCGTGGTGGTCGCTCACCTCGGCGCGACGGTGTTTCCCGACGCTGTCGTCATGGGCAAGCGTGCATGGCCTCAGCATCTTTACACCGTCGCCTTCCAGGCGGCCGACTTATGGGGAGATGACGCCGAGCCCGGTACCGAGGTGCGGGTGGACCTCTACGAGTCCTACCTGGAGGGCGCATGACTGACGAGACGGCGGCGCGGGTCGAGGCGCTGGAATCGCTTCTGGTGGAGAAAAGAATCGTCGATCCCGACGTCATCGACGAGGTCATCGAGCACTACGAGACCAACGTAGGACCGCTCAATGGTGCCAAGGTGATCGCCCGCGCGTGGACCGATCCACAATATCGCCTGCGCCTGCTCGCTGACGGAACACGCGCCATCGCCGAATTCGGCTTCGGCGGTCCAGAGGCCCAAATGATCGTCGCGGTACCGAACACGCCGAGCGTCCACAACGTAGTGGTGTGCACGCTGTGTTCCTGCTATCCCTGGCCGGTTCTCGGGCTGCCGCCGTCCTGGTACAAGTCGCCCGCCTACCGTTCGCGAATGGTTGCCCAGCCTCGGGCTGTGCTCGCCGAGATGGGGGTGGAACTGCCGCCAGAGGTAACGATCAGGGTGTGGGACAGCTCGGCGGAGGCACGCTACCTCGTGGTGCCCGAGCGGCCGCCCGGGACCGATCGCCTCGGCGAGGTCGATCTGGCACGATTCGTGACGCGCGACTCGATGATCGGGGTGGGACTGGCATTGTCCCCCGAACAAATCGGTGATGCCTGATACGCCGAGCATCGACGCCGACCTGGAAGGGCCGGTCTCGCCGCCCCGCGACAACGGCGAGATCGTGTTCGGGGCGCCGTGGGAACGCCGGGCGTTCGGTCTTGCTGTCGCGTTGTGCCGCTCCGGGGCGTGCGAGTGGGAAGCCTTCCGCAGGCAACTCATCCGGCAGATCGCCGAGGATCCCGCACGGCCATACTGGAAGAGTTGGGCCGCTGCCCTCGAGGATGTCGTCGTCCGGACGTCCAAGCTGATACCCGCCGAGCTCGACGCGCGCCACCAAAGCGTGCTCGAGCGCCCCCTCGGCCACGACCATAGCTAGTCGCACGCCCCCAAGCCCTGCATTACCTAGTGGCGGTGCCGACCCTGGGGCCTGTGCATGGAAACCGTCCGTCTCAGTGGTGCTGGACGACAGCTACGCGGTCGGCCGAACTCCAAGTTGAGCAGTTGACCCCTGCGCCGCAAACCAGTTGGGAGGGCGCTTTTCAATGAAGGCCTGGACGCCCTCGAGCGCGCTCGGATCCATCATGTTGCAGGCCATCGTCGAGCCTGCGTCCTCGTAAGCGGACTCGATGCCGACTTCGATCTGCCGGTAGAACAGGGCTTTCCCCATCGCGACGCCAACACGCGGCTTCGCGACAATGCGCGCTACCAGCGCCTCGACCTCATCGTCCAGCGCCTCGGGCGCCGCCACCCTGTTGACCAGCCCCAACCCGCAGGCCTCCTCGGCGGAGACGAATTCGCCGGTGACGAGCATCTCGAAAGCGGCTTTTCGTGGCACATTGCGGGACAGCGCGACTCCCGGAGTCGCGCAGAAGAGCCCAACATTGATGCCGCTGACCGCGAAGCGCGCGTCTTGGCTCGCCACAGCGAGGTCACACATCGCGACGAGCTGACAGCCCGCAGCAGTCGCGAGACCATGGACACGCGCGATCACTGGGACCGGCAGGCGCTGGATCGAAAGCATCACGGCTGTGCACTGTGCGAACAGGCGCTGGTAGTACTCGAGCGAAGGCTCGGCCCGCATCTCCTTCAGGTCGTGGCCGGCGCAGAAGGCCTTTCCGGCTGCCCCGAGCACGACGACGCGCACCGCGTCATCGTGGGCAAGCGCGTCAACGGCCTCGCCGAGCGCCGCGAGCATCGCCTCAGATAGCGCGTTGAAGGCCTGGGGGCGGTTCAGCGTCAGCGTGACAACGCCGCGATCGTCGCGGTGTTGCAGCAGCAGCGGTTCTTCCATCGCGTTGACCTCACTCGATTGCCGCGGCGTGATGGCGTGCTCTGCCTTCGGACGCTAGCACCGAGGGTACTCAGGACGCCGCCTGTGGGGCCTATGCATGAAATCCGTTGGGTTTTCGGACATAAGCCCCACAGTCGGGCGTCAACCGCTAGTGATCGTGATCGTGATCGTGCTCGTCCGCGTCAGCAGGCTTGTCGACGATCGCCGTCTCGGTGGGATTGGATTACAGCCTTGCCCAACGTCGACCACCCGCGACAATTTCGACGGCAAGCTCACGTCACCGACGACTGACGATCCGCCCGGGCCGCTGCAATCTGCTCAGATTTCTGCGCCACAGGTAGATGCCGAGAGCGAGGATCAACACGAAGGGAATGTCAGTGAAGAACTTGCTCCAATAGCGGTCGAGGTCCATGGCGGCCTGCATCGCCATGAGCACGCCATGAGCCAAGTTGGCCCACATCGTGAAGTCGAGGAATGACGCGAAATCCTGCGGATTGCCAGCCGCGCGGAGCAGGAACACGCCCCAGACCACATAGATGAGTAGGAGCATCGGTGGCACATGGGCGTGTTCGCTCCCGAAACGGACATCGTTCCAGATTGTCCAGTTGAGCACGCCACCATGTTCAGCGAGCAGCGGTGATTGGGCCATGAACCCGACGAAAAGCAGGGTGAAGATGGCCAGCGTCAACACGCCGTAGACACGCAGGAAGACTCTGAATGCCGATTCGTTTCCGGACGGCCCCTCGGTGCCTGTCTGTGCAATATGACTCATCGTCTTACCTCCTTTGAGTCGGACATTACCACTAGATAGTTGGGAAAACCAACTGCTAGAGTGGAATCTCCGACCGCTTCGGTACACTGCGGATGTGGTGGGAAGGCGGAAGTACGACGAGGGGTGCGCTGTGGCGCACTCACTCGACGTGATCGGCGAGCGGTGGGCCCTGCTGATCGTGCGTGAGCTGCTGCTCGGCCCAAAACGGTTCACCGACCTGCGCGCGGGTGTACCCGGCGCCAGTGCGGACGTCCTCACGCAGCGACTACGTGAGCTGATGGACGCCGGTGTAGTGCGGCAGACCAAGCTGCCGCCACCGGCCGGCTCCAAGGTCTATGAGCTGACAACCTGGGGTGCAGAGCTGGAACCGGTCGTCACGCATCTCGGCCGCTGGGGGAGCCGCTCTCCGTCGATGAACCACGACGCCGAGCGCAGCGTGGACTCACTCGTCTTGTCGCTGAGGGCATTGTTCGACAGCCAGGCCGCACACGGATTTACCGCAACGATCGCGCTTCGACTGGGCGAGAACACATTCCGCGTCGAAGTTGCCGACTCCGAGATTCACCTGGCGCGCGGCGACGCCGAAGGACCTACTGCGACGCTCGTCACTGGCCCGAGTACCCTGGCCACCCTGATCTATGGTGATCGCCCGCTTGACGATGCGGTACGCAGCGGTGACGCGACGATCACAGGCAAGACGGCGGCGGTGACGCGGCTTCTTCGCCTGGTCCGGTTGCCCGAGCCGGCCAACGCTGACTGAGTGTCAACCAGCCCTGCCAAACGGGGTATCGATCCGCACCAGCATTTCGACCAACGCGCGGACCACCGGATGCCTGTTGCGGGATAGGACCAACAACCGAAACACCCCGGCCTGTTGACCGGGGGTGCTGTGAACCACTCACTCAGTGATGGTGGTGATGACCGTGACCGTGATCGTGCTCGTCCGCGTTGGCCGGCTTGTCGACGATCGCCGTCTCCGTCGTATTGGATTACAGCCCACCGTTTCGAGGCGCGGGCGCAGCGGGTGCCGATACCCTCCCGACATGCAGAAAGCGCTGTTCACCCTAGGACTGGTCCTATTCCTGCTCGGCCTGCTCACCGGGTTCGTCATCCCGGCGCTGAAGAACCCTCGCATGGCGCTGTCGAGCCACCTCGAGGGGGTTCTCAATGGCATGTTCCTTGTGCTGCTTGGCCTGCTCTGGCCGAACATCGACTTGCCCCACGCGTTGGGGGTGATCGCGATCGCGCTGGTCGTTTACGCCGCCTACGTGAACTGGCTGGCGACGCTGCTGGCAGCGGCATGGGGCGCCGGCCGCAAACTCGCGCCCATTGCGGCGGGCGATCACGGAGCGTCAGCGCTAAAGGAAGGGGTCGTCAATTTCCTGTTGGTGTCCCTCGGGGTTTCGATCGTGGTCGGCGTGGCCATCGTCATCGCCGGACTTTGACCGCACGGCACACCGCATCACACACGTGCGGCCCTAGCTGGCCGCACCGCTGCTTCCAGGAAGCTGTGCACACCAATCAGCTGGATGCCAGATCCGAGGACGGCACCTAGGACCCCGTACTGGAGGAGCCGTGTACCGCTGGCCCCAGCGATGATGCCGACAATGACCAATAACAGGGCGGCCAACACGGCGCCCCCCAACGTTCGGGCAACCGCCCGCCGAACCCAGGCGTAGGTGGCCTCAAGTGCCGTCGCCCGATCGATCCGGTGTCGAGCTGCCCATTGCTCCGCAAGGCGGGTCCCGCCGAGGCCGGGCAGAACAATGACATATATCAGCACCAACACCGCGACGACGGTGACCGCAGCCGCCTCGATGTAACGGTCCGACTTCTCGAAAGCGACAACAACAAACGACGAGACTAGATACACCGGCAGCAGCGCGGTGAACGTGATCGCGTAAACGGCCCAAAAATACTTCGCGCCGTACCGATCCCATGCCCACTGCCAGATGGGGTCCATCCCGGGAGACTAACCGTCCGCACCTGTTGAGCTGCGGCTCCTACCCCGGCAACGGAAACACCCCCGGCGCGAGAGCCGGGGGTGTTTCGTGCTGTGCCTTCTAGTGAGCGTGGCCGTGATGGTGGCCCGCGTGCTCGTCCGCGTTGGCCGGCTTGTCGACGATCGCCGTCTCCGTGGTCAGCACCATCCGAGCCACCGACGCCGCATTGAGGACCGCGGACCGCGTTACCTTGACCGGGTCGACGACGCCGTCGGCGACCAGGTCTCCGTAGCTGAGCGTCTCCGCGTTCAGTCCCTGCCCGGCGGGCAGCTCGCTGACCTTGTGGACCGCGACCGCGCCGTCCAGCCCGGCGTTGGTGGCAATCCAGTACAACGGTGCTTCCAACGCCTCGGAAAACACGTCGACCCCTATTGCCTCGTCGCCCGTCAGCGACGCACGCAGTTGCGCCAGCGCCTTGCGGGCCCGGATGAGCGCCGACCCGCCGCCCGCGATGATGCCCTCCTCGAGGGCGGCCTTGGCGGCCGCGACCGCATCCTCGACGCTTTCCTTGCGCTCCTTGAGCGCGGTCTCGGTGGCGGCACCCACCTTGATGACGGCCACCCCGCCGGCCAGCTTGGCCAGCCGCTCCTGCAGCTTCTCGCGATCCCAGTCCGAGTCGCTGTTCTCGATCTCGGAGCGCAGCTGCTTGATGCGGTTGGCAACCGCGTCCTTGGCGCCGCCGCCGTCGACGATGATGGTGTCGTCCTTGCTCACTACCACGCGGCGTGCCGAGCCCAGCACGTCGGTGCCGACCTCGCGCAGCAGCAGGCCGGCGTCGGGGTTGATCACCTGGCCGCCCGTGACCACCGCCAGGTCCTCGAGGAACGCCTTGCGCCGGTCGCCGAAGAACGGCGCCTTGACCGCAACCGCTTTCAGCGTTTTGCGAATGGAGTTGACCACCAGCGTCGCCAGGGCCTCGCCCTCGACGTCCTCGGCGATGATCAACAGCGGCTTGCCCGATTCGGCGACCTTTTCCAGCATGGGCAGCAGGTCGGGCAACGAGCTGATCTTGTCCTGGTGCAACAGGATCGCCGGGTCTTCGAGCACCGCTTCCTGGGAGTCGAAGTCGGTCACG
>Ga0306923_10005059_pt1 | contig 12763 bp, 6 predicted proteins | sample sta12Can44000108_FD_203841 | JGI IMG/M metagenome (GOLD analysis project Ga0306923, IMG submission 203841) | Lab enrichment of tropical soil microbial communities from Luquillo Experimental Forest, Puerto Rico - statanox.12C.anox.44.000.108 (v2)... | ecosystem: Environmental > Terrestrial > Soil... | reverse complement strand
AGGCGAAATCGCGCAGGCCGTCGCTGAAGCCCTTAAAGCCAAACTGAGGGGCGCGGAGGAAAAACTCCTGGCGGAGAAGCCAACTACGAATGCGGCTGCCTATGATGCCTACTTGCGAGGAAAGGCCAGCTTTGCGCTAGTAGCCACGCCAGAAAACGCAAAAGCCGCCATCAGCGGCTTCGAAGAAGCTGTGCGGCTCGACCCGCAATTTGCCGTCGCCTGGGCAGCGCTCTCCCGGATCCACTCCCGGATGTTTTTTAGCAGCGCCGATATGACGCCGGCGCGGCGCGCGCTGGCTGAGAAAGCCCTCAACGAAGCCATCCGTCTCCAGCCGGATCTCCCCGAGACGCAATTGGCGCGCGCCTATTTTCAATACTGGGTTTTACGCGATTACTCCGGTGCGTTCCGAATGATGCAGGAATTGAGAGCATCGTGGCCAAATAATTCCGAGGTGCTCCAGGCAATGGGACTGATCTCGGCCCGCTTGGGGCATTGGGCCGACGCACTGGAATACTGCGAAAAGGCCACGGCTCTGAACCCGAAGGATTTTCAATCTCGTCTCCAAGGAATCCAAATCGGCGCAGCCATGCGCGCGCTGCCCCGAAGCATGGCGATGGTTGATAGTGGACTACAACTTTGGCCTAACGATCGCAACCTCATCGGCACGAAGGCTCTCCTTTTGCAGGCAGAAGGACGCCTGGACGATGCCCAGGCGCTCTTGAAAACTGCCGGGACTAACGACCCGGAAGCCGATGCTTGCGGAGGGGCCTTGTTTTACCAGGCCTGGATCCGGCGTGATCCATCAATGGCGCTCAAAGTATACGAGCAGTACAATCAAGGCACTAACACGAGTGATCCCTCGTACCTTATCTTGTGGTCAATTCTTCAAGGTCAGGCCGGAGACACCGCGCAGGCGAAAAACAACCTGACACGGGCTCGTGAAATCCTGGAGAAAAAATACAAGGAACAGCCGAACAACGACTCAATTATCGGGCCGCTTGCCTTCGATTTGGCCGCCCTTGGTGAACGCGAGGAGACTCTGAAACTCCTGCAAGAATACGATACCTACGCAGCCGGTGATGCGCGCGTCGTCGGAACGGGCAATGAGGTTCGCGCGCGGTCACTCGTTCGTATCGGCGACAAACAAGGCGCGATTGCCAGCCTGGAAAAACTGATAGCGGCTCCGTCCGACCCGATTTTCGGTCCTCCGCTGACCCCGGCCCTCCTGCGATCGGATCCCGATTTCGATTCACTCCGCGGCGATCCGCGTTTCGAAAAGCTTTGTCAGCAGAAGTAATACGGCATGTCCTCCGAGTCTCCCTCAGAACTGAAGTTCGATATCGGTCACGTTTTGTTTATCGACATCGTTGGCTACTCCAGGCTGTTAATCGCAGAACAAAGCGATCAGATCCAGACGTTGCGGGAGATCGTGCGCGGCACCGAACAGTTCAAGAAAGCGCAAGCAGAAGGCAAACTTCTGCGCCTGCCGACCGGTGACGGTAGCGCGCTTGTGTTTCGTAACAGTTTGGAGGCACCGGTTCTTTGCGCGTTGGAAATCAGTAAGGCCCTGAAGAGCCATCCGGAGTTGAAGGTGCGCATGGGGATTCACAGCGGGCCGGTCAACGAGATCACCGATTTGAATGAACAAGCCAATATTGCTGGAGTTGGGATTAACATTGCGCAACGCGTGATGGATTGCGGTGATGCCGGTCATATTCTTCTCTCTAAACGCGTCGCGGACGATCTCGAGCAATATCCGCAATGGCGTTCCCATCTGTCGGATTTAGGCGAATGCGAAGTTAAGCACGGTACCCGCGTTTCGGTTGTTAATCTGTATACTGACGAAGCTGGCAATTCCCGGCCTCCACAAAAATTCACAAATGGTGCGTCCTCTGTAGCGGCAGCCGTGCCGGCTGCGGCTCCGCGGCCACTTCGGAAACTCGTGCTCGCTGCGGGTGCTGTGCTTGTTCTGCTAATCCTTGCTGCTGCGGCTTGGTTCTTTTCGCGACAGAAAATGGTCACAGCCTCGTCCGCCCCGCCGAGTCTACCGATCTCTGCTGCCACGACGATTCCCGAAAAAAGCATCGCGGTATTGCCGTTCGATAATCTGAGCGACGACAAATCGAATGCATTCTTCGCCGAGGGCGTTCAGGACGAAATTCTCACACGTCTTGCCAAAGTCGCGGATTTGAAAGTAATCTCGCGCACGTCGACGCAGCGTTTCAAGAGCGTGCCAACGGATCTCCGTGAGATCGCCAGACAACTGGGCGTCATGAACATCCTGGAAGGCAGCATTCAGAAAGCCAATGACCAGGTGCGCGTGAACGTACAGTTGATCAATGCCATGACCCAAACGCATCTTTGGGCGGAAATTTACGATCGAAAGCTGACCGACATTTTCTCTGTCGAGAGCGATATCGCCAAAACGATCGCCGATACCTTGCAGGCAAAGCTGAGTGGCTCGGAAAGAACTGCGATCTCGAAAAAACCGACCGATAATCCCGAAGCCTACGAGCTTTACCTAAAAGGTCGCTTTTTTTGGAACAAGAGGACGGGCGCGGATTTGCTCAAGGCGATCGATTATTTTAACGCGGCGATAGCGAAAGATCCGAATTACGCCCTCGCTCATTCCGGTCTGGCTGACTCCTACCTGCTTCTTCCGCCATACGGGGCTGCAGCGCCAAAAGACTCGGTTCCGCAAGCGAAAGCTGCGGTGAAGAGAGCGCTGGAACTCGATGACACACTGGCGGAGGCACATGCTTCGTCGGGTCGAATACTCAGTGGCTTCGATTTTGATTCGCAACAAGCAATTACCGAGTTTGAACGAGCGATTCAGTTAAATCCAAACTACGCCACCGCGCACCACTGGTTTGGCTCCGGCCCTTTGTTGGCGCTCGGTCGATTCGATGAAGCCATCGCACAAGCCAAACGTTCAATCGAATTGGATCCGCTATCGATGATCAACAATGCCGATTTCGGTAACGATTATTATTATGCGCGACGCTACGACGAAGCCATCGCCCAGCTTCGCAAGACTCTCGAAATCGAGCCGCGTTCTTATCTGGCCCGTTACTATCTCGGCCAAGCCCTTCAGTTGAATGGACAATTGCCCGAAGCTATCTCTGAATATCGTAAAGCGACCGAGTTGGATGACGATCCGTTCGCGCTGGCGATGCTGGGCCAGGCCTACGCTCGATCGGGGCAAAGTGATGACGCCAAAAAAATCCTCGCACGACTGAACGAAGAATCCAGGTCACGCTATGTGGCCGCTTACGGTGTCGCAACCGTCTTTCTTGGATTGGGGGATAAGAGCCACGCCATGGATGAGCTGGAGCGTGCTTATCGTGAGAACGATGGGAACGACATCTACAACATTAGAGTCGATCCGCTGCTCGATGACCTGCGCGGCGATCCGCGTTTCGAAGCGCTCGCGGAGAAAATCGTTCCGATGCGAGAATTTCACGCCGCTTCGAAATGAAGATCGATAACTTTTTCGCTGAGCTGCAGCGTTGCAACAACCATCGCGGATGAGCGCGGACATCGAACAGCGCAAACTCGCCGCGATCATGTTCACCGACATGGTCGGCTACAGCGCGCTGTCGCAGCGTGATGACAAGCTCGCGCTGGAGTTGCTCGAGGAGCATCGCCGATTGCTTCGCGAAATTTTTCCACGCTTTCATGGGACCGAAATCAAAACGATCGGCGACGCGTTTCTGGTCGAGTTCAACAGCGCCTTGGAAGCTGCGCAGTGCGCCATCGAGATTCAGCGGGCGCTTGGGCATCGTAATCATGACGTACCAGCCGAGCGCCACATCGAACTGAAGATCGGCATCCACATCGGCGATGTCGTGCATCGTGACGGCGATGTTTACGGCGACGGAGTCAACATCGCCTCGCGCATCGAACAACTGGCTGGCGCAGGCGGGATTTGCGTATCGATGGACGTCGAGCGCCAGATTCGCAATGCGGTGGAGACGCGCTTTGAGAAACTCGCGCCGACAGAATTGAAAAACATTTCCGTGCCGATGGAGCTATTTCGAATTGTGCTGCCGTGGGAACGGCAATTAAAGGGAGAAGGAGGAAGGAAGAAGGACGAAGAAGCTAGAAGTGCTACTTCCAAATGGATTTTGGCGGCAGCTGTTGTCGCGCTCGTAGTTGCTGGATTGCTGGCGTTTCAAATCCTTCGCTCACGTTCGCATTCGGAGGTCGGAGCTCCTGCGACGCCGGGTTCACAAGGTCTCACCGGAGCTCGACCCTCCATTCCGGAAAAATCGATCGCCGTCCTGCCGTTCGAAAATCTGAGCGACGACAAATCGAACGCCTATTTCGCCGAAGGGATTCAGGACGAAATCCTGACCCGTCTATCCAAGATCGCGGCGCTGAAAGTCATTTCGCGTACTTCCACTCAAAAATACAAGAGCGCGCCTGATAATTTACGCGAGGTCGGACAGCAACTCGGCGTAGCCAATTTGCTCGAAGGCAGCGTCCAAAAAGCTGGCAACGCGGTGCATATCAATGTGCAGTTGATCAAAGCGGCGACCGATGAGCACGTGTGGGCGGAAAGTTACGATCGCGAATTACAAAACATCTTCGGAGTAGAAGGCGAAGTAGCGGGTGCGATCGCTGATCAGTTAAAGGCAAAGCTAAGTGGGAGCGAGATGCGAGAACTGGATGCCCGTCCGACCAAAAATCCGGATGCCTACGACGCGTATCTGCGAGGTCTCGCTTTCGCGGGCGGCGTCGAAGATTTTCGATCGAGCCTGCTGAAATCGATCCAGGCATTTGAGGACGCAACGCGGCTTGACCCCGAATTCGCGGTCGCTTGGGCGCACCTGTGCCGTCAGCAAGGGCTGGCATTCATTAATAATATCGATCAACCGGAACGGCGCCCTGAAGCGGCGCGCAAGGCCCTCGACATGGCGATGAAATTCGGACCGGATCTGGTGGAGACACAACTTGCGAAAGGCTTCTACAAATATTTTGTCGAACGTGATTTTGCAGGCGCTAAGGTCCAACTCGAAGCGATTCACCGGCAATATCCGAACAATGCGGTAGCCGTGGAATTTCTCGGCGGTGCTGCTCGTCGACAGGGACAATGGGAACAAAGTCGCGCGTTCTACGCGCAAGCCATCGAGCTCGATCCACAAAGCATGTTTTTGCTGACCGATGCGGCGTTGACTGATCTGGCTATGCGCGATGTCACGGGGGCACGGAGACATCTTAGCCGAGCGCACGATCTCAGTCCCGAAAATTCGACCGTTATCAGTTTTCTTGCGCAGAGCTTTCAGTTGACTGGCGATATCGCGCAGGCACAAGCGCTTCTCGATACCGTTCATCCGAAGCTAGGTGATTCCCTTTACGTGGGCACAACTGCTACAAACGCGATCCTTTCGCGCAAGTACGATTCGGCAATTGCGATAGTCAAAGCGCAACTGGATCACCCTGACGCTTTGGGCAATGCGGTTGGAGCCTTTGAGAATGGGCTCGGCGATTTAGAGCGACATGTCGGCAACGCCGCCGAAGCGACGGCAGCCTACGAGAAAGCAAAGCAGGCGGTGAACGAGTTCCTGCGTGCTCAACCTGAGAACACCGAATTCCTGATTGAACTCGCGTGGGCTGAGACCTGGCTTGGTGACAAAGCGGCGGCGTTCGCGCACGCGCAACGGGCAATTGCCGCATTGCCAGCCTCTAAGGACGCGTTCGTCGGACCCGGATACGAAGATACTTTCGCGCGTATCCAAGCTCACTTCGGCGAGAAGGACAAAGCCATCGCCGATCTGCAACATTTGCTCAGTATTTCTTATGGAGGCCCTGTGACGACAGCGCTTCTACGAATCGATCCCGACTGGGACAATCTCCGCGGCGATCCTCGGTTCGAAAAACTTTGTCAGGAGCAGACGAAGTGACCGCGAGGCCTTCGTTTTTTGCCGAACTCAAACGCCGCAACGTTTACAAGGTTGCCGTCGCATACGCTGTTGTCGGTTGGCTGCTGGTTCAGGTTTCGACGCAGGTCTTCCCCTTTTTCGAAATTCCGAATTGGGCAATCCGGCTGGTAGTACTCGTAATAATAGTAGGTTTCCCGATCGCGCTCGTGATCGCCTGGGCGTTCGAGATAACGCCCGAAGGGATCAAGCGAACCGAAGTTGCCGATGCAGCGCATGAGCATTCGCGCGGCAAAACGTGGATTTATGTAGTGATCGTTGCCGCTGCGATTTCCGTCACACTGTTTTTTCTCGGACGTTACACCGTTGGAAGTAGGACCGCAATTTCACCTAACGAGTTGTCAGGTAAATCGGTCGCGGTCTTACCATTCGCCAACTTGAGTCGCGATCCTGACAATGCCTATTTCGCCGCTGGTATCCAGGATGAGATCATTACTCGCCTCTCGAAAATTGCTGACTTGAAGGTGATCTCATGCTCTTCCACACAGCGTTTCAAGAGTTCGCCCGACGATGTGCCGGCGATTGCGGGGCAGCTTGGCGTCGCCAACATCCTGGAAGGAAGCGTCCAACGGACAGGTGATCAGGTGCGCGTGAACGTGCAGCTGATTAAAGGTGTGACGGACACTCATCTCTGGGCGGAAACTTTCGATCGCCACCTGACCGATATTTTCGCCGTTGAGAGCGAGATTGCGAAGACCATTGCCGAGACTCTCTACGCGCAAAATTGTCCGGCTCGGAACAGAATGCCATTGCCGCAAAGCCAACTGAAAATACAGAGGCTTACCAACTGTACTTGCGCGGACGATTTTTTTGGAACAAGCGAACTGGACAGAACCTGAACAAAGCAGCGGACTATTTCAGTCAAGCCATTGCTGCCGATCCCAACTACGCCCTTGCTTATGTTGGATTGGCGGATGCGTACGTGTTGATGCCGTTTTATGGAGCCGGTGGACCGCAAGATTGCTATCCGAAAGCGAAAGCTGCCGCCGAAAAAGCGCTCGAACTCGACAACTCGCTGGCGGAAGCGCATACCTCATTGGCTCAGGTTTTTTGTTATCATTTGGAGTTGCACCCGGCGGTCCGGGAGTTTGAGCGCGCGATTGAGCTCAATCCAAACTACCCAACTGCTCATCAATGGTATGGCAGCTCGGCCTTGACTGCGTTGGGCCAGTTCGACAAGGCGATTGCAGAGGTGAAGCGCGCGATCGAACTCGATCCGCTCTCTCTCGTGATCAATACGGACTTAGGTAACACTCTTTATCGAGCGCGGCGCTACGACGACGCGATTGCGCAGATGCGCAAGACGCTGGAGATGGATCCTGGTTTTTATTATGCCCACTGGAACCTTGGTTCAGCTCTTGCGGCAAAAGGCGCGCTTGGATCCGCCATCGAGGAGTATCAAAAGGCGCGGTCGTTAAACGACGATCCGTCAATGCTCGGATTGCTCGGCCGCGCTTTGGCTGTTTCGGGTAATAGGACCGAGGCGATGAAAATCCTAGAGCAATTAAACACGATATCGAAGGAGCGCTATGTTTCAGCTTACAGCTTCGCCCTGATTCATCTCGGCCTCGGCGACAAAGATGAAGCGCTTCGCTATCTCGAAAAAGCCTACGAGGATCGCGCCGGCGAACTGCTGAGATACATCAAAGTCGATCCTCTACTCGATCCGCTGCGCGGCGATCCCCGCTTTGAGGCGCTTGTCCAGAAAATCGTAGGACCGGCCGCGACGAAGCCATGAGCGACAAGCCCTCATTTTTTGCAGAGCTGAAGCGGCCGAATGTTTATAAGATCGCGGTGGAGTGAAACGCAGTTGCTCATCCTAGGTTTTGACCTAGAAAACAAACTTCATGCCGTCCGATACCGCGTCAAAAGTTAAGCTTGAGATCGGGCATGTTCTGTTCATCGACATTGTCGGCTACTCGCAGTTGCTGATTACGCAGCAGAGCGAACATCTCGAGACGCTCAGGAGAATTGTGCGTGGTACGGCGCAGTTCCGGGCGGCCGAAGCGGAAGGCAACCTGTTGCGACTACCTACAGGTGACGGCGGTGCGTTGGTGTTTCGAACTACGCCGGAAGCGCCCGTGTTGTGCGCGCTGGAAATTGCCAAGGAACTTAAAAAGCATCCGCAGCTTCGAGTTCGAATGGGAATTCACAGCGGTCCCGTTAACGCGATCACCGATCTAAACGAGCAAGCCAATATCGCTGGAGCAGGGATAAACATTGCGCAGCGCGTGATGGATTGTGGCGATGCGGGTCACATTCTGCTTTCAAAACATGTCGCCGAAGACCTTGAGCATTTTCCACGATGGCAGCCGTACCTTCACGAGCTTGGCGATTGCGAAGTGAAACACGGTGTCCGCGTTTCGCTCGTCAATCTCTACACGGATGACGCCGGCAACGCAGCGCTGCCCGCACGTCTGGCGACGCAGAAACGATCTTCGGCTACCGGGAAACGGTCTGCGAAGTTTCGGATGCTTCTTGTTGCGGCCGTCATTCTCGTCGTTCTCGGCGGCCTGGCATTAATTTTCACGCCGGCGATCCTAAAATCGTTCCGATTCGCGACCAGTGGCGACAAAGCGGCGCCAGCTTCTATCCCGGAAAAGAGCATCGCTGTCCTTCCGTTTCAAAATCTCAGCGATGACAAGCAGAACGCGTTTTTTGCCGACGGCGTTCAGGATGAAGTCCTGACGGATTTATCCAAGGTGGCTGACCTGAAAGTGATCAGCCGCACGAGTGTAGCGCAATACAAGGATGCTGCGACGCGAAATCTACGGGACATTGGCCAGGCGTTGGGTGTCGCCCACGTTCTGGAAGGGAGCGTCCAACGGATCGCAAACAACGTTCGTGTTAATGCGCAGTTGATCGACGCTCGGAACGACGCGCATCTATGGGCGCAAACCTACACACGCGATCTTGCCGATGTGTTCGGAATCCAAAGCGAGATCGCAGAAGCAATCGCTCGACAATTGCAGGCGCATTTGTCTCCTGAGGAAAAGGCGCGGATGGCAAAACCATCCACGACTGACCCGGTGGCATACGACCTTTATCTCCGGGCGCGACAACTCGACGATCTATCAAACGATCCGGACGCAAAAGGAAGCCTGCTACAGGGGATTAGCTTGCTTGAAGAAGCGGTCAGGCGCGACCCGAAATTCCTGCGTGCCTACTGCCTGATGGTTGAGACGCATCTGGATCTGTATTGGGAAGGCTTCGATCATACAGATCAGCGTCGCGAATTAGCCCGCGTTGCACTGCAAAAAGCCGAAGAAATCCAGCCGGATGCAGGAGAGGTCCACTGGATGAAAGGAGTTTATGCGTACCACGGATTTCGTGACTACAATCACGCTCTGCAAGAGCTGGAAAAGGCCAAGGAACTTCTGCCTAACGAAGCTCGCATCTACGTAACCATTGGCGCCATAGGCCGCCGAACCGCGCGGTTTCAGGAAGCTGAGACTAATTTTAAACGTGCGGTGGAATTAGACCCCCGCAACTTCATCGTGGTGGGGGAAGCGGCCTCAACCTTTCAGGCAATGCGCCGCTACGCGGAAGCGCGGCGACTGTACAAGCAGGCCTTGAGCATCCTGCCTAACGATCCATTCGTCACCTATCTGGTTGGATTCAATTCTTTCGCCCAAACAGGTGACGTCACCGGGTGGCGAAAGCCATTGCAGCTGATTGCGCAACAAAGTCCTGAAGCGGCACGCGGCGTCGCCTTTCCACTGCTGGTTTGCAGCTGGATGCAGCGGGACCAAAGCGAAGCCGAAAAGGCGCTCGCACTCATTCCTGCCGAAGGCATTTCTAACAGTCTAGATGAAGCGTCTGTCCCTCGTGAATATTGTGTCGGGCGCACCGCCTGGCTGTTCGGCAACAAGGCGCTCGCGCAAACCTCCCTCGCCGCCGCGCGTTCGATTTTCGAGCGTACCACACGTGAACAGCCCGACTATCCGCAGGCGTGGGCATATCTTGGCCTAACGGATGCCATGCTCGGCCGGTGCAGCGAAGCGATTCAGGAAGGAAAACGCGCTTGCGAAATCCTGCCTTACACCAAAGATTCATGGACCGGACCAACATTCATCACTTATCTGGGCGTCATTTACGCCACGTGCGGTGACAAAGAGGCCGCGCTGCAACAACTGAAAACATCAGCCGAACTTCCGATCGGCGTAACTTATGGTGAACTAAAACAAAGTCCTGACTGGGACAGCCTTCGCGGTGATCCACGCTTCGAACAAATAGTCGCCTCGCTCGCGCCGAAAGAGAAGTTGAACAAGTGAATTTAATACCTGCAAGTTAGCCTTCGGCATGTCCTCCGAGTCTCCCTTAGAACTGAAGTTCGACATCGGTCACGTTTTGTTTATCGATATCGTCGGCTACTCAAAGCTGCTAATCGCCGAACAAAGCGATCAGATCCAAACGCTGCGCGAGATCGTGCGTGGCACCGAACAGTTCAAGAAAGCGGACGCGGAAGGCAAGCTTCTGCGTCTGCCCACGGGTGACGGCGGCGCGCTCGTGTTCCGTAACAGCCTGGAAGCGCCAGTTCTCTGCGCGTTGGAAATCAGCAAGGCGCTCAAGAGTCATCCGGAACTGAAGGTGCGCATGGGAATTCACAGCGGGCCGGTCAACGAGATCACCGATTTGAATGAGCAAGCGAATATCGCTGGAGTTGGGATCAACATCGCGCAACGCGTCATGGATTGCGGTGATGCCGGTCATATTCTTCTCTCGAAACGCGTCGCGGACGACCTCGAGCAATATCCGCAATGGCGATCGCACTTGTCCGATCTCGGTGAATGCGAAGTTAAACACGGAACGCGTGTTTCAGTCGTCAACCTCTATACCGATGACGCTGGTAATCGTGTAGCGCCTCAAAAATTTTCAAAACAATCTACGACAGCCCCACTGTCGGATTCCGCCCCTCGACGAGATTCGCAATTTGCGCTTATCGCCCGTGCCGCGCTTGTTCTGGTGATCGTTGGCGGAGGGCTTTGGTTTCTTTCGCGGCAGAACGGCAGTCACTCCTCTACTTCGACAAACTCATCGAGCTCCGTCGTCGCCGCGATTCCAGAAAAATCCATCGCTGTGTTGCCGTTCGACAATCTCAGCCGCGATCCGGACAACGCTTACTTTGCAGAAGGGGTGCAAGACGAAGTTTTGACGCGACTAGCCAAGGTGGCGGACCTGAAAGTCATTTCCCGCACGTCGACGCAGCACTTCAAAAGCGCGCCGGAAAACCTTCCCGAGATCGCGAAACAGCTCGGCGTGGCCAACATTCTCGAAGGCAGCGTCCAAAAGGCAGCCGATCAGGTTCGCGTGAATGTGCAGCTTATCAACGCGATGACGGACGCGCATGTGTGGGCCGACACTTTCGATCGCAAGCTCACTGACATTTTTGCGGTCGAGAGCGAGATCGCAAAAGCGGTTGCCGAAACATTGCAGGCCAAGTTGACCGGTGCGGAGAAAAACTCGATTACGAAAGCGCCGACCGCGAATCCGGAAGCGTATGAACTTTATCTCAAAGGTCGATTCTTTTGGAACAAGCGGACCGGCGACGACCTGCGCAAAGCCATCGACTATTTTAATCAAGCGATCGCAGAAGATCCAAATTACACGCTGGCGTATACAGGGCTGGCTGATTCTTATCTGTTGCTTCCGAACTACGGGAATGCACCTACGCAGGAATCGATTGCTCCAGCGCGCGCTGCTCTGAAGAAAGCGCTCGAGCTCGATGATTTGTCGGCTGAGGCGCACGCTTCGATGGGCCTGCTCGACCTACTTGAACTGCGCCTCGAAGCAGCAGTTCTCGAATTGGAACGAGCAGGTCAATTAAAGCCTAACTACGCCACGGCGCATCATTGGCTCATGTACAGTCATCTCACCCTCGGTCAGTTTGATCCGGCATTTCTGGAAGCAAAACGCGCGCTAGAGCTCGACCCGCTTTCGCTCATCATCAATGCCGATGTCTCATGGACTTATTGTTGTGCGCGACGGTTCGACGACGCGGAGCGCCAAGCGCGCAAAACATTGGAGATCGGTCCGCAATTCTTCCGTGCGCACTACTATCTCGGCCAGGTACTGCAGTTGAAGGGGCGGCTTGGTGATGCGATTTCAGAATATCAGAAGGCTTTCGATCTAAATGGCGACCCTTACTCACTCGGCCTTCTCGGGCAGGCTTATGCCCGCAACGGGCAAAAAGATGAAGCGCAAAAAGTCCTCGCGCGATTAAACGAAATGGCGAAGTCACGTTACGTAGCGCCGTATGCGATTGCGTTCGTTTATCTCGGCCTGGGCGAGAAGGAACGTGCGATTGATGAGCTGGAACGCGCTTATCAAAACGGCGACACCAATTATCTTTTCCTCATCAAGGTCGATCCATTGCTCGACGATCTTCGCGGCGATCCGCGCTTCGAAGCACTCGTGCAGAAGATTACCCGCGGGAAATAGTTTCGTTAAACCCGGCTTTCCAGATAGAACAAAGCCCATGCCGTCCGAGCAGTCCTTCGACGTGAAATTGGAAATCGGTCACGTTCTGTTCATTGACATTGTCGGTTACTCGCAGTTGCTGATTACTCAGCAGAGCGAACAAATCGACACGCTGCGCAAGATTGTGCGTGGCACCGCGCAGTTCGAGGCGGCCGAAGCGGAAGGCAAACTGCTGCGTTTACCGACTGGCGATGGCGGAGCGCTCGTTTTTCGAAACAATCCGGAAGCGCCAGTTTTGTGCGCGCTGGAAATTAGCAAGGAACTCAAAAATCATCCCGAACTTCACGTTCGAATGGGAATTCACAGCGGGCCGGTGAATGAAGTTCTCGATCTTAACGAAC
>Ga0306923_10005057_pt1 | contig 12764 bp, 9 predicted proteins | sample sta12Can44000108_FD_203841 | JGI IMG/M metagenome (GOLD analysis project Ga0306923, IMG submission 203841) | Lab enrichment of tropical soil microbial communities from Luquillo Experimental Forest, Puerto Rico - statanox.12C.anox.44.000.108 (v2)... | ecosystem: Environmental > Terrestrial > Soil... | reverse complement strand
TGCTGAAGCTGGAAGATATACGTCGCAACGTGCGCGCCTTCGAGCGTTACTTCGTCGAGGTGGAATCAAAGTATCCCGCCGCCCCCGATAAATTGAGATTCAACGAGGCACTGAAGCGCATGCTGAATCGCTTCGTCGGCGACCTGATCGAGAACATCCGGGCGCGCGTCGAGCAATCGAAAATTACAGGCCTGGAGGATGTCCGCCGATTTCCCGAAAGGCTGGCGGCCTTCAGCCCGGCAGTCGAGCAGGAGCGTCGCGAGGCGAAAGCGTTCCTCTACCAGGCCCTATACGAAAGCAAACCGCTGTTGCCGGAGAAGTTCAAAGCTGAAAGAGTGGTCACTGAAACGTTCGATTTTCTGGTCGCCAACCCCGGAGCCTTGCCCCCGGGTTATCGCCAGAAGGCTGAACAGGAGAAACTGGTGCGCATTGTCTGTGACTACATCGCAGGCATGACCGACCACTACGTTGTCGAGGTGCGCAGGAAAATCGGCGCGGTGTAGTTAGTCCAATGGGGGTTGGTACCGCAGATTAACCTAGTCCGCCGGAGCCAGCGCCGGTTGTATTTCTTCCACATCCACCACCTTCGTCGGATACTTTCCGGTATAGCAGGCGGTACAGTAGCGGAGGGCTTCGCCTCCGCCTGCCGCCTTGAGCATTCCCTCCAGCGAAAGGTACGCCAGCGAGTCCGCCCCGATATATTCGCGGATCTCGTCCACCGACTTGTTGGCAGCGATGAGCTGGCTCTTCGAGGGTGTATCCACTCCGTAGTAACAAGGAGAAATGGTCGGAGGACATGAGATCCTCATGTGGACTTCCGTTGCCCCCGCATCGCGCACCATGCGCACGATCTTGCGGCTGGTGGTTCCGCGCACAATGGAATCGTCGATCAGCACCACCCGTTTGCCGTCGATCACGTGCCGTACCGGGTTGAGCTTCAAGCGCACGCCGAAGTCGCGCACCCGCTGTTCCGGTTCGATGAACGTACGGCCTACGTAGTGGTTGCGAATCAACCCGAACTGAATCGGTATCCCGCTTTGGTACGAATAGCCCATTGCGGCTGTCACGCCGGAGTCGGGAATCGGAATCACGATGTCGGCCACTACCGGCGACTCCTTCGCAAGCTGTCGCCCCATGGCATCGCGCGACTGCTGCACCGAGCGTCCAAATACCATGCTGTCAGGGCGGGAAAAGTAAACGTGCTCGAAGACGCAGCTGGATAACGGCTGCTGCGGCGCGTAAAAGCGCGAGTGCACCCCCTCGGGCCCGACAATGACCAACTCTCCGGGCTTGACTTCGCGGTCGTACACCGCGCCAATCAGGTCGAAGGCGCAGGTTTCGGAGGCAAATACGATCGCATCCCTGTGGTGCTCGGACTGTCCCGGAATGTGGCCCATCACCAGGGGACGGAATCCACGTGGGTCGCGTGCCGCGAAGACGCGGTCCGGTGTCAACATGACCAGGGAAAACGCGCCCTCGATGCGGCGCAGCGAATCGCTCATGGCGCCCGCCAGAGTCTCTTCCTTCGAGCGCGCAATCAGGTGCACGATTACCTCGGTGTCGCTGGTGGTCTGGAAGATCGAGCCCGAATGCCCCAGCTGCGAGCGAATCTCGTGGGCATTGATGATGTTGCCGTTGTGCGCCAGCGCCACCTTCCCCTTGCTGCATTCCACGCGGATCGGCTGAGCGTTCAGCAGCGCAGAGTCGCCGGTCGTCGAGTAGCGCGTGTGCCCGATCGCAAGCGAGCCCGGCAAGTGCGCCAGGGTATCGGCCGTGAAAATGTCGGAGACCAGCCCCATCGCCTTGTGCAGCTCAATGCGTTCGCCGTTGGCCGACGCGATGCCTGCCGACTCCTGCCCTCGATGTTGCAGAGCATAAAGGCTGAGATACGTGAGCTTGGAAGCCTCGGGGTGGCCGTTGATGGCCGCCACGCCACACTCTTCGCGCAGTTTGTCATCAGATGTGGTCAGCATCGCTCACCTTCACGATTTTGCTAGAGCCCGGCCGTGGAAGCCTGGGCCTTTCCTTCCCGCGGAGTCCGAGCCCGACAGCCGGCCGTTTCTCATCACTTTTTCGCGCTCCCTAGAGCATCGTCCCGCTTACCAGCTGCTCTTCCGTCTCCGTATGCAGCGCCCGTTGCAACGCCGTCGCCCAGTCGTTCTTTAGCTCCAACACCGGTGCAACCGCGGCCAATTTGCCGTCCACGCTGATCTCCACATTGTCGGGGAACGTGCTTCCGATATTTTCTGCCGAGACCCTGTTTTGCTCCGCTATTTCTTTGATTCTTTCCAGATACTTGCGGTCGCAGGATATGAGGATCCGGCTGGCATCCTCTCCAAACAGCACAAACTCCCGAACCAACCCCCCGGAGGCCACGTCGATCTGTGCCCCCACACCGCGGGCAAAGCCGCTCTCGGCCACGGTGACCGCCAATCCTCCCTCGCTGCAGTCCTTGGCGGACGCCACCAGGCCTTCGTCGATCATCTGCACAATGACCTTGTGCAGCGCCGCCTCCTGCTCGATCTCGAGGGCGGGCGGAAAGCCCCATAGTTCGCCCAGAATTTCCTTGGCGTACTCAGACGACCCGAATTCGGCTTCTACATCCGACGGGTCGCCAACCTCCGAGCCCCGCAGCAGCACCAGGGCCTGACCAGGTTCCTTGAAGTCCGGTCCGACTGCCTTGTGAACATCTTCCAGAATTCCGACGATACCGATAACCGGTGTCGGGTAAATCCCCTCGCCCAGGGTTTCGTTGTAGAAGCTTACATTGCCGCCTGTGATCGGTGTCTCCAGCTCCTCGCACGCCTTGGTCATGCCGTCGATAGTCTGGGCAAACTGCCACATAATGTGGGGTTTCTCCGGATTGCCAAAGTTCAGGCAGTTGGTCGCGGCTATGGGAACCGCGCCTGAACAGGCTACATTCCGCGCCGACTCAGCCACCGCATGCATGGCCCCCAGCTTTGGATCGAGATAACACCAACGCCCGTTACCGTCGAGCGCCATCGCCAGGCCGCGCTTCGTCCCCTTCAGCCGAATCACTCCCGCTTCGCCGCCGGGACCTTCGACGGTGTTGGTCTGCACCATCGAGTCATACTGCTCGAATACCCAACGCTTGGAGCAGATGTTGGGACTGGCCAGCAGCTTCCGCAGATCGCCCGTCAGGTCCGACGTCCGCCCCAACCGTATTCCCTCCGGCACCTCGCGCGGGACCGCCGGCTCCCAACGCTCCATCGGACGCTGGTACAGCGGAGCTTCCTCGGTCAGCGCCCGGTTGGGAATCTCGGCGACTACCTTGCCATGCTCCAGCACTCGCATGGTCGGTTCGCCGATGACTCGCCCAATCGTGACGGCATCGAGCCCCCATTTCTCGAAGACGCGGAAGACCTCATCCTCGCGGCCCTTCTCGGCGACCAGCAGCATCCGTTCCTGCGACTCGCTCAGCATGATCTCGTACGGAGTCATACCCGTATCGCGCTGCGGCACCAGGTCAAGCTCGATCTCCAGCCCCACTCCTCCACGGCCACCCATCTCGCAGGTCGAGCACGTCAGCCCGGCAGCGCCCATGTCCTGAATGCCCACGATCGCACCCGTCTGCATGGCCTCCAGGCACGCCTCCAGCAGAAGCTTCTCCAAGAACGGATCGCCCACCTGCACGTTCGGCCGCTTGGCCTCCGACTCCTCGCTGAATTCCTCACTCGCCATGGTGGCGCCGTGGATGCCGTCGCGTCCGGTCTTCGAGCCTACGTAAATCACCGGGTTTCCTTCACCGGACGCCTTGGCATAGAAAATCTGGTCGCGCTTGACTAGACCGAGAGCGAACGCATTCACCAGCGGATTACCCGAATAGCAACTTTCGAACTTCACCTCGCCGCCCACGTTGGGCACACCAAAGCAATTGCCATAAGACGCAATGCCGCTCACCACACCTTCCATGACGGAGTGGTTCTTGTGCCGGGTCGCCTGATCAATCGTGGGACTTGTAGGCGGCATTCCCTCCCGGCTTTGCAAAACGGTGGGATCAAGCGCCGGCGCCAGAGTAGGAGCTCCCGGAACCTGCGGCTGGGAACTGGAAACCGGTTTGGGGGGAGCCACGATCGGTCCAAAGCGCAGCGAATCCATCACCGCCACCGGCCGGGCACCCATGGTGAAGATGTCGCGCAGGATACCGCCCACCCCGGTCGTTGCCCCCTGAAATGGTTCCACGAAGGAGGGGTGATTGTGCGACTCGATTTTGAAGGCGCAGGCCCAGCCGTCGCCGATATCGATGATGCCCGCATTCTCGCCCGGCCCCTGCACCACGCGGCGACTGCGCGTCGGCAGGCGCTTCAGATGCACACGCGAGGACTTATAGGAGCAATGCTCGCTCCACATGACGCTAAAAATACCCAGTTCGGTCAACGTCGGCGTCCGTCCCAGCGACTTCAGGATGCGGTCGTATTCCTCCGGCGTAATACCGTGGTCGCGCAACAGCTCGGGAGTAATCGCGGTTTCCTGGGCGGCGGGCTTCTCGGTTTCGGTGGGATTCATGGCGATTCGGGCTGGAGTCCTCATTTTCGCATGCCCGAGGACGAGAGGAAAGGATCGAAGGCGCCAACTCGCGCCCGTTCTCAAATTGCCCGAAGATTTGCTGCGACAGGCCCCGTCGCGAGACGGCCGACTGGGGACAACTCGTTCACCCCGATAGGAATCTCTTCTCGAACCGCGGCGCGCTCGAGAGTCATGGTGCGGCAGTCGATGAGACGCTTTGTTGTCCCAGTGCGCCGATCCCACGGTTCCCTGGAGAACCTCGCACTGCCGACCCCATGGGCTCGCCACCAGCTTGCAGGAATCCCGGAAATACGCGCTTGACGGAGGCTTTGATCCGCCCTAGTCCTGAACCTCTTCCCACTGATACCCGCATTGCAGACAGCGCCAGCGCTGCCCTGGCGCTCCCGGGGGCTCGGGGAAGGGAATGGCGGACGACCATAGCGAAATCTGACGCGGATTAACGCCACTAGCGCGCCGGATCTCCAGCGACTCGCACTCCGGGCAGCACTGCACCACGTCGCAATCCGACTCCTCTTCCGCGGGCTCCGGGCGGAAGTCGTCCATTACCTCGAGGGCCCGCACTACCTGGTGGTCGGGAACCTGTAGCCGGATGCCCCACATGGCCATGCCGATGTGCAGGTTCAGGGTGTTCTCGTCGCGCACCGAGGCCTCGATTCCCGCCGACGACAGCTTGCCTTGGGCGAGCTTGGCTTCTCCGATGTTCAAGAACGTAGCGATGGTGACCAGGTCTTCAGACATCATGGATTCCGCTTGGTGTAGCCGAAGCACAATTGAGAGCTGACATCAACAACGTCCTTTAATGGGCGTTTACCAAGCGGCCTAGCTCGTCTAGCGTAGGACTAGCTTACGCCACCCGTCAATTTTTCGAGATGTGCGCTCCGGCTGTGTTCGCCAATGGCGTCGATGATCCGCAATGCGATCGCCAGCGCATCCCGTCCCTGTTGCAGCGAGACCTCGGGCATTCTGCGTTCACGAATTGCAAGCAGAAAACTAGCCAGTTCCGCCCGTAGCGGTTCCTGCTGCTCCACGCTGGGCTTGAACGGCACGACTCCCGGAACACTGCCCGTAAGGCCCACCGGATGGAAGGGGTCGAAATCCGCATACCTGCCCGCGTTCTCGTCGACGGTCAACACGAGAACATCCTGGCGTGAGAAGTCAAGCGACACATACTGTCGCGGCTGGAAGAAGCGCAGCTTGCGCACCCTCTCGGTGCTCACGCGGCTGGCTGTAAAGTTGGCCACGCATCCGGACTCGAATTCGAGGCGTACATTGGCGATGTCCACCTTCTTGGTCAAGATGGGCAGCCCTACTGCACGGACTTCCTTGACCGGCGACTTGGCCATGGTCAGCACAATATCGATATCGTGGATCATCAGGTCGAGCACCACATCCACATCGAGCGAACGCGGTGTAAAAACGCTCAGGCGGTGCACCTCGAAGAACATCGGCTGGGTTAGCAGCGGAAACGTGGCGCGGACCGCAGGATTGAACCGCTCCAGGTGCCCGACCTGAATGACGCGATTGTGTCGGGTTGCGATGGCTTGCAGCTCATCGACCTCGGCCAGCGTATTGGCCAGCGGCTTCTCGATGAGGACATCGACGCCGGCTTCCATCACCTCGCGTGCCACGCCGACATGAGCAATAGTTGGAACCGCGACCGATACCGCGTCTACGCCCGCCTTCACCAATTCGGAAACCGACCCGAATGCCGGCGTGCCGAATTCCGCGCCGACCGCTCGGGCGCGCGCTTTGTCGGCATCGACGACGCCAACGAATTTTACCCGCAGTTCGGGACTGTCTTCGAGGTCGCGGTAGACACGGGCGTGGTTGCGGCCAAAAGCCCCGGTTCCAACCACCCCCACACGCAGAAGGCCGTTGTTGTATGTCATGTTTGGATAGGCACTCCATGGCCTGGCGGCGGATAAACCTCTCCCCCCACGATACAAATGGCCGCCTCGTTGGCGGCTGCGATGACGGCCTGCTTCTCGAACATCAAACACCGCCCCGCGTCAAGCGCCAGACAGGTCGCGCCCGCCTGCTGCATCGTTTCCACGGTTCGCAACCCAATTACCGGGACGTCAAAGCGCATGTCCTGGTTCGGCTTGGCGACCTTAATCACGGTAAGGGAACGACTAAGAGTCGAGGGCTCCTTGCCCAGCGATGGCGATTTCATTAGCTCTCCGGCGCGGAGGATGGTGGCGTCCGTGCCTTCCATGGCTTCTACCGCGACACACGCCGCCTCGGCAATGACTACCGTCTGCCCGATATCAAAGCGCGAGAGATGCTGCGCCACCGCGCGGCCATAGGTGATGTTTGTTTGCTCGGCAGCAGACGGAGGACGGCTGGTCATCACTCCTTCGTCAGCCAGCATCGGCTCGAGCAGCGCGGTCGAGCTCAGCAGCTTGATGCCTTCCGATTCCAGCACCTTGGCAATGGCGCCGATAAGCGAATCGGTGTTCCGGGTAGTGAGACTGAGCAGCACCTTAGCCAGTCGCCAATCGGGCCTGATGCTGCTGAAAATCTGCTTGTGCTTTACCTGTCCGGCCATGACGGCGCGCGTCACGCCCTCGCGCTGAAAGGTCTCGATCAGCTTCGACAACTCTCCCAGCGACAGCCAATGCACCGAGGCGGCACCATGCTGCATGATCTCCGGGGAAGTCTCTTCCTTGATGGCGGCGACCACGACCTGCAGTCCCTGCGACCTCGCGGCCTCCAGCACAAGAAACGGGAACTTGCCGTTACCCGCAATAAGCCCAACGCACTTCGAAGCTGTATCAGCCATCGGTAGCCAGTATCACGGCAGCGACTTCACCAGCCGGCTCAAGACTTCTGCGGATTTGCATGAGCTTGCCCAACTGAATTTCCCTTGCAGGCAGTGTTCGGCCATCCTGACCTGGATTGCAAGCCATGGTTGGAGCACAAGCCGGGAGCAGAAAAGCCCCCTAAACTCTCCCCGTCACAACCTCGCCGCGCGATATTGATATTACTAGCAAACGAAATTGCCGCCCGGTGCAGGTATCAGGCGACGGTTCCGCTTTCGCGAAGCGGGGTGAGGGTTTGTCGGCCTTGGTTGGCAGCTAAGTTGCCTTAACCAAACCGCTGGTTCTAGCATGGTTCCGCTCGAAAATTGCCGCCTGAAGGGAAATCCATTGCGCCGGCATTCGTAGTAGCCTGCCGGCGGTAACCGACCACCGGCTACTTGATAAATCCTCGCTGCGATACCTCAATGAAGCGCAGCAACAACTCCACATCGTCGCCAAGCCCTTCTTCTGTACGCAGCTTCTCCAGCGCCTGCGAGGTATTGAGCTTCGATGCCAGCAGCACCCTGAAGGCGTGATGCAGTTTCGCGATGCGTTGGCGCGAGAAGCCCCGCCGTTGCAGGCCAACCTTGTTGAGCATGAAGGCGTGAGTATCGCGTTCCGCACTTGTCATGGAGAACGGCAAAACGTCCTGGGTGATGGTTGTGCCTCCTCCGATATACGAATGCGTGCCAATACGCACGAACTGGTGCACCGGGCAGAGTGCGCCGACGACCGCCCACTCCTCGACCGTGACGTGTCCGGCCAGGGTAGCGCCATTGATCAGCATGGCATGATCGCCGATGACGCTATCGTGCCCAATGTGGGTATAGGCCATGATGAGGGTGTCGCTGCCGACCCGCGTAACCCCTCCGCCCTTGAGGGTTCCGCGGTTGATGGTGACGTACTCGCGAATTATGTTGCGATCACCCACTTCCAGGCGCGTGGGCTCACCGTGGTAGGTCACGTCCTGGGGGTCTCCCCCAATCACCGCGAAGGGAAAGATTTGATTGTCGGAGCCTATCGTTGTCTTTTCCGCCAGCACCACCTGCGAGTGCACCTGGCAGTTCTCGCCCAGCTCTACCTCGGCGCCGACAACGCAGTACGGCCCTACCGTGCAAGACGCGGGAATCTTTGCGGACGGATCGACGATGGCCGTCGGGTGGATGTTCATGGAAGAGCTAGGATTTTCCCGCTCCCAGCTCAGAGTTCGACCCGGCCTGGGATTTCACACCCCGGCGGTCCAGCAACCGGCAGGTGATTACTGCCTCACAGGCGACCTTCTCCCCGAGGTAGGCCTTGCCCAGCATGCGGCCGGCGTTGCCGCGCCACACCAGCACATCAACTTCGATGCGTAGCTGGTCGCCGGGAATGACCGGCCGGCGAAACTTGGCGCGTTCAATACCGGTGAAGAGAAGCAACTTGTGTTCGCGGTCGGGAAACTCGATGAGCAGCAGCACCCCTCCTGCTTGCGCCATGGCTTCCACCACGAGCACGCCGGGCATGATCGGCCCGGCGGGAAAGTGACCGACAAAATAGGGCTCATTGACGCTGACGTTCTTGATCGCCACAATACGCTTGGTGCGGGTGATCTCCGTGACCCGGTCGATCAGGAGAAACGGATAGCGGTGTGGCAGAATTTTTAGAATTCCCTGGATGTCGAGCCCAGCCGCTTCCTCGACGTCGATAAGCGCCACTTTTTCGGTGTCACTCATGTGCCTGGTCTCGTGAGACTCACGATTATATACATTCCATACTGGCGGCTCATTCCTCCCATAACATGCGCCGGGCGGCACGGAAACTGAGATGAATAAAGCGAAATCAAGGGAGTCAAGATCGGAACTGACGGATGTGTCGCGCTGGTTGGCAGACCATCAGTCCGAGATGGTCGAGCAGCTCCGCGACCTGGTCATCCGCGAATCTCCTACTCACGATAAGCCTGGTTGCGATGCCTTGTGCGCCTATCTCGCGGAACAGTTCCGGGCACTCGGTGGAGGTATAAGGATCCATCGCCAAGCCACGGCGGGCAATCACCTTTCAGTAAGTTTTCCCGGCCGCCGTGGCCGCAAGCCGGTTCTCCTGCTCGGCCATTACGACACCGTATACGAACGCGGAACGCTGCGTACCATGCCGTGGGCCGAGAAGAAAGGCCGCCTCCACGGTCCCGGAGTCTTCGACATGAAAGGGGGCATCGCGCAAATCATCTTCGCTCTGCGCGCACTTTGCGAAGTAAAAGACGGACTGCCGCGTCCGGTCAGCGTATGCCTGGTCTCCGACGAAGAAACCGGCAGCGACACCTCACGCGCGCTCACCGAGAAGCTGGCTGCCTCCTGCGCTGCCGTGCTGGTGTGCGAGCCTTCAGGCCCGGGCGGGGCATTGAAAACGGCGCGCAAAGGCGTGGGGTCTTTTCACATCACCGTCACCGGTCAGGCTGCGCATTCTGGCCTCGACTTCGAGAAGGGGCACAGCGCCATTGACGAGCTCGCCCACCAGATTCATGCGCTAGCGCGGCTGACCGACCCGAAGCGCGGCATCACGCTGAATGTGGGCGTCATCCGCGGTGGCACGCGCGCCAACGTGGTCGCAGCCGATGCTGCGGCTGAGGTCGATCTTCGCGTCGCCCATCGCTCTGACGGTCCGCGCCTGGAGCGTAGAGTCAGGTCGCTACAGCCGGCGAATCGCAACTGCCGGCTGCACATCGAAGGCGGCATCAATCGTCCTCCCCTGGAGCGCACGAAGCCTGTCATCGAGTTGTTTCACAGGGCACAAGAAATCGCCATCGCGCTGGGTTTCTCGCTCGCCGAGATCGCGGTCGGCGGCGGCTCCGACGGCAACTTCACTGCCGCAATCGGGATCCCGACCCTCGATGGCCTGGGAGCCGTAGGTGATGGGGCGCACGCCTCACACGAATTCGTGGTGGCCGCCGAATTGCCTCGCCGCGCCGCGCTTCTGGCCGGACTCGTGGGTGCCATTGACTAGACCGCCCGGGCCGTCAGCCCCTGTAGCAGCGGCCTCTCGGTGTACGGCTGGACACTTTGCGGCCGCCAGGGTTTAATTCCACAGGCGCGAGTCGGCCAGTGAAAAACAGAGTCGAAAATCCTCGCCTCCATTGCTAAGCGAACGGATAGCCGCCGGAAATCCGATTGGATAGCCCCCGGTCGTCTGTCAACCTACTCGCGTCTCTGCCGAAACTCAAGCTAATGAACAGCAAGCCCTCCGCCCGAGTAACGGGCCACCGGCATGGCCCAGCAGCAGTTGGCCGGAGACGTGCAATAGGCATAAGCACCTGGGATGACGAGGCGAAAATCAGCGGTGAAACCGAAAAGGAGTAAGCATCATGGCGCACATGTATAGGTCCATTGCTAGGTACAGCGAATTGGATTCGGCCAGAGTCATAGCACGATACGACGGAATCAATCCAATCTTGGTTCTCAGCGGCAGGTGGATTTGCATAGCTGTCCTGCTGCTATGCTCCGCTCTTTCGACATGCGCTCAACAAACGGAACCCGCGACAGCGAACTCGCTTGTGCCGCTTTTGGTAAATTTCAGTGGGACTCTGACCGACCTGGATGGCAAGCCATTGACTGGCTTGGCAGGGGTTACTTTCTATCTGTATAAGGATTCGCAGGGTGGAGCACCGCTCTGGATGGAGACCCAGAATGTTCGGCCAAATTCGGCCGGGCGTTACTCTGTCATGCTCGGTTCCACTTCCAGCACCGGATTGCCGGCTGATTTGTTTTCGTCAGGCGAGGCGCGCTGGTTGGGTGTGCAGGTGCAGGGACAAGCGGAGCAACCGCGTATCTTGCTACTCAGCGTACCTTATGCCTTGAAGGCTCTAGACGCAGAGACCATACATGGCATGCCCATCTCCGCATTCGTGCTGGCGAATCCGTCCAATGCCAACCCGGGTAACACAACCACTGCCGGCGCCGCCAACGCGGGCTCGGGCTCGGTTGCTGCGGTGAATTCAGCATTGAACGTGACGACGACAGGCGGCACGGCCAGCATAATTCCCATGTTCACAACCTCCACTAACATTCAGAACTCGCTTCTGACACAGACCGGCACGACGGCGGTGAATGTTCGAGGCAACCTGAGCCTGCCGGCGACGGGAACGGCAACGGCGGCTGCAGGCAAGAACTCGCAACCCACAAACTGGTCGGCTTCGGTCTTCAATGGTGTGACGTCAACACCAGTGCCTCAGAACTTTTTCTTGCAGGCCGAGCCGGCCAACAACGACACCGCAAGCGCCTCTGGGACACTCAATCTACTGTTCAGTGAAGGAGTAGGGGTACCCGTTGAAACGGGACTGAAGATCGCAAGCAACGGCCGCATTGCCTTTGCTCCCGGGCAGACGTTTCCTGGCAGTGGAAGCGTCAAGAGTGTCGGTCTTTCCGTGCCGGCTACCGACTTCACGGTTAGCGGCTCGCCCGTCACCAGCACTGGCACGCTCACGTTCGCCTGGAACGTTATTCCTACCAGTTCCGATGTCGGCAATGCCATAGTTAAACGCGATGCAACCGGGAGCTTCAGCGCAGGCACGGGTAGTTTCGCTGGCAATCTGGCTGCGGGCGGTACCGTCTCTGGTGCTGCGGGAAGTTTTAGTTCCAACGTCGGTGTCGGTGGCAACCTGAGCGTGGGCGGTACGGTCAGCGGCAATGGTTCTGGGCTGACGAATGTCGTCGGTGTCCTCGTGACTCAGCTGCAGGGGAACAGCGGCTTCGGGGCGCAGGGCGGTGGTTATCTCAACATGATCAGTAACTATGTCCCACCGGTGAACGTACGAGCTTTCACCATGAACCGGTGTTCTTGGGGAGCCACCGCTCCTGGCCAGCAGCTGTCCTTCAGGTCAGCAATTCGCAACCCTTCCGGTGGAACGGAGATCATCGGCAACGCGTTTTACCTGTTTCCCACGAGCGCGGGAACGGAGACCATATTTGACGAGAACAACGACTGGTTTGACCTCACCGCCGGGCAAAGCTATGACTTTGGTATGAACATTCTTGGTGGAACTCCGGGTGGGACGGGGACTTGCTCGACCGTGGTTCAGGTGTTCTCAAGGTAGGCGACCTACGCTTGGTCCCATGCTCAGTAATGAGCCCCCTTAGACCAGAAGCTGGCCATAGCCTTGTCGCCACGCACTAATCATCCACTTGCGGCGAGCACCTTTTCAGCGCTCGCCGCAAGTGGTCAGCTCGGCCTCTGATCTTGTAAATGCTCGCAGGCGTGCAGAAACTCAAGGGTGGCGATAAGGAATGGCGTATTCTTGTCGGCGATTACGGATCGTTGTCCTAAGCCTCGCCAGGTTTGCTAAGTTGCCGTTCTGGGTGCGGCCAGCCAAGAAAGCGCTATTTCCAGCTCGATTATCAATTTCGGAAAGCTGGACCTCGCTAGACTACGATGGACTCTTCAGTTATG
>Ga0306923_10005052_pt1 | contig 12767 bp, 10 predicted proteins | sample sta12Can44000108_FD_203841 | JGI IMG/M metagenome (GOLD analysis project Ga0306923, IMG submission 203841) | Lab enrichment of tropical soil microbial communities from Luquillo Experimental Forest, Puerto Rico - statanox.12C.anox.44.000.108 (v2)... | ecosystem: Environmental > Terrestrial >... | reverse complement strand
GCCCGCTGATGGGGGATGACGTGGACATCGTTATCCGAACGCGTTGTGAATCGGCGGTGATCGAGATCGACCCCGGGCAGTTAGACCAGATCGTTCTCAACCTGGCTGTGAATGCGCGCGACGCCATGCCGCGGGGAGGAAAATTCCTCCTGGAAACCTCGCTGGCGGAGGCCGATGAACAATTCATTGAACAGCACCGGCCGATGCGGCCGGGAAAATATGTGACGCTGGCGGTAAGCGATACGGGCAGTGGAATGGACGCGGGGACGCTCTCGAGGATTTTCGAACCATTTTTCACCACGAAAGAGATGGGCAAAGGAACCGGGCTGGGGCTGGCGACGGTGTATGCCATCGTGCAGCAGATCGGCGGCTACATCTGGGTCGATAGCGAATTGGGAAGCGGCACAACATTCAAACTGTACCTCCCCAACGCCGAGGAGAAGATCGGAGAACAGGTGACACCTGCCGCGGAAGGGGTCCGCAGAAGAGATGGCACGACCGTTTTGGTGGTCGAGGACGACGAGATCATGCTCAGCCTGACGCGTCAGCTGCTGGAAAGCAATGGATACTCGGTTCTGGAGGCGAAGGATGCGAAGTCAGCGATCGAGGTTACCCAGAGCCATCCAGAAAAGATCGACTTGCTCCTCACCGACGTGGTCATGCGGGCAATGAACGGTCCCGAGCTTGTAAAGGAAGTGCGGGCATTGCACCCCGGCGTGAAAGTAGTCTTTATGTCAGGCTACACCGGCGAATTAATCTCACAGCATCAGGAACTGGAACATGAGATTCCTTTGCTGGAAAAGCCCTTCAGTCGGGCGGCGTTGTGGAAAATCCTGGACACGGCCCTCGGACAAAGGGGCTGACGAGTGCTCCAAATCACTTAAAGCAGGTGATTGAGATCACACAGGGCTGTGCGAAAACCCCCACTTTCCCCGGCCGGTTGGCTAGGCAGAGCTCCCCGCCGAATCTGAAAAATCTTATCTAAGCTTTTTGTTTTCAATTACATAATTGACAATTAACCGAGGCAGCTCCGCGGTTTGGGAAGTGGCCGGAGGCTTGCCCTTCTCCCTGCCGTGGCAGGAGGAGGAAAGTCATGGCAACCCCCACGATGAGATTGCAGCAGCGACCCACGACAACGAGTTCGACGGCGTTCGGCGATCTGCCTCCCGCGATTGTTCGGGAACTGGAAAGCATCAGCATCACCAACCACTATCCGACGGGAGCAGTCCTGTTCCATGAGGGACAGCCGGCCCGCGGCATCTACATCCTGGACCGGGGGCTGGTGAAATTCTCGGTCGGCGCCAGCGATGGGCGGACCCTGATCCTGCGCATCGCGCATGCAGGAGAAGCGCTGGGAATCGCTTCGACAGTGGGCGGCCGGGACTATGAGGCGACCGCGGAAGCGCAGCAACCCTGCGACGTGACATTCATCCGTTACAGCGATGTCGTGCGCATGATGCGGTCGCATGGGGAATTCGCATTGTGGATCACGCAAGCCCTGAGCCGGGACTACAACGTGACCTGCCGGGAAATCCGTACGCTGATGCTCTCCGGATCGGCCAGCGAAAAATTGGCGCGGTTGCTTGTGGGCTGGATGGATGAGCGCTCGGGAAGCGCCGTGTCGAACCGCATGAAAGTCCCACTCACCCATGAAGAAATCGGACAGATGATCGGCACGTCGCGGGAAACGGTTACGCGGCTTATGGCCGGGTTCAAGAAGCAACGTCTGATCGAGCAGGAAGGGGCAACGCTGGTGGTTTCGGACCGAACGGCCCTTGAATCACTGATCACTGCCTGAGAATTGAAAAATCAAAAGGCCCCACGTCGAAGGAATTCCCGTTCAGCATTTCCTTCGGCGCGAGGCCTGCGCCACTTCGTCTGGAAATTACCTTAATTGCAGCCGCCAATGCCGACAATACAGGGAAAGCCCTAGAAGCCGGCACAAAAGGGGCGACGACGGCGGCAGCCAGCGTTTCGGGCTAACCTGCCGGCGTCAACTCGAAGCGCATCAGTTGGTTCTGTGGGAAATCCAGTTCCAGCCGCTATTGCACTACCAGCGTGATCGGGATGGTCTGCGAGAACGAACCCGAAGTCGCGACGACGTTCACCGTGTAGGTACCGGCGGGCGTTCCTGTAGTGGTCGACGACGAACTGTGTCCGCTGCACCCGGGCTGCAGGAAAATCAGAGTCCCGACGACGAGAACCGCCAAACCGCCTAGCCAACGGCGTCCGCGACGCCGAACGCCTGCTCCCAGCAGCGCAAAGCCGGCAAGCGGCAGCCCCATAGCGAGGAACAACGTGCGGATCGGCCTCGTACTCGCGGTGGTACTCACCCTGGCGATCGTGCTGATCACAACAGTGACGGTGGATGGACTGGAATTCTGCAACGTGACCGGCGTGGTGGAGGGCTTACAGGTGGTGCCGCCACCAGGAAGGCCGGCGTTGCAATTGATCGAAATCGAAGCCGTATAGACGGGCACGGGATTGATCTGAACGGCGTAGGTGGCAGGATTTCCAGCAACGACGGTAAAGCTCGAGTTGCCGGTAATGCTCAGCTTGTACGAATTCACCGTGACGGGCGTGGCTACGGCCGTCGTGGAGAAGGCCCCCACAGAAACCTTGCCGCTGTTGGCGATGTTTCCAGCGCCCGTGGGTGTCAGATTGATGGTCACCGTTGAGCTCTGACCGCCGTTGATCGTACCCAGATTGCAGAGAATCTTGTTATCCGTGGGAGTCGACGAGCAACTGCCCCCGGCCGCCGAGGCGGAACCAAAGGTCACGGGCGCGCTTCCACTTCCGCCAGCAAGATTATCGATGAATAGCACATTCGAAGTGGTATCGCCGTTATTCTTGATCGTGTAGCTGAAGCTGATCTGATTTCCCGCATTCACAGCATTGCCGCTGGGAGAGACGACGGTTAGAGCGAAATTCAGGCTGGGACCGAGGCGCGCTGCGAAGATGTCCTGCGTTCCCCTGAGCTTGGCCTGGAGTGGACTTGCCGTGGGAAAGTTTCCGGACTTCGTTTCGCCGGTGACGTAGGTATTGCTATCACTGTCGATGGCGATTCCCGTACCCGTGTCAATGTCGGACCCGCCGAGATAAGTGACGAATTGGCTGGCGCTGCCGGTGCCACCCGCCGTGGTATCGAGTCGAGCCACGAAGGCGTCCTGGATACCCCCGAAGGTGCCTTGAACCGCATTGGAGGCGATGACCGGAAAATTCGCCGCTGCGGTGGTGCCGACTACCCGGGCCCCCTGCACGTTGTCGACAGCGATCGCGTTACCTGAGTCGTTGCCTAATCCTCCCAGGTAGGTGAAGTAGGTCAGCTGAACGTTGGTCGATCCAGTGCCCGTTGCGGGATTGTTGATTTTCGCGACAAAGGCATCCGTTGCGGTACCGACGGGGTCAGCCAGATTTGCCTGATACGGTGCAATCGTGCCGCTGACTGCGGGATGATCGCCCGAATTCGTAGAGCCGGTTACGTAAGCATTTCCCGAAGCATCGAGGCCGATGCCGAGGCCGATGTCGGTGTGGGACCCGCCCAAGTAAGTGCAGTAAAGCAACTCGGCGCCGGTGTTCGTGCCGGGATTCAGCTTGGCGACAAAGGCGTCGGGCTCGGTCACGGTAGTGGAGCACGCCGTCGTCGAAGTGCTGGTGGGATTGCCGAGGCAAAACTGAAACGCGTTCTTGATGGGGAAATCGGTTTGCGAATTTTGGCCGGTGTAAAGATAAGTCGTGCCGCCAGTGAAGTAGATATTTGAGCCGTTAGCGTTGTTGTCGACGGCGATGGCCCCACCGCTCACCGTGCCAGTCAGGGGATTCCCGCCTCCGAAGTATGTGGAGAAGACCAGGCTGTTCACGCCGGAACTGGCGGGCGCGACCTTGCTGATGAAGAAGGCGTTCGCACCCTGCAATGTTGACTGAAAGGTTCCGGCCGCCGGCGCCAGCGGGAAATTGGTCGAATTCGTAATCCCGATTACATAGACAAGGCCCTTGTTGTCGAGGGTCATGCCTTTGACGGTGTCGGTCTGATTGCCGGAGAGATAGGTGGAATACAGCAGGGTGCCGGTCGTGCTGAGTTCCGTTACAAAAGCGTGCGGATTTCCCGGAGAAACCGGAGCCGTCTGGAAGGCATTCTTGTTGGGAAAGTTGGTTGAGGTGGTCGTGCCAGCGAGGTAGGCGTTGCCAGCAGCATCGGCCGCGATGCCCGCGCTGGTGTCGGCGCCGCTGCCGCCCAGGTATGTCGCGAACACCCGCGTGGTACCGGTGGGATCGAGCTTGGCGACAAACACGTTGCTGGTCGCGCCGGAAACATAGGTGCTGCCGTCGGTCACAGGGAAGTCGGTGGAAGTGGTAGCACCTGTCAAATACATATCCGGAGCGGAATCGACCGCAATCGAAGGCTGGAACTCAACGCCGGTGCCTCCGAGATATGTGGAGTAAGACAGCATTGGGTCGATGACGAGTGGCCGGGAGCGATCGTAGTCACCGAGTTCAAAGCCGACACGATTTTCCGCCAGCAACGCAAATTTACCGGGGACCGGCCGCCGGGTTCCGTCGATCTCCTGATAAACGCGGGGCGCTTCCAGGCGAACCTCTCCTGCGTCGGTTGTGATCTTCAGATCGTCCGAATCCAGTCGCAGGTCGCGCGACCCTTCAAAGCAGAGCTGCACCTGGCGGGGATCGGCTCCGGCAGCAATCTCAAAGTCGTATTCCAACTCTCCCTGGGTGCCGTAGTACACCAGATCAACTCCCGGGTAAACCTGCGAGTACCGCACGCGGCCATATTGCGGAATGCCGACACGCCACTTGGAAGGATCGTTACCGATGTAGTAGTTGCTTTTTCCAGGCAGTGGTTCGCTGCCCTCAATTTCGGGTTTGGAGTTTGCGCCAGCCAGCTTCATGCGAACCACAGAGTTGGCGGCATGTCTATTGCCCAACGAAAGCACGGCCTCTTCCGCCGTTAAGAAGAGTCCATAGCCGCTGCCGCGGGCGATGAACTGGACACTCGGATCGGTTTGGCCGCGGTTGGGTTCGAACATCAACGAAAGATGTCCCAAGCTGACCGAAGCAGCCGCGGGAACCGAAGCTGCGGGTTGTTTTGCCAGGGGAGCCAGTGAGGCGGAGGTTTCCGTCACGGTGTTGCCGGGTCGATACGAAAGGGACAGAAGGGCTACTCCAGCGGCAACCAGTACGAGGGATGCGGGCAAAAGGCGGCTCCACAACAGACCCGTACCCAACTCACGGCGATTCAATCTCACGTGCTCCTCCGAACTATTCAAATCAGGTGGAGAGGAATGAAGATCGGCACAAGGTTCGTCTGCGGCCTCGGGCGTACGAAGCGGCAGGTACAGTCTCCATCTCGGGTGAAAAAATAAGTAACTACTTAAACATCCAGCGGATAGCAGTGTCAAGCCAACCGTTGCGCAAGCTGTCCGCTCAAGCGTGGTGAGATGCGGGATGGAGATTCGAAAGATGCCGCGGCGTCAGGAATTCTGGCGTGAGGATCGCGCACTGAGCGGGATGCGCGACAATCTTGGTTCTGCGTGCTGGCCCGTGAGTCCGACAATGCTGCAAAAGCCAGCGGCAGAAAGTCTGCGCGCACATGGATGGAGGATTGCTCGAAACACCGCTGGATTTGCACGACAGCTTTCTCCTCCCCTGTCGCCTCCCCTAGCACACAAGCTTGTTGGATACGCCGGCGCGGGTTTACCGATTCAGTTCCCGCAAGTTTTTGCTGTTGCAAACTGCTGATTCCTAAGTAAATTAGCATGACGACGCATAAGACCTGGCGACCCACCGGAAGCGCTCGGGTTCCGGAGCAGTGGCAGTCCCAGCTACCGGGATCGCGCGAATTCCAAGATCCCGGATGGAGAAACTGCGCTTGATGCTGCAAGAAAATTCAGACCGGCGTTCCATGCGACGTTTCGATATGCGCCTTCCGGCATCCATCCGGATCAACGGAGACCGGAGTTCAGAGTTCTTGACCGAGACGCAAAATGTTAGCGCTCGAGGAGTGTTCTTCTACCTTGACCGGTTGGTGGATCCTGGCTCCCGCATCGACGTGACGCTGACATTTCCACCGCACGTCACGCTCACCGACCCGGTTCGGGTCCGCTTCGCGGCACGGGTGATTCGAGTGGAGAGCCCTCTGCCTTCGGCCCGAGTCGGAGTTGCCGCGATGATCGAGGAATACGAATTCCTGAAGTCAAGCCCAAACGAGGATCTTGTGGCTTCTGTTGTCTGGCAGCAGTGGAAGACACCGCAACCTTAGTCAATCCGTATTAATCCTTCCGAGGCGATCAGTTCGGATGTGTGGATGGTGAAGCAACCGTCGCACTACGCATCTTTGCGGCTCATGTCGTCGATCTCGCGCTTCAGCCGGGCATAGCGCAGGCCTAGAGTGACCAGATATCCGACGTGGATTACCCAGGTAGCAGTGTAGGCAGCGTACAGGAAGTTCATGGTACGGCGCTCCTTGGCTCGAGCAAGGCTTCCAGAGCCTGAGTTTCTTCTACCTGCCGCTTCAGCAGTTCCAGCCGATACCGCACCCAGCAGACCAGGAAGGCCAAGCAAAGAAACGCCAGCCAGTTGATGAGGAGCACGTGCAACATTCGCGGATCAATCGAGCCTCCGCCACCGATCACAGGCTGCGGATGCTGGGTGCGGAAGATCCAGATAGAGAAGTAGACCAAGGGCACGTCGAGCGCGCCGAAGACTGCGAGCGCAGCCGCCAGGGCCGGAGTCTGGCCGCTCGAGGAGAACCGGCGCAGCACCAGGTAGCTGACATAGATCAGCCAGAGAACGAGTGTCGAGGTCAGGCGGACATCCCACGTCCACCAGATTCCCCACACCGGCCGAGCCCAAAGCGGGCCGGTCACCAGCACAACCGTGCAGAAGACCACGCCCACTTCGGCCGTGGTAACAGCAAGTGCATCGGCTGCCTCGACCGAGAACAGCTTGCGCACCAGGAAGTAGAGACCGGCGATGAGTGGGCCCGTGGTGGCGATCGAGGATAGCTGCACGCCTTCGGGCAAGGCGCTCTTCAGAGCGGGAACGAATCCAATCACGGCAGCGGCAACGCAGGTCAGGACAGCGATGGTGAGTACGACCCAGTTCGCGACTTTATCGGTGTTAGCGTTCCGGCGCACCAGATATTGGAGCGAGGCTAGGAAGTTGATGAAAAACAGCAGAAAGGCAGTCCACGCCGAAGGCACGTGGTAATAGAAGATGCGCTGTACGTCGCCCATGGTCTGCTCGCGGGGAGCGACGATCAGGGCCTGGTACAGGGCATAGCCAAGCAACGCCGCGGTCAGCAGGGCGAGTATGGGGAAGGCCTTTTTCATTCTGCGTGCAAAACCGTCTCAAATAGGGCCAAGCAACCAGTAGTAAACACCACATCGTAGGTGGCAAGCAATACGAGCCAGAACTTGGCCGAGGTAGCAGGGTCGCCCATCAGGATGATGGTCGTAGCTTCAACCATCGATACTAACGCCGGGATGGTGATGGGGAATAGTAGAAGGGGCAGCATGATTTCGCGGCTGCGGGTGCGCAAGGACATGGCCGCGAAAAACGTGCCGTTCACGACGATGGCCCAGGTGCCAAGAATTGCGACCGGCAACAACTGCCAGGCGGGGCCGAGAACACGCAGTTTATAGAAAACGACAAACAGCGGAGTCATCACCGCCTCGAGCACCAGCACAAAAATGAAATTGCCCAGGGCCTTGGCGAGGAAGAGTGAATTTGCCGGTGCCGGGGAAACGCGGTAAGCGTCAAGCACCTGGTTGCGCAGCTCGCGCGCCCACGTCTGATTCAGCGCCACGACGGAGGCGAACAGGAAGGCCACCCAGATCAGTCCGCCCGCAATTTGCCGGGATTCCTCCGCCAGCGGATCGAACGAGAAGCTGAAGACGACCACCACCAGCAACGCGAAAAACAGCATGGAATTGATGGCATCTTTGGAACGCCACTCCAGGCGAATGTCCTTTGCCAGCGTGGCCAGCGTGATGCCGGAAGCGGGCGCGCTCATGCCGTCTCCATGAACTTCAGGTCGGGTGTGCGGTTGATGATCTGACCGTTCTGCATCCAGATGAATTCGTCGGCTGCGCCGTCGAGGAGGGAGGCTTGGTGCGTCACTACGAAAATGGTTTTGCCCGAGTCGCGCATGTGGGCGAGCAATTTGACCATCTCGCGCGCGGAGCCGATGTCGACGTTGGAGAAGGGCTCGTCGAGCAGAAGCAGTCTGGGATCGTTTAATAAGGCGCGAGCGAGTGAGATTCTCTGGCGCATGCCTTGCGAGTACTGGCCAACCGGCCGCTGCAGCTCGGGATCGAGTCCGACCGCGGTGATGATCTGGGCGCAACGGGAATCGTCTCGTAACCCGTAAAGCTGGGCGAAATAGAGGAGGTTTTCCATTCCGCTCATCTCGTCGTAAAGCAGCGAGGGATGCGCCATGTATCCGAACTCCCGGCACACAGTTCGTGGGCTGTTGCTGCCGAGGATCCGGATTTCCCCTCGGGTGGGGACAGTGAGACCGGCGAGGATGCGCAGCAGCGTGGTCTTGCCTGCTCCGTTGTCGCCGAGGATGCCGTAAAGACGGGCAGGCTGAAAAGAAGCAGTGACGCCACGCAGAGCGGCGAACCGTCCGAACTGCTTGATGAGATTGCTGAGGGCGATGATGGAATCAGGCTGGACGGCGGCCGCTTTGGGATCGCTCACAGTCGAATGGGTTTGGCCGAAAACACCAACCGCTTGTTACAGAGTCACACCCGTCTTGCCTTGCGTGCTGGTCATGCTCTTGGGAGGCTCGGTGTTGGGTGTGCCGCTTGCCGGATCACCCGGCTTCGCCGGCGCGTACTTGGACGCGCACTTGGCCTGCAATGCCTTGGCGTGAAATACGCCGTCCTTCCCGAAGCTGCCTTCCGCCAGCGCCTGGGAATTGTCCTTGAACGTATCCGGCGGGGGCTCGGTGCCTGCATAGCTCACCGGCAAGCTCAGGTTCTGCTCGACGAGAATGAATTCCACATGCGTGCCGCTCCGCTTGATCGAGCCGGGCTGTACGTTTCCGGCGACACGAAGCCGCTTGGTGTAGGCGCTATCGCCCATGCCATGAAGCTCTTTGATGGTGACGTAGTAGCTCTTGCTCTCCTGCACGCCGGTATAGGCTAGGTACCCGAGCATCATGAGGATGACTACGGTCGCGCCACCGAATTTCAGATACTTGCTGGTCTCACTGGACATGTGGAAATCCCCGAAGCTGATAGTTCAAACTGTACCCGTCAGGTGCAGCGGGGTCAAGACACATTCGCACTTCAGGCTCGGCACGTTTAACCCGCAAGTTATTGATAAAATTAGAGAACTCCTACCTGACAAGGGTAGACATGAGCGGCTGCTAGAATGGCCGCGATTTTTTTGAGAAGAGAGCGAACCCAGCCATGATTCATCCCTGGCACGACGTGACCCCAGGCCACAAGCTGCCTGGCGAGTTCAGCACAGTGATCGAGATTCCTTTCGGCTCGAGCGTGAAGTACGAACTGGACAAGACCAGTGGACTCATCAAACTGGATCGCGTGCTGTACTCGGCCGTCTACTATCCCGCGAACTACGGGTTCATTCCACAGACGCTCGCCGAAGATGACGATCCGCTGGATGTGCTGGTGCTTTGCCAGGAGACGGTCGTTCCCCTAACGATCATTCACGCGCGGGCGATCGGGCTCATGACGATGATCGATTCGGGCAAGAAGGACCACAAGATCATCGCGGTGGCAACCGAGGATCCCGAGTTCAACAGCTACCACGAAGCGAACGAGATGCCACAACACCGGTTGCTGATGCTGCGGCGATTCTTTCAGGACTACAAGCAGCTCGAAGGGAAGGCCGTCGAGGTTGATGAGATTCGACCGGCAGGCGAAGCGTATCCCATCATCATGGATGCGCTGCACAACTACAGCGAGCAGCGGCGGAAGGGGTTCAAGGAGTTGTAGCGCCGCCGTCTCGGCGGCTGTCCGGCGACAATCTGATTCATGGGCGAGGCCTAGGGTCGCCCTTCCCGGACCTCACGACAGCCACCGGGACGGCGGCGCTACCAAACCCGGCAGGCGTTCTCGGCCACCATCGGTTGCCCTGTTTTGCATCCCCAGGTCTTCTCGAACTCGGGCATGTTCTGCACAACTCCATCGATGCGGTACTTGCCGGGAGAATGGGGGTCGACGGTGACCAGCATGCGTGAGAATTCGGGGCGGCGCTTTTCGCACCAGACCCGGCCAAAGCCCAGGAAAAAGCGCTGTTCGGGCGTGTAGCCATCGATTTTCTGTGCGGCTTTGCCAGTCTTGTCTTCGGCGATCATCTTCTGCAGGGCGTTGAACGCAATGCGCGCGCCGCCGTTGTCGGCCGTGTTTTCCCCGAGAGTCAGCTTGCCATTCAGCTTGAGGTCGTCGATGGCAACGAAGTTGCCGTATTCGTTGGCGACGCAACTGGCACGCTTCTCGAATTCTTTCCCGTCCTGCTCGGTCCACCAGTCGCGAAGATTGCCCTGCGGATCGAATTTCCGACCCTGATCGTCGAAACCGTGCGTGAGCTCGTGACCGATCACGACCCCAATGCCGCCCATGTTCACAGCATCGTCCATCAGCTTGTCAAAAAACGGGGGCTGCAGGATCCCGGCCGGGAACACGATTTCGTTGCGTGAGCCGTTGTAGTAGGCGTTCACGGTGGGCGGCGTCATGCCCCACTCTTTGCGGTCAAGCGGCTTGCCGATCTTAGCGATCTGGCGGTTGGACTCGAACTCGTTGGCGCGCAGAAAGTTTCCAATCAGATCTCCTGGTTCGATCTTGAGGGCGGTGTAGTCGCGCCACTCCTCGGGATAGCCGATCTTGTTGCGAATAGCGGTCAGCTTGATTTTGGCCTGTTTCTTGGTTTCATCGCTCATCCAGGGAAGGTTACGGATGTCATCATCAAGGGAGGCTTCGAGGGCATCGACCATCTTCAACATGCGCTGCTTGCCGTCGGCCCCGAAAGTGAGTTCCACGTATTTCTGGCCGAGTGCTTCGCCGAGGGCGCCGTCGGTGGCATCGACACAGCGCTTCCAGCGCGGCTGAATCTCGGACTGCCCGGTGAGCTGCTGCTGCATTTTGAAGTTGGCGTCGACAAACGGCTCGGAGAGCCAGGGTGCGGTCGAGTCAAGCAGATGCCAGGTCACGTAGGTCTTCAGCGAATCGAGGGATTCTTTCTCGATTACCGTGTCGACCTGTTTAAAGAATTCTGGATTGGAGACGTTCAGTTCGGAGAAAGATGGGGCCTTGACGTCATTGAAGTAGCGGTTCAGGGAGAAGTTCGGAGCGGTCGCAATGATTTCATCGCGCTTCATCTTGTGATCACGATTTTTGGGATCGCGCCGAAGGGTGCGGTCCATCTGGGCGGTGGCGAGGGCGGTTTCGATGCGCAGGACGGTCTCGGCTGAGGCTGCCGCTTTCTCGGGACTCTGTCCGGCCAACGTGAACATCTGGGTCGCGTACGCAACGAAGTGCTGGCGCATTTCCTTGTGTTTGTCGTCGTCCTTGATGTAGTAGTCGCGATCGGGCAAGGTGAGCCCGCCTTGATCGACATAGGCGATGACTTGCTCGGCGTTGTGCAGATCGGGTGCGGAAAAGAAGTTGAACAACGAATTTCCACCGATCATGTGGGAGTGCGCAATGGCGTCCATGAGGGCGCCTTTATCGGGAACCGAAGAGATCCTGGCCAGTTCGGGCTTCAAGGGATCGAGGCCTTTGGCATCGGCGGATTTTTCGTCCATGCAGGCACCGTAGTAGTCGCCGATTTTCTGCTCGACGGGAGTGCGCGAGGGGCCGCCGACGGCCGCCTTCTCCAGGATTCCGCGCAAGGTCACCAGGTTGCGCTCGTAAAGTTCGGTGAAGCTGATCCACTCGGTCTGATCGGCTGGAATCTCGGAGTTCTTGAGCCAGTTGCCGCAGGCGTATTGGTAAAAGTCGACGCATGGATCGGTGGCCTTGTCGATGGCATCGAGGCTGAAACCCGGGTTGGGTTGATTGCTGGCGGGAGACTGCGCTATCGCTGATGCGGCACAGGCAAGAATCAGGGTGAGAAGAAGAAACTTTGGAGAGTGCACAATCACCTCGCAGCCTGAACAGAGGATTGTAGGTGCAACGCGGTTAGACGGACAAGGCGCGGGAAGGTGAACGCGGCCGGGGTGCTTCACCTCGGCAGAATCCTTCTCCGACTGGGCCAAAATCTTAAATTCGAGAGGACGCGAGAGCTTCCGCGGAGGGGGCAGAGAAAATCTGGCAATGCCGGCGCCGCTCCGCGGCAGGTACAGCAGCTCGCGCGGCGTATAATCGTCGAATCGCCACTGAGAAGAGGTTGCGCAGTCCATGACCCCGACGAATGGTACGCCCGCACAGGGTTCCACCGGCAACGGCAGCAACGGAAACACGCAGGTTCCCAAGCCTCGCACGGAATGGCTGGCGCAGCGAAAAGCCAGCAATCAGGACGGGAACTTCTCGCAGATGCACTATGCGCGCCGAGGCCTGGTGACCGAAGAGATGGTCTATGTCGCCGAGCGGGAGAAGATCACGCCGGAACTGGTGCGGGATGAGGTGGCGCGTGGCCGGCTAATTATCCCGGCCAACATCAACCATGCCGAACTAGAACCGATGGGGATCGGCGTCGCCACGCTGTGCAAGATCAATGCGAACATAGGCAACTCTGCCGTTACTTCGAACATCGAGGAAGAGCTCAAGAAGCTGCACACT
>Ga0306923_10005051_pt1 | contig 12768 bp, 3 predicted proteins | sample sta12Can44000108_FD_203841 | JGI IMG/M metagenome (GOLD analysis project Ga0306923, IMG submission 203841) | Lab enrichment of tropical soil microbial communities from Luquillo Experimental Forest, Puerto Rico - statanox.12C.anox.44.000.108 (v2)... | ecosystem: Environmental > Terrestrial > Soil... | reverse complement strand
CAGCGCCGAGCTCGTCGTCGCGCTGCTGGGTGCGGCGCCGGGGCTGACGCTGCTTGCCACGAGTCGTGAGCCGATCGGCGTTGCCGGTGAAGTGAGCTGGCGGGTGCCGTCACTGTCGTTGGCCGACGAGGCGATCGAGTTGTTCGTCGACCGCGCCCGCCGTGCTCGACCCGATTTCCGCATCACCGGCGACAACACCACGACTGTGATCGAGATCTGTCGCCGCCTGGATGGGATGCCGTTGGCGATCGAGCTGGCGGCCGCGCGGGTGCGGGCGTTGTCGCTGGCCGAGATCCTCGACGGTTTGCGTGACCGGTTCCGGTTGTTGACCGGGGGCGCACGTACGGCGGTGCGCCGTCAGCAGACGTTGCGCGCGTCGGTGGATTGGTCGCATGCGCTGCTGAGCGAACCGGAGCGTGTCTTGTTCCGGCGGCTGGCAGTGTTTTTGGGTGGCTTCGACGTCGATGCCGCGCAGGCGGTCGCGGGCGGCGGTGAGATGGCGCGCTTCCAGGTGCTCGATCTGCTTGCCCTGCTGGTGGATAAGTCGCTGGTGGTGGCCGACAACAACGAGGGCGCAACGCGCTATCGGTTGCTGGAGACGGTGCGCCAGTACGCGCTGGAGAAATTGGACGAGTCCGGCGAGGCGGACGCCGTGCGGTCGCGTCACCGGGATTACTACACGGCGATGGCGGCGCTGTTCGACGCGCCGGCAGGCAGTGATTATGAGCAGCGCCTCGAGCAGGCCGAGACCGAGATTGACAATCTGCGCGCCGCATTCGCCTGGAGCCGCGAACACTCCGACGCCGAGCTGGCGTTGGCGTTGGCGTCGTCGCTGCAGCCGCTGTGGTATGCGCGGGGCCGCATCCGGGAAGGGCTGGCCTGGCTCGACACCGCGCTGGCCGACCTCGACGTGCAGCATGTCGAGGTGGCGGCCACGGTGCGGGCGCGCGCGCTTGCCGACAAAGCGTTGCTTGATCCACAGTTGGGCGCTGCCGACAGCCTGGATCAGGCCCAGCAGGCCCTGGCGATCGCGCGCGAAGTCGATGACCCGGCCCTGCTGGCCCGGGCGCTGATCGCCTGCGGCTTTTCCGCCGCCTTCAACGCCGAGGTAGCGGCGCCGTACTTCGCCGAGGCGATCGGGCTCGCCCGCGCGCGCGGCGATAGGTGGAGGCTCAGCCAGATCTTGACCTGGCAGGCGGGCGGGGCGATCGTGGCCGGTGATCCGATCGCCGCGCGCGCGGCCGCCGAAGAAGGACGCGACCTCGCCGACGCGATCGGTGACCGGGACTTCGCGCGCCGGTGCCGCGTGAGCCTCGGTTGGGCACAGCTATTCCAGGGCGATCCAGCCGGAGCCGCCGCACAGTTTGGCGAGGTCGCTGCCGAGGCCGATGCCGCTCACGATGGGCTCCTTGAGGCGAATAGCCGCGTGGGCCAGGGATATGCGCTGGCCTGGCAGGGTGAGACGGGTGCGGCCCGGGCCGCGGCCGACGCGGACGTCGAGGCCGCCGCCGAGCTTGGCGGGACGTCCGCGGGCCTTGGCTACTCGGCGTTGAGCGTTGCGGCCCTGGCCGCGGGCGATGTTGCGACGGCGCGGGAGGCGAGCGAGGCGGCCTGGCAACACTTGAGTCTCCTGCAGGGGATGACGGCGATACAGCGCCCCTACAGCGCGCAGGCCGCGCTGGCCGCCGGGGATCTGCTCGCGGCCCGCCGCTGGGCCGACGACGCGGTCACGACAACGACGGGCTGGCACCTGGTGGTGGCGCTGACGACACGCGCCCGCGTGGCGATCGCGCAGGGTGAGCTGGAACAGGCCGAACGCGACGCCCGTGACGCGCTCGCGTGTGCCGCTGACGTTGAGGCGCGCCTGGGCCTTCCCGACATCCTCGAGTGCCTCGCCACTCTGGCCGGTGATGGCGGAAGTCATCGCGAAGCCGGGCGGCTCTTCGGCGCGGCCGACGGCATTCGGCAACGTATGGGCGCGGGCCGGTTCAAGGTCTGGGACGCAGGTTACGAAGCCTCGGTGGCCGCGGTGCGAGATGCGATGGGCGAGCAGGACTTTGACGCCGCCTGGGCCGAGGGCGCTGCGCTGTCTACCGAGGAGGCGATCGCCTACGCGCAGCGCGGCCGCGCCGAACGCAAACGACCCACCGGCGGCTGAGCATCGCTCACCCCGGCCGAGCTAGACGTCGTGCGCCTGGTCAGCGAAGGGCTGGGCAATAACGACATCGCCACACGGCTTTTCGTCTCACCGCGCACCGTGCAAACCCACCTCGCCCACGTCTACACCAAACTCGGACCGACCTCCCGCGTGCAGCTCGCACAAGAGGCTGCCCGCCACACCTGAGAGCCGCCGCGACAACGGCTGCGTGGCCACACCGGCCCCGTGGTCCGACTTCGTCGGATTAGCCACTCCCTCAGTCAACCCCTTCTAGCATTTGCATAATGCCGAGCCCTGATGAGGCGTTTCGGACCCACCTTGAGGTGGGCCCCGAAGGGCAGCGCACGCCCGAACCGCTGTCGGGCACCGTGACGTTTCTGTTTACCGACATCGAAGGCTCGACGCGGCTGTGGGAGGAACATCCGCAGGCCATGTCGCAGGCTTTGGCGCGCCACGACACGATCTTGGCCGACGCGGTGCAATCCAGCGGAGGCCATGTCGTGAAGACGACCGGGGATGGCCTGTTCGCTGTGTTCGGGCGGGCCGAATCGGCGATTACCGCGGCCTTGGCGGCCCAACGGCTGCTTGTTGGCGCGGCCTGGGACCCGACCTGTGAGGTGCGGGTGCGGATGGGCTTGCACACCGGTGACGCCGAGTTTCGCGATGGCGATTATCACGGGTCGGCTGTGAACCGAGCGGCCCGGCTTACCAGCGCCGGTCACGGTGGGCAGGTGCTGGTCTCGGGCGTGACTGCGTCGCTCGTGGGCGAGCGCCTCCCCGAAGGCGCCGAGCTGGTCGGCTTGGGTGAGCACCGGCTGCGCGACCTCGGCCAGCCCGAGGTGCTGTATCAGCTGTGCCATCCCGATCTGCCGCGGCGGTTCCCACCGTTACGTACCCTGGATGCCTTCCCGGCAACCTGCCGTTGCAGGTGAGTTCGTTCATTGGTCGCGAGCGCGAGTTGGCGCGGATCGTGGCGGCGTTGGAGGAGGCGCGGGCCGTCACGCTGACCGGGGTGGGCGGGGTGGGCAAGACCCGGCTGGCGTTGCAGGTGGCGGCCAGGGTGCTGCCCCGGTTCCGGGAGGGGGCCTGGCTGGTGGAGTTGGCGCCGGTTCGCGACCTCGACGGTGTGCCGGGTGCGCTGGCGGTGGTGTTCGGGGTCAGCGTCCGGTTTGGGATGACGCTGCAGGAGTCGCTGGCGGAGTTTCTGCGCTCCAAGCAGCTTTTGGTGGTGCTGGACAACTGCGAGCATCTGTTGGAGCCGGTCGCCGAGTTGGTTGAGTTTCTCATGCACAGCTGTGCTGGGCTGGTGGTGTTGGCCACCAGCCGCGAGGGCCTGGCGGTGGAGGGTGAGCGGATACTGCCGGTGCCCTCGTTGCCGTCGCCGTCGCCGGACGCCGGACCCGAGGTTGCCGGGCAGGCCGATGCGGTGCGCCTGTTCGTGGAGCGGGCCAAGGCCGTCGATCCCGACTTCTCGCTGATGACCGAGAACACCGCTGAGGTGATCCAGATCTGCCGGCGCCTCGATGGCGTGCCGCTGGCCATCGAGTTGGCCGCGGCTCGGGTGGTGGCGATGAGTCCGGCTGAGCTTGTCGAGGGCCTGCAGCGCCGCTTTGACACCCTGGCCGGGGGGCGACGGCGGGCGGTGCAGCGTCACCAGACGCTGCGCGCCGCGATTGACTGGTCCTACGATCTGCTCTGCGACGACGAGCGCCGATTCCTGGTGCGGCTGGCCGTGTTCTCCGGGGGCTGTACCCGTGCGGCCGCCGAGGCGGTGTGCGGCGCTCCACCTTTGGCGCCGGGGAAGGTGTTCGGGCTGTTGGCCGCGCTGGTGGCCAAGTCGCTGGTGGTCGCGCAACGCGACGGACCCGAGACCCGCTACCGGCTGTTGGAGACGATCCGCGAGTACGGCGAAGAGCGGCTCGCCGAGACCGGGGAAACCGAACTTCTACGCACGACCCACGCCGAGTACTACTGCCAACTGGCAGGTGGTCTCTACGTCGATCTCTTCGGCCCCCGGCAGGCCATCGCGGGCCAGCGCCTGGTCGCCGAACAGGAAAACCTGCTGGCCGCGGCCAACCACGCCATCGACACCAGCAACGTCGACCTCGCCCTGCGACTAGTACGCAACACTGCGAACCGCGCCCTCCGGACCAGCTCCCGCTTGATCCTTCCGGTCGATGCGGTCCTGCGCCTGCCCGGTGCGGTCGATCACCCCCAGTACCCGGTCGGGCTGGCTTCAGCCGCCTTCGATGCGGCGTTTCGTGGTGACCTCACCCGCTCCGAAGCCGCCGGCCAGGAGGCGTTGGCCTCAGCCGGACGCCTGGGTTCGGACCCGCACGAGGTCGATGTGCTCGTGTCATGGGCCCGTAGCCTCCAAGCCATGGCCATCGGGGCGTGGGACGAGGCGGCAGCACATGCAGAACACACCGTGGAACTCGCGGGGCGGGAATTTCACGTCGTCGACATCCTTGCTGGTGGGGCGCTCGCTTGCACGATGGCTGGCAACCCCGACGCCGCAACTCGACTGGCCAGCGAAGCCCTCGACCTGGCCCGCCGCAGCGGCGCGCCGCTGTCCATAGCCCTCAGCCTCATCGCCCTGGCCGGTGCCCTCGCTGAGCACGAGCCACAACGCGCCCGCGCCTTGCTGGCCGAAAGCCTGGAATTGCAGGCCACCATTGAGGTCCAAGGTGTGCACGAAGCCACCTCCGCCGCGCTCATCGCTGCCCGAACCGCGGATTGGCCCCTCGTCCTCAAGCTCGGACCCGACGTCATACGAGGCTTGCACTGGGCCGGCGACCGACCCTATCTAGCAGGAATTTTCAATGTTGTCGCCCTAGCCATCGCTTCCGGCGACCCGGAGTCGGCCGCGGTGCTGCAAGGCGCAGCCCGTCGCCTCACCCCGGCTGCGGTCCCTGTGCCTCGCGGCATCGAGGTGGCGGCAGCCAATGCCGTCCCACCCGCCGGCGCAGCGCCGAGCGGCGCGTCGTTCGTGACCGAGCTGCGCCGTCAAACCACGGCCGCTCTCCGGAACACCCTCGGCCAAACCCGTTTGCATCAACTGCGCGCCGAAGGCGAGGCCATGAACGATGACCACGCCGTCGCTTACGCGCTGGAAGCGATTAGTCGGGCCGGGAGGGGCTAGCGTGTAGAGGACGCTTGAAAACGCGGGGGCCCGGGATCGGCGGAGGGTCGGGTGACGGCCATAGCAGCGTGCCGGACGTGTGGCACCGAGCCTCTAGAGAACGCCCGGTTTTGCCATGTGTGTGGCTCACCAGTCGAAGACAGCGATACCCGAGCGGAGTACAAGCAGGTCACCGTCTTGTTCGCCGACGTGGTGCACTCGATGGAGATCGCAGCGGCGGTTGGCCCGGAGCGGCTTCGGGAAATCATGAAGCAGCTGGTCGAGCGTTGTGCGGCAGTAGTAAAGCGCTACGGCGGCACCGTGGACAAGTTCACCGGCGACGGGATCATGGCGGTGTTCGGTGCGCCGATCGCGTTGGAGGATCACGGCTCCCGAGCATGTTTGGCCGCTCTAGAGATCCAGACCGAAACCGAACGTCTGGCGGTCGAGATCGACCACCGTGACCACATCACAGTTCAACTACGTATCGGCCTGAACTCGGGCCAGGTCATCGCAGGTGAAATCGGCGCGGGGCCGTTGGGTTATACCGCGATCGGCGAGCAGGTAGGTATGGCCCAACGGATGGAGTCGGTGGCGCCGCCGGGTGGGGTGATGCTCAGCGAATCGACAGCCCGTTTGGTCGACGGCGCTGTGCTGCTGGGTGATCCCGAGATGGTCCGCATCAAGGGTGCCGAGCAACCGGTGCTGGCTAGGCGGCTGGTGAGCATCGGGGGTCGTCAATCTAGGCGGCGCGGCGAGTCGCCACTTGTCGGGCGTACTTGGGAGCTGAGCTCTATCGCCGGAATTCTCAACGAGACGATCAACGGCGCGGGGTGCGTTGTCGGTGTCGCGGGCCCAGCCGGGATCGGAAAGAGCCGACTGGTCCGCGAAGCGGCCAAGATCGCGGACTGTCGCGCCGTGCCGGTGTTCGGCACCAATTGTGAGTCCCATGCCAGCGATATTCCGTTTCACGTGATCGCCCGGTTACTGCGCGCGGTAATGGGTGTCGAGGATCTCGATGCCGCCGCGGCGAGAACGCAAGTACGCGAGCGATTTTCCAACGCGGAGCGCGAAGATCTTCTGCTGCTCGATGATCTGCTGGGCATTCGGGATGCTGCCGTGACGTTGCCCGATATCGCCCCCGATGCGCGGCGTCGGCGGTTGACGGCGCTGATCAATGGGGCGGCGCTGGCCCAATCGACGGCAGGCGTCTATGTCGTCGAGGACGCGCAGTGGATCGACGAGGTCAGCGAATCTATGCTCGTCGATTTCCTGGCGGTGATCCCGCAGACGCGCTCGTTGGTGCTGATCACCTATCGGCCTGATTATCGCGGCGCGCTCAGTCGGATAGCAGGGGCGCCGATCGTCGCGCTCCGACCGCTGAGTGACGCGCACACCACAATGTTGACAGCACAACTCCTGGGCACGGACTCCTCGGTGGCGGGATTGGCGACGACGATTGCTGAACGGGCTTCCGGGAACCCATTTTTCGTTGAGGAGATGGTGCGCGACCTCGCGGAACGCGATGTGTTACAGGGTGATCTTGGCACCTATCGGCTGCGTTGTGATGTCGGCGACGTCGATGTCCCGGCGACGTTGCAGGCGGCAATCAGCGCGCGCATCGATCGGCTTGGTTCCTCAGCGAAACGAACGTTAAACGCCGCCGCCGTTATCGGATCGCGATTCGACACCGATCTGCTGAGCAGCTTGGTCGACGACTCGGACGTGGCGACGCTGATTGAGTCCGAATTGATTGACCAGGTCCGGTTCACCGTTCCGGTCGAGTTCGCATTCCGTCACCCGCTGATTCGCGCGGTCGCCTACGAATCACAGCTGAAGTCAGACCGCGCACGATTGCACCGCCGCTTGGCGGGCACGATTGAACAGAACTATCCAGGCTTGGTCGACGAAAATGCGTCACTTATCGCAGAGCACCTGCAGGCCGCCGGCGATCTGCGTGCCGCCTACGACTGGCACATGCGCGCCGCGACCTGGCTGGACTTCCGCGACATTACCGCCGCCCGCACGAGCTGGCGAAGTGCACAGGATGTCGCCGATCGGCTATCCGATGATGACCCGGATCGGATGTCAATGCGCATCGCGGCCCGCACCCTCCTGTGTGGCACCGCGTACCGTGTGAGCGGCAGCGCCGACACCGCCTTCGATGAGTTGCGGCAGCTGTGCGCTGTTGTCGGTGATGAGCGATCGCTGGCCACTGGCATGGCCGGGCTTGTGTTGGCGCTGAACATCAATGGGCGCCGTCGGGAGGCATCTCGTCTCGCCAGCGATCTTGTCCGCCTGCTCGACTCCATCGACGATCCCACGTTGACCGTCGCATTATCGTCGGCCGTATTCGGCACCAAGTTCGACACAGGCGAAATCGCCGAAATACTTCGGTTGGCGCAAAACGTCATTGACCTTGCCGAGGGCGATCCCTCCAAAGGAACGCTGATCGTGATTTCACCACTGTCGATGGCGATCGCAGCGCGCGGCGTAGCTCGGTCGTGCCTGGGCATTTCGGGTTGGCACGACGACGTCCGCGACGCGATTGCGATGGCACGCGCGATCGATCCGGCGCGGATGCGCATCGGGGCTGTCTGGATAGCGTACGTTTTCACCCTTGCCAACGGTGTGCTGATACCTGATGCGACCGTTCTGCGCGAAACCGCCGAGACACTCAGAAGTTCAGAGCAATCCGGTGACGATCTGGCGCTTTACTTAGCCCGAGCCGCACGCGGCATCGCCCTCGTCCACCACGAAGGTTCGCAGCGAGAAGATGGCTTCAACCTCCTTATGGCGCTCCGCGAGTCGTGGGAGAAGGGCATGTCGCCTCACCCCGACTCCGAGCCGGTAGTCGATCTCTACGTCGCAAAGGAGATGGCTCGGCGCGGGAACCTCCACGATGCAATAGACCTGGCGCGGCATGTCGTCGACGGATTCATGGCCTCACACACGGTGATTTGGTGTGTGCCGGCTTCAGCGGTGTTTGTAGAGTCGCTGCTGTGCCGCGGTTCCGAAGATGATCTGCGGGCGGCAAGGGAAGCCATCGAGCGGTTGGCCGTTTTGCCGACCGACCCTGGGTTCGTACTGAAAGAAATCTGGTTGCTGCGATTGCGGGCTCTGCTCTGTCAGGCCGAAGGCAACGACGCGTCGTATCGGGACTATCGGGACCGCTACCACGCGATGGCGACATCTCTTGGCTTCGAGGGGCACACGAAGTGGGCCGAGGCGATGCCATGACGACGGCTGGGTTGGTGTGCGCATCGTGCGGCACCGAACTGGCACCGAACTCCAAGTTCTGTAACGAGTGCGGTGCGGCGGTCACGCCGGCCGCAAAGCCTGCGGAGTACAAACAGGTGACGGTGCTGTTCGCCGATGTGGTCCACTCGATGGACATCGCGGGGGCGGTCGGTGCGGAGCGGTTGCGCGAGATCATGACCGAATTGGTCAATTGTGCGACTTCGGTGGTGCAGCGGTACGGCGGCACCGTGGACAAGTTCACCGGCGACGGGATTATGGCGGTGTTCGGCGCGCCGGTGGCGTTGGAAGATCATGCTTTTCGGGCATGTCTTGCGGCGCTGGGCGTTCAGGAGGAAGTGAAGCGGGTAGCCGTCGATGTCCGAGAGCGCGACGGTGTGGAGCTGCAGTTGCGGGTGGGACTTAATTCCGGTGAGGTGATCGCCGGTGAGATCGGTTCGGGGCCTTTGGGTTACACCGCGATCGGTGAGCAGGTGGGGATGGCTCAGCGGATGGAATCTGTTGCGCCCCCCGGTGGGGTGATGCTCAGCGAGTCAACCGTCCGGCTCGTCGAGCACGTGACTTTCCTGGCCGAATCCGAGAAGGTGCACATCAAGGGCAGCGATGCCCCGGTGGTGGCCCGTCGCCTGCTTGGCGTGGCCCCGCAGCCTGAACGAACCGGCTCCTTGCAGCAGGGGTTGGTGGGGCGCGAGCTGGAGGTCACCACCGTCACCGGTCTCTTGGACCGATCAATGAGCGGCCGCGGATGTGTGGTCTGTGTAGCGGGACCGGCGGGCATCGGCAAGACCCGACTCGCCGGTGAGGCGGTGCAGCTTGCGAAACGCCGGAATGTCGAGGTGTTTTCAACCTTTTGCGAATCCCACGCCACGGGCATCGCTTTCCATGTGGTGGCGCGGCTGGGGCGCGCCGCCGCAGGGGTAATCGGTCTCGACGAGGCAGATGCACGCGCGCGTGTGCGCGAACAGGTTCCCGATGCCGACCCCGAGGACTTAATGCTGTTTGATGACCTGCTGGGCATCGCCGATCCCGAGGCGGCGCTTCCGAGGATCGATCCGGATGCTCGTCGGCGGCGGTTGACGGCGCTGGTGAATGCCGCGTCGTTGGCGCGCACCGAACCGGCGCTCTACGTGATCGAGGATGCGCACTGGATCGATGCGGTCAGCGAGTCGATGCTGGCTGAGTTCTTCACGGTGATCCCGCAAACGCCGTCGATGGTGTTGATCACCTACCGTCCCGAGTACGAGGGGGCCCTGACACGCATCCACGGTGCGCAGACGATCGCGCTTGCACCGCTGAGTGATTCGGAATCTTCAGCCTTGGTTGCTAGGCTGCTGGGCCCGGACTCCTCGGTCGGCGAGCTGGGTGAAGCGATCGTGGCGCGAGCCGCTGGTAACCCATTTTTCGCCCAGGAGATGGTTCGCGACCTGGCCGAACGCGGAGTACTGGAGGGTCGGAGCGGTCGTTATGTCTGTCACGCGGATGTGGCCGAGGTCGGTGTGCCGCCCACGCTGCAGGCGACCATCGCCGCACGTATCGATCGTTTGGATGGCAAGGCCAAGCGCGCGTTGAGTGCGGCGGCGGTGATCGGGCTGGGCTTTGACACTGAGCTGCTGGCCAGCTTGGGTGTCGAGCCGGTCGTTGACGAGCTGGTCAGGGCCGAGCTGATTGATCAGGTGCGGTTCACTCCGCGGGCGGAGTATGCGTTCCGGCATCCGCTGATTCGCACGGTGGCCTACGAATCACAGCTCAAATCGGACCGCGCCCAGTTGCACCGGCGGCTGGCTGAGGCGATCCAAGAGCGTGGCCCGGAATCACTTGACGCGAACGCGGCGTTGATCGCCGAGCATCTGGAGGCCGCCGGTGATCTGCACGCTGCGTATCAGTGGCATATGCGCGCCGCAACGTGGGCGACCAACCGCGACATCGCCGCGGCGCGACTGAGTTGGGAGCGTGCCACAAGGATCGCCGACGCCCTGCCAGGGGAAGACCCTGACCGAGCGGCCATGCGCATTGCCCCGCGCGCTATGCTGTGCGCGATCGCCTGGCGAGTCCATATCCACGTCGCCGGAGCCCGGTTCGACGAATTGCGTGAATTGTGTACCGCCGCCGGGGACAAGGCGTCACTGGCCATCGGCATGGCAGGGCTGGTGATCGATAAAGCGCATCAGGCCCGGATGCGCGAGGCGTCGCAGCTGGCATCGGAAGCCTGGGCCCTCATCGAGTTGCTCGGCGATCCGACCTTGACGGTGGGGCTGTCCTCACTGGCCATCTACCCCAAGATGGAAAGCGGCGAGTGGTCTGATGTGCTGTGCTGGTCACAGAGGGTCATCGACCTGGCCGACGGTGATCCGTCCAAAGGCAATTTCATTGGTGCGTCTCCGTTACCGGCCGCCTTTACGTCGCGGGGTACTGCGCTTTGTTGGCTGGGTCGTCGCGGATGGCGCGACGACCTGCGTCATGGCCTGGCCATCGCCCACAGCGCTGACCCCATGTCACACGCCGGGGTCGTCACCTACGTCTACTCCAGCGGGATACCGAATGGCGTGCTTAATCCCGACGATTCCGCGATGCACGAGATCGAGGATGCACTACAAGTTGCCGAACGATCCGGCGATGACCTCGCGGTGACTTTCGCCCGGATGACGCTCGGCCTTGCGCTGGTGCACCGCCACCCGGTGGGCGAGCGTGACCGCGGACACGAGGTTCTGACGGAGGTCAGCGACGTGTTCCTGCGCCGGGGATACCTCCTGGGCGAGCTACCGATCCTCGATGTCTACCTGTCGCGTGAGAGGGCCCGACGCGGAGATCGAGAAGACGCCATAGCGCTCATGCGCGCCGCCACCGACCATCTGTTCCCCGAGGGACAGCTGTTGTGGGGCGTTGCTGCGACTGGTGTTCTGGTGGAGACGCTGCTCGATCGCGGGGCCGACGCTGACGTAGCCGAAGCCAAGGCCGCAATCGAGCGGTTGGCGGCCGCGCCAGCCGAAGAGGGTCTGGTGATACGCGACATCTGGCTGCTGCGACTCCGCGCTCTGCTGGCGCGGGCTCGCGGCGATATCGCGGCTTACAAGGACTTGCGGGATCGCTACCGCGACATGGCCAAAACGCTTGGCTACGAGGGGCACATCGACTGGGCCGAGGCGATGCTATGACGGCCGCGGGATTGGTGTGCTCATCCTGTGGTATCGAGCTGCCGCAAAACGCGAAGTTCTGTTTGGAGTGCGGTGCTGCGGTGTCGACAGCGGCGAAACCCGCTGAGTACAAGCAGGTGACGGTGTTGTTCGCCGACGTGGTGCATTCGATGGACATCGCAGCGGCAGTGGGCGCGGAGCGGCTGCGCGAGATCATGGCCGAGCTGGTCGATCGCGCCGCGGCGGTGGTGCAGCGTTACGGCGGGACGGTGGACAAGTTCACCGGCGACGGCATCATGGCGCTGTTCGGGGCGCCGGTGGCATTGGAGGATCACGCTGTTCGCGCCTGTTTAGCTGCGTTGGCGATGCAGGAGGAGGCCAAGCGGCTGGCGGCGGAGGTCGAAAGCCGCGACGGCGTCGAGCTGCAGTTGCGTGTCGGGCTGAACTCCGGCGAGGTGATCGCCGGCGAGATCGGTTCTGGTCCATTCGGTTACACCGCCATGGGTGAACACGTGGGCATGGCTCAGCGGATGGAATCGGTGGCCTCCCCAGGTGCAGTGATGCTCAGCGAATCCACGGCCCGACTAGTCGAGAACTCGACAATCCTCGGTGAGACCGAAATGCTGCACATCAAAGGGTTGACTGATTCCGTGGGTGCGCGCCGCCTGGTGGCGGTTGCGGGCCGGGGTGGCCGCACAGGGCAGGCGGTGGCAAGCCTGGTTGGGCGTGAGTGGGAACTGGCGGCGCTGGCCGGCATGCTGGATCGTGCGATCGGCGGCCACGGCTGTGTTGCCGGGATAGTGGGACCGGCGGGTATCGGCAAGAGCCGCATCGTCGCTGAAACGGCTGCGATAGCGGCGCGCCGCGGGGTTCAGATGTTTGAGGCTTACTGCGAATCCCATGCCACCGAGGTCTCGTTCTATGCGGTGGCCCGGCTGCTGCGGGCGTTCTTGGGTGTCGAGGGACTCGACGATGATGGCGCCGCGCGGGATGTGGTGCGAGCCCAGGTCCCCGCGGCCGACCCTGCTGATCTGGTGCTTCTCGACGACACGCTGGGTATCCGAGACCCCGCGGTTGACCTACCTGACATTGCCCCCGAT
>Ga0306923_10005048_pt1 | contig 12771 bp, 10 predicted proteins | sample sta12Can44000108_FD_203841 | JGI IMG/M metagenome (GOLD analysis project Ga0306923, IMG submission 203841) | Lab enrichment of tropical soil microbial communities from Luquillo Experimental Forest, Puerto Rico - statanox.12C.anox.44.000.108 (v2)... | ecosystem: Environmental > Terrestrial >... | reverse complement strand
TAGGATCGAGGGGCGGAAGGTCGAAGTCCGAGGCCAAGTTGGATTCTCTATAAGCCCTAGAAAATCGTTGGTGAGCGCTATAGGATTCGAACCTATGACTTCCACCGTGTGAAGTTGCAACATGTTTTGTCGTCAGAGAGTTACGGGGAATGCTCCGAGCGCTCAGGAATGCTCAGGAGCAAATTTTTCAACACGGGCCAGAAAAGATGGACCCACAAATGGACCCACGTGAGACCGGGTTGGCACCCGGTCTTCTTTCGACTCGCTTTGCATTTTCGCGGTGGCAGTCTTGGCAACTGTTGCTGACCTGGCCTCTTCTGCGCGGCTTTCTCAGATGTCTGGGCCAACTTTTGTAGTTTGGCGTCATATCCCTTTGCACTGATTGACCGGGTCGAGGCGTTGTAGCAAGACAGAGCTTTGAAAGCTGACCCAAGAAGCGCCTCTGCGCGTAGCGATGGGCGTGATGAGAAAAGGCGGGATGCAGAGAACCCTAGAACTTTCTCTGAATCTTGCACGACTCGTTTCTCTGACGCAGGTCATCAAACTGCCTCTAATGGGCCGCCGGACTCGCGGCCGTCGTGCAAACGCTGGCCGGCAGGCCCGTCGGAGCGTTATTGGTCGCCGCGCAAAGAGCCTTGATCTGGGCGGCATCGCGGGCCAGCTTCTGCTGTGCCGTACCGCCATTGATCGCGTGCAGCTTTTCGACTCGCAACACCTTCGGCGCCTCAGTCAGCATCTTCACGGAGCCGGTTGGAGGAAGCGGATGGACCGCAACGGCCTTGGTTCCGGGCAGTACGCGCGCTTGCTTCACCTGCTCGCGCTGCGCGGCGGGGGCGGCGTTGATGGCCGCGCTCAGAAGCTGTTCTGAGTCATCGACACCCACCTCCGGCCGGTTATTACCGCCAGCCGCGATCACAGGATGTGTGGCAACCACTCCCGTCGTCGGCAGATGAGCGACTTGTCCTTCACCCAACTCCTTTAGGGGAGGCTGGCCCGACCATGATAGGTGCAATACGCCATTGAGAAAGGGCACCGAAGCCGGGGTATCGAAAGTGCCCGAGCTGAGCACAGCAGGGCCGAGATGAAAGCTTACGTAAACCCCGGCTTCGGATGACGGCGGGGCGATTGCTGATACCGTAGGCCCGGAGGTGCCGTCTGTACCGACGAAGTTCGTATTGTTCCAGTCAACGCTGACCGCGGTCATGCCGGAGCGCCACGGCAAGCGAAACGTATAATCCTCTAACCCGGACTCCCACTCCTGACTGGAACAGAACCCCTCGTCGCCATGATTGCGCACAAACATCAGCCAGGCCTCATCGCTCTGGGAATTCTCAAACGTATCGCGCCGGATCGCCAACGCGTATAAAGGATGCAACTCCGCCTTCATGCCATGCTCGCCGTCCAGGCCAAACATTCCAGTGAGGATGGTGTAGCCCCCCGACCCGGTGTTTCCGTCGAACAATTGCCCTGCGCGCGTCTTATCGTTGTCCACGGCATTGTGAAAATCGTTCCACTCGCTGTTACTGAAATGGTCGATCGTTTCGTCGGAGTCAAACTCTACATGCAAACCTGGACGATTATTCACGCTGAGTGGATTGGCTTGGCCGTCGGCGTTGTAGGTGAAGGTATAGTCATCGTCGGCCCCATGGTCACCCCACCCGCCGCTGCCTTCCACGGTAATCGGAAACCAGTTGACATGCCCAGCGAAGGTATCGCCAAAATAAGGGATCGCTCCGAAATTGCAAATCGTCGCATTGATGTCGATAGGCATGTCGACTTCGGAGAGATCGGTCTGGTCGGTGCAGTCGGCGAAATACGGGGACATGTTTGCGTCCGGAATGCCGAGCGTCGAACCTCGCCGGCTGAAGTCGTGACACATTGACGTATCAGGAATTTTGCCTTGGTTCTCCTGCCGTGTCTGCCAGGTCCAGAGCGGGTTATGCGGCAGGCCGTTCGGATCCGGCGGCGAAGTGGACACCACGTCGAAGTCAAACCGGCTGGTGGGGGCACCGGGAGCCACACCGCGGTAGATCGTGATCGTTGCGTGCGCCGGCCCTCCATCCTGCGTGCCGGTCTCCTTGCATTGATCTTCCGTGCCGTCGTCGTGGGCGTAATAACCGTTGTCTGAATAGTCGTCATCTTCATATCCCAGGTGCAGGTCGAGCTGCGAGAGCGGCACGCCCGTGCCCGTCACTTGCAGTTGTTTGCCGAGCACCGTCCGGATTTCTACCAATGCACTATTGGGCGTCCCCGTGGGAATACGGATGAGTCCGTGATACAAGAGCTCGCTGTTCGGGCCGCTGGGATTCACGTACCGCTTCCACGTGGCCCCCAGGCCGCCGGTTTGCACGCATCCGTCAGCCGTTACCTCAACAATATCGCCGGGAGCAAACAGCACCGTCGGGTATTCGGTCTCGTGTTGTTTTACATTCGGCTGGTCGATGGTGCAGTTGATCTTGCCCTGAATGCTGCGGTTGCCGCAGCCAGGATCCAGCAGCGGCGGCGGTGGGGGCATCACGCCCACACAGTCGCATTCTTTCTCGCCCTTAGGCAATCCGCCAGGTGTTTTGCAATGGCCTTTCGGTCCGACGCCGCTCATTACTGGACTGCACACCGCACCCTCGTTCGCACCGCACCCCGTCTGAAGGGTGCCCCGGCAGACTTGAGCGCGCGCCGACAGTGCTGCGCTCAGACACAAAGCCAGTAACGCAATCGACAAACGACGAAACGCACGCTCGGCGCGTGAACTTTGGAGCACTGGAGCCGCGACAGCAGCACAAGAATTCTGCATAAGGTCCCTCAATCTCGCCAGGCGACGCATGGCGGATTTTTTTCGCCATTTTGCGCCTGATCGTGCACGCAATCATCCTCCCCAATCCGGTCTGCAACTCGCGAGTGTGCTTAATAGTCCCAGTTCCGCAGCCCAGGCGAAATCATCCGCCACGGCACAACTGGCAGCGCGTTCGTGAACGTCGAATAATCCGACGCGCCGTATCAACACCCCCCTTTGCCTGCGTCCACGCGTCTAACCAGTCGTCATGCCTGCCCCGCGGAAACTCCCAAATAAAGATGGGTCGGCGCCGGGCGCTTCGCTCAGAAACATGCTACCCAACCGTCAGGAAAATGCCTCAGAATCTCATTTTGGCTAAAGGAGTCGTACTCGCCTGCCATGTGGTCAAACACGAATCCAAAGCGATTCAACTTCGCGTCTGAAAGGTATTTAGGGTGGTGATCTGCGTTCGAGTTTGTGCTCCCCGAACTCGAAGTCGAAGAAAGAGCAGCGCTGACAGACGAAGTTGCCATTGGACACCCCACTTGTTGCTTGAGCCTAGCAAAATAGCACAGCTACGCCCAGAGACAATAGGACCTAAGTGGTGGAAACTACGGACTACATCTTCGCAGAAATGATCGCTCTTTCCATATAGAGGCCATCATCAATAAGAAAGGAGGCCGACCCGTCACACTAAACAACACTAGGCCCATCAGCTTCACCATTGCAGAATTTGATAATAATCCTCCCGTCGAACGACCGTTTGGACAAGGAAAGGTGCGGTGGGCTGTAAAAAACATAACGGGGGACACACCTTACTTGCTGCATGATTGAAACTAAGATTCGCAGCTTACCCCCGAAAAGAGTGGTCAGCAAGAGGCGCTTTAGTGTGGAGCGGGGGCTTGTCCGACAATCTGCTGATACTGCGGGTTATCGACGAGATTCTGGAACGCGACCAGGTCTCGGAACTGGTTAGCTGCATATCCGGCTTGGATAGCTTTCGACATCCATTCGAGGGCGAGGCCGGTTTCACCAATCTGGTTGTAGACTTGCGCGGCGCAGGCGAGGGTTTCCTTCCGGTTGTGTCCGAATTGCAGCGCCTGTTCGAGGTACTGCAAGGCCGTCTTCTTATCGCCAATATTCGCGTAATACATGGACAAGTCGCTGAGGATGTCCACGTCGTGCGGGTTGACCTTAAGCTCCGCCGAGGCGAGTTGAATCGCCTTGCGGTAGGTGATCATCGACTGCGGACGGGCGTTCCCGTAGTACTGAGCCGCACCTAGATTGCCCCACGTCACATACTGCTTCGGGTCGAGTTTGACGGCCTCTTCATAAGCCGCGGCCGCTTCCTGCTGTTTGTGGAGTCCGAGGTAGGAAGTGCCGAGATTGGTATAGGCGCCATAGCTGGGATGGAGCGCGATGGACTTCTTTAACGGAGCGATGGCTTCAAGAAAGCGTCCAAGGTCGTTGTAGGTGCCGCCAAGATTGAGGTAGCCGACGTAGTTCTCGGGTGCGAGTTCGGTGACCTTCTGAAACATCTTGATGGCCTTCTCGTATTCGCTGCGCGAGCAGTAGAAGGCGCCCATGCTGTTGTACGCGAAGTAGCTTTGAGGATGGGCATAGATCACGCGCTGATAAGCAGCTTCGGCTTCCTCGAACTTACCTTCTTGAGCGAGCGCCGAGGCCAGGCCCTTGCCGGCACTCTCGCTGGTGGGATCGAGTTCGACGGCGTGCTGGTAATCGGCGGCGGCGGCGGCGTAGTCGCCGGTTCCGGCGTCAATCAGGCCCAGGCAGACATGGCCTGAAGCGCCCGCCGTTCCGAGCTCGACGGCGGAGGCACATTCCGACTTTGCCTTCTCTGTCCAGCGTGCGTCTTTCGTCAGCTGATACTTCCGCCAGTAGGCCTCACCGAGGCTGGCTTTGGCAGCGCCAAAGTTGGCGTGAAGTTTCAGCGCCTCGTTGCTCATAAGAATGGCATTGTCGATGTTCTCGAGATCGGTGTGGTCCACGAGATATCCGCGTGCTTGCAGATAATCTGTTTGCTTGCAGGTGCAGCCCAGCAGCGGGCGGATCGCATCGTTAACATCCTCGGGCGACATGCCGTTCCGGATCGCCTTCTCGATGGCATTCATCACGACGGCGCGCAAAATAACGCGCTGGTCGCTCATGAAGCACTCGACCAGTTCAACGATGGTTTCGTTCTCGTGTGCCATTACCGCTCCTACCTGGTGTGACCAGCTTCAACGGCAATACCGTTGCGTCTTATTGCCTGCCTTCCCATCGGCAACCGTCTGCAACTGCGTTGAGCATCGGCGCCTCCACATTGCAGCGACTGAACATGATCGATCACGGATCCGGTCGCGATCCTTTTCACCGCGTGACTGGTGTATCAGCCTCATCTGCTGTATATCAAGTTCCGTGACGGCGGAGAAAGTCAGCTGCGGAATGTAGCGGTTGGCGAGATGGATTAACTGCCATAGTATTTCAAAGTCCTAGAGTGCGTCGTTGCTCTAGAGCACTCATCCGATTGCTGGAAAGCAAGATTCGCGCGCGGGTAGCAGAAGCTGGTGCAGCAATAAGGGCGACTTGTGCATACTGCAGTGGTTCGGTTGGAGCTGAAATGTGGCTTTATCGAGGTCAGAGCACTTGGTTGCGAACGGTTCTTCAGCTATTGGAAACTTGGTTACGAGTGACTACTGGCATAGCGTAGCGCTTCTTCCACCGGACGCTATTTCAACGACTTCAAGTATGCCACCACCGCGGCCGCATCGCCACGGTTCATGCGGTACTGTGGCATCGGCGGACGCGGCGGCTGTCCGCTCGGGTTTTTTCCTGTCATCAGCAACTGAACTGCCTTTTCCGTATCCCATCCCTCCAGGCCGGCGATGTTGGGCGCCGTGTCCGCCCACGCCGGAAACCTCACCAGGGGACCAAACGTGAGTTTTGTTCCCTTCAGCCATTGCCCGGGAACGAACTCTCCTTTGTCGTTCATCGGCGTGTGACAATCCGGACAGCCGGCGATGCCTTTCACCAGGTACTCTCCGTGGGCAATTTGCGATTGGTTGGCACTCTTGGCCGACTGGGCAACCGCACACTGAATTGCGGTGAGTAGAACGAACACGATCGATACGGCTGTGATTACTCGCGCGCTCATGGTGGCCATCGTCCTTCTTGGATGTGATGTTTGAATCCTTGGCTCTCGCTTGCGGCTACGATTTCTCTACATGAATGAGCGCAGCATTTTCCCGCAGCGATTAGGAGATGTCAACGCGGATTTCCGTTTTGGCATCTGGATGGTCAAGACTATACATCTAGATCGCCTCCGTCTCTACCTCTCTTATCCGTGTGTCTCCGATGCCCACGGCTGACGTGATTACCAACACTGAGAACAGCACCGACTCAATAATGCAGACCATGCCGCAACGCCGCTGTCCGGGGCGGGGAGACCTGTTTTCCGAGAGCGGCACGCCTGTCTTTGGGCGGGGACGCTCTGTCTGCTTAAGGGGATAAGGTCTGGCCGTTTGATGCGGCCTGTTAGCATTGCTGTTCTCGACAGCGACTGTCCCGAACTGAGAGCTTCAATCCGACGACAAGGGCTGTTTGTGGGTGAATTGTGCAAAAAATTCAGCGATCCAACCGAATTCGTTGGCTTGGGGTCGCGCTAGCCGTGACGCTTGGCACAAGTATCACTTGTGTAGCCCAGGAAGTCGGCTTCATTGACCTGACGCAGATTGTGGCGCGCACGAAGCTCCGATACCCCGCGCCCCGCAGTGATAACGTGACCGACCGTCGGGGCGGCGGTAGCATCGTCCATAACCGTCACGACGACTGCGACGTCCCCGATGCCCCCAAAGACGCCGGCGCGTTGCGCACTACGTTGGTTTGGCTGGATAGGTGTGCTGGGCATGCTCAGCAGCTTGGAGGTGTAAGTCCTTCTACCCAACCTGATGGAGGTGAAGGGTTAGCAAAAACGCAAGGGCAACCGTCGTGAGGCGGGGTCTGAAGGAAGCGTAAAGCAAACGTGCGAGTCGATGGACAAAAACCGGGTATAAGGCGTGAGCGTCGGACGAGCGGGCTACTTACTGCGAAGTCCATATCCATCAAGGATGCGAAGCGTAGATCCGGTGACTTATGATCGCGCGGCTTAGCCCGAAGATCCTTCCATCCTTAATATATGTATGAATAAATGGGTGTGTGGCTCGTCGAGGTGTGCGCCGCAGGGGACCGCCGTGGTTGGGTTAAGGGCACATGCATGCCATCCAAAGGAACGCTGGGTCAAGTGCAGAGCAAGTGTTCACGCTTGAGCGCGAAAAACTGGAGTGGCTCTCGCCGGATGGCATTTCGGCCAGTCACAGGCTATTATGCCCCTGGAAACGTAAGTTGAATCGGCAAAACTTGCGTTATAACATTTCGGTCCAACCGTGCGAATCTTGCATATTTCCGATCTGCACTTTGGAAAGCACAATCAAGCCCTAGGCAACAGCCTGCTACGTAAGATCAGCAAACTGGAGATCGACGTGATTGTGTGCACGGGCGACCTCGCAGACGGCCCAAAGCGCGATTTGTGGAACCAGGCTAAGCAGTTTCTAAGTCAAGCAGAAGCGAAATGTAGCGGCCGGGCGGCGCCGCGCCTCATTGTAGTTCCGGGGAACCACGATTACCAACTTGCAGGTTTCGCCGGGAAGATCACGGCAGACAACTATGAGAAGGAGTGGGCCGGATACAACACCGAAAGTTTTTACAAGTTTGGCAAGGCCAACGTCTGGATTTTCGCCTTTAACTCTGCTGAAGAGGGGGAGTTGGGGGGCAGTGGCCGCATCCAAGAGGAAGAGATCGCTCGCTTTCACGCCCGGTACGACGAGTTATCCAACGACCCTGATTTTGCCAACTCATTCAAGATCGTAGCGGTGCACCACCATCCGTTGCCCGTCAACTGGAACCATGATTTCCGGGCCAAGTGGCTCACGATGGTCAACTCCGGACAATTTCTATCGCCAGTATTGTTCCGCAAAGTTGATCTAATTCTCCACGGTCACGAACACCTGCAGGCGCGGGCCGGTTTCTGGAGCACCCTGGGAGACAGCCAGCATAAGATTTCGGTCGTCAGCCTGGGTGCAACCCTGCGCCAAATGGATAACGGCAAGCAGAATTGGTTCGGGATTGTGACGATCGAGGAGAACAAAGCAGGCGTCGAATTCTACTATAACGTGGGGATGGGATGGTCGGAGAAGCCGGAGCCTGCCACGTTCCTGGTTCGCACAGAAGAGGCGACCCAACAGGCGACCTGGGACCAGCAGGTACAGAAGGCAGGATATGCCTATCGCGAAGTAGCCTCGATCACTTTGCTTGACAACGATGGTGACGCAAGGCGAGTGGTGGAGTGCCGGGAACTGACAATCAAAGCCTCTGGAAATCCACGTGCCAAGGAGCACAAGATAGAGTTGGCCCCCACCTCGGGCTATCTGGCGAGTTTGACGACAAAAGGGAACGGAAGGCTGAAGGTATCAGTGGAGAAACCAATTCCTCCGCTGGACCAGGACCACCATTCGTGGGACTCAACTTTGCGCTTTGAGCCTGCCATACAAGTGGGAGCTGAACATGCGGGCAGTTACCAATACTCCTGGTATGCAGTGAATTCCTTTGCTTTGGATGAGCTGCAATTTGAATATAAGTATGATCGGGCGCGCACCCCGCTGTGGAATGTCGAGTACACGCATTACCCGGTGATTGATCCCATCGAACATTTGACGGTGGTAGTGCAGTTCCCGGAGGGCTTCCGTCCAGGCGAGCCGCGGATCCGTGTGGCGCAGATTCAGCCCGATCAGCCGGACAGCCGACAGTGGGAGACCGATTCTGAGGTTTACGCGCGACTGGACAGCTTCAACGCGATCCGCTATTACGAGAGCCTGCGGAGTGCGGCGCTCCGAGTTCGGCGACCTCAGCAGGGTTTGAGTTACGGAATCGAGTGGGACGTGCCCGAAGCTCAGGCGGCCGCCGACGAATCGATTCAAGGAGTGGCCCAGGAATTGTGGGACATCTGGCGCTCAGGAGCGATGACGGAAGAACAGAGGAAGAGCGTCATCGCCGTTATCTGTCGGGTATTTGCAATGACGCGTGACGTTTTTGCCAAAGACTGGTCCGGGCCCCTGGTGGGCAGCTTTATGTATCTGGAGACCGACTCTCGACTTCCCATGCTGGCGGGCGTCCGCGAAACCAAAGGCGCAGACGGCGATTATCAGCAGGTGGAACTGCGTTACGACACGCAACTACGGTACGGAACGGGCATAGGAGGCCGGGCGTTTAAGACGAACAGCATGCGTGTGTACGTAGCCCCGGTCAGAGCCAACCGGGGAGATGCCCCGGTGTTTTATCGTCACGTGCCTGGTTCGCCGGTCCATAAAGTGCTAGTTTCTTTCCCGGTGCATGTTCCAGTGGATGCGAGCATTTGGGACAGAAATCACCATATTTACAAACAAAAGCGTCCCTATGGAATCCTGAATATCGGCAGCGAAAGGGCAGACTGTCCGATGTCCAATCTTCGTCTGCCGGAAAAGGTGCCCGACGCGATGGCGGTTCAGCACAATATTAACCTGCTGTTATTTGAAGCATTTAGAGAGATATTCCTAAGAGCAAGTTAGCCCGGCGAATTGGTTTCCGATTGACAATGAAGGCATATCTGCCTAGGATTGGTGGGATGGCGGCAGTTTACGAGATCGGAACAGGGTACTACGGAATTGAAACGGAAGGCGTCGCGATCAGCCGGGAAGTAGAAGAGCGTGTCGAGGCAGCCTACCGATCGGCCCTCGATATTTCCGATGACGAGTTGAACATTCGAATGGTTCCTGAGCAGCCGGCTCCCGCGCGGTCGGCCTAGTGACTCGCCCCCGCAGATTTTATCGAAGCTGCGTTCTTGGTTATATCAGCGTGGCGTTCTGAGCTGTTTTCGTTTGTGTTGCAAGTTTCAAAAGCAGACAAGTCTGTCGCCAAGCGTCTGTCGCGCGTTCTTAGGCTGCCAAGGCGAGAAGGCTGTCAATGAACTGAATCGGTCGAAGAAGATCATCTCCTGCCACCCATCGAGCTTGCCCCTTCCGAATGATATGAATTGCTTCGTAGCTTTGAATCGTTCGCCGAGCCGCTTGGAATTGTCGGAAGCCCTGCAACAGTCAGGCAAGATTAGAGACGAGCTATTGCAGCTTGGCGTACCCCAGTTTGGCTTGCTGGAGGATGGGCACGTCGGGGTCGGCGTCTTTCCAAAGGGTTAAGAGATCATTGTACGCCGCCGCACGCGCGCGGCGTTCGCATCCGCGCCAGTCGCACTCTTCGCCTGCAACGCATTCGCTCGCGCGACCCCGAGACGCGCCAGCGCTCCCGTCCAGCAGTTCCACACGATGCCGCTGTGGTCGACGATCTTCTGGAACTCGGCGACGGCAGCCGTGCCCTGTGCAGACGCGAGATATGCCTCGCCTCGAATGTGCGTTGGGTAAAGGCAGGACACATTGTTGGCGAATGCGATATCTCCGTATTCGATGGGTGGCAACGCCACCTGCAGAGGATTGACCGCCGCAGCCGGGTCCTCTCGTTTCAGCGCCAACTGCGCCTGAATGGCGGACAGCCATAGCGAGTGCATCTGGGTGTCGAGCGGGTAGCGCTTGTTCAGGTCCTGGGCGAGGGATTCAGCTCGCCCCGCGTCACCAGCCATCGCGTAGGCGAGCGCGGCTTCGACCCTGACGGCCTGGCTGTCTGGAGCCAGCTTCAGACCTGCAGCCGCTGCCTGCCGCGCTTCTTGCAGGTTGCCGAACGCAGCTTCACGCAGGGCAGAGTTTTCCCAATAGATTGCTCCGTTCTCCTTGCTGTCAGCCCGTATCGCAGAATCGACCGCCCTCCTAGTCAGTTCCCTCGCCTTGCCCAAGTGACCGGCGTAGGCCTCAGTATCAGAGGCAAGCGAAAGCCCGAAATTCTCAACCTCAGGCTCGCTCGCGAACCACTGTTGATGTTCCGCCATCGCCTGTGAATCCGCCCCGAGAAAGGCAAGGGCGTACAGCGCGTTATGAAGTGGAAAGTTCTCCATCTTTTCGGCATGAGCCTCCTGAATGGCTTGTCGGGCTTCCCCAAAACGCTGCAAGGCGAGCAGGTAATTGGCGAGACTCTCAGAAAAAGTTACGTCCGGGGCGAGATGCTGCGCTTCGCGCATCTTGTTGACCGCGTTCTCATACTGCCCCTGTAATGAGTAAACAATGCCTAGAGCGAAGTATCCGGCCTTGTCGCGGGGGTAGTTCGCAATCAGCTCCTGATATGTTCGCGCGGCCGCGTCGAGTTCACCGGTTACATTGCGATAGTAGTCCGCGGTGATAAGCAGCTTCTCCCTCTCGCTGGCGCGCTCGCGTAGCTCGAATGCCTTGGTGTAGTACTTGCTGGCTCGACTGAGTTCACCCAGCGAGAAGTAATCGTTGCCTTGCCGGGCACAAGGAAGCGTAGCCGACCATACAACCGAGTGATTGTTTCCGGGTTCATCTCGACGCAGTAGGAAGCCGACTTACAGCGCTCGAAACGTCTTGCAGTAATCCAGACAAATCCCCAGTCCGGCCAAGCAACCGGGCAGCTTGCCCGCCGTGCTGAGCCAAGATAGAAAAACCCTTCGTTTGTTTCAATGAGACCTATTGCTTTTCGTCAACAAACGTCGAAACTCTGCCCAGCCGTTTGTTGTCCGAAACGGTGGTCATTTGCTTTCCGTCGGCCGAGACCGTGATCTTATCGACGCTTTCCACCTTGCCGTCACGCCGAAAGGTTGCTTCGATCGAGCGGTCTCCCAATGGCCTCACCGACACCGTCTCATTGACGTAGATGCCTTTTACCGGGTACTCTTTGCCGTCGAGCTTGGCTTCCCAGCTCACGCCGGTCGGCGTGGACACGCTTAGCGTATTGCCGTCTCCCTTCCAAGTTGAGATGAGACCAGCATTGTCCTCACTGAGGTTCTGGATGCGCCACGAACCGGAGGTTCCGTTTGAGCCCGCAGGTCCATTGGAAACACGCGTCCACTTGCTTTCCGATTTGTAGGACGCGCTGCCGTCGGCAGGATAGTTGGTGTTCGACACGGTTAGTGTCTTACCATCTTCCGACGCAGTCCTGGTCTGGTCGAACTCGGGCTTCCCGCCTTTCTTGACTGTGACATGGATCGAGTTGGCATCCACGACCTGCACGGCCAGCGTGTCATAGTTCTGACCAGTGACCGGCTGGTCTTGTCCGTCGGCCCTTACGCTCTTGATCTTAGGGGAACAACTCGCGCAGTCGTACACTCCGTTGTTAACCGAAAATTCGATAGGCTTTTGGGACAGCTTAGAAGCCGTCATGTTGGTCTTCCAGGTGCCGTCGAACGGACTTTGTGCAAACACCCACGCAGGAAGAAAACACAAAACAAACCATAGCAACTTTTTCATGCGCACTCTCCTGACCAAATTTCGATCGCAAACGAGAGCTTGCGATCTGTTATTTTCTCTGCTTCTTTACAGCCAAGAGCACCGATGACGCGATCGTACGCAGTGTCTGGCACATCTTCGGCGGGGATGGTTACAGAGAGACATAGAATCAGAGCCAGGAAGAAGACAAAAGCCAACACGATGCTGCGTCATGGGTCCTACTACGAGCACTGATGTTACCACTATAGAGCGGTTGTAGCGCTTTAGGCTCAGGCGGGAAGAAAAAGTGTGTCGGGGATTCCCAAAACGGAACTAACTGGCGAGTCGCAGAATCGAGATACCGAACCGCAATGCCCTCATCGCAACCTCAAAATGCGATTAGATTACACTTTCTGTTGCTTTACTTCTATGAATGACATCCGGGAAAAACCTTCAAGCCAGTCGATGCTTTGGCGGAAATCGATGCGATTTTATTCACGCGCTTAAGTTGGAGTTCGAGCGAGAAGTTGTTACCGACTATTCTTTGAGGTGGCTCACCGGAATAAGAGCGATAGCCAAATCCATGTCGCTCTGTACCTCGATTGCCAA
>Ga0306923_10005043_pt1 | contig 12774 bp, 11 predicted proteins | sample sta12Can44000108_FD_203841 | JGI IMG/M metagenome (GOLD analysis project Ga0306923, IMG submission 203841) | Lab enrichment of tropical soil microbial communities from Luquillo Experimental Forest, Puerto Rico - statanox.12C.anox.44.000.108 (v2)... | ecosystem: Environmental > Terrestrial >... | reverse complement strand
TCGATGCGGGCCTTCACGCGAGGAAGGGCGCGGGCGAGTGTGTCCGCCCGTGAGAACCTGCGGCTTTTGATCCGGCCGCGCGGCGCGTTTCGTGCCTGGATATAGACTGCCAGCTTGTCGATTTTGGCCGCATCGGCGATCATCAGGGCCGCGACATTGTGGCGGGCGACGGCAAGCGCCTGGACCTCGGATGCGCCTTCCGGCAATCGTTGGAGCGCTGTCGGCTGGCGGACCAGACCAAGGCCGTTCGATCCGACGATCGTAAAGGCGTGCACTCGATCGCCGAGCCGAGCCGCAACATGACCGCCAAGCACGCCGCCGAACGAAAATCCGGCGAGATGCAACACAGCATGTGATGGGAAGACGGCATCGATTCCCTCGACGATGATCCCGGCGAGACCCTCGGCGGTGTGGGGCTCCGGGGGCGTCGCCGAGTCGCCGAGCCCCGGCAAGTCGGGAGCAGCGACCGTGAACCGCCGCGACAGCGGCGTCACATTGCGGATCCAATGCATCCACGAACCGTAGCCGCCGTGCAGCAAGACGAGGGGTGGGCCGCTTCCCCACACGCGCCAGACCATGCTGCCATCGCCGCACGGCGTTTCCAGCCGCTGCGCTTCGGCCGCGATGCCGTCCACGAAAGCCACGGTTTTTTCTCCGATCAGACCCACCGTTCGCCTCTCTGGCAGACCTTTCCGCAGGCTGATAACCGGTTTCGCGGCAGACGCCTAGTCCCAGCGCGAGGCGGAGCAGCGGCCAAACTGGTCGCTTCGCCCGGCCCGCTTTGCGGAAAGAGAACTCCCCCCCTCCCCCCGCACGCACTATATGTGTCGAGATATGAGTCGACGCGGCCCCATCGCCGGGCGGGCCGCACCGCTCGGAGCCGATGATGCCGCAAAGACCGTTCGAGATGTTGATGTGGGCGCGGGCCTGCGAGGCGATGGAGCGTGCCGAGCGTCTCCATCGTCAATTTTTCCACCGCGCCCCTGCCACCTCATGCTGGGAAGCGCCGGTCGATATTTTCGAGACCGACGATCTGCTGACCATCGTAATCGCCTTGCCGGGGGTGGATCCCGACCGCGTGCAGGTGACACTCAGCGCCGGCGTGTTGATCGTCAGCGGCGAACGGCCTCTGCCCGAGGAATTGGGAGATGCCCGCATCCACCGGCTCGAGATCCCCCACGGGCATTTCCAGCGGCGGATCGAGCTGCCACCGGCCCGATTGAAACTTTCCCGCCGGCATCTTGCCAATGGCTGCCTGATGCTCCAGCTGCAAAAAGTCGGGTGAGCGATATGGCTCTGGACCGCGACCTGCGCACGTCGGGAACTACCGCGCCCTCCTCCCCCGATGCCATCGAGATGACGGGCTCCAGCGTTCCAGCACTGCCGGAAGACGCGCTGATCCTGATTCCGACGCGCAACCTCGTACTGTTTCCCGGCACGGTGTTGCCGGTCACCCTCGGCCGCCAACGCTCGGTGCTGGCAGCGCAGACGGCGATGCGGCTCAATCGCACGGTTGGCCTCGTTCTGCAGCGCGACCCTGGCATCGATGATCCGATCCCGCTGGATCTCCATCGCGTAGGTACCGAAGGGAGCCTGTTGCGTTACGTCACCAGCCCGGATGGCACCCATCACGCGATCTGCCAAGGCGAGCGCCGTTTCCGCATTCGCGATTTTCTCGACGGCTACCCGTTTCTCGCGGCCCGCGTCGAACGCGTCACCGAATCCGATGAAACCACCACGGACATTGCCGCGCGCCTGCTCAATCTGCGCAACCAGGCGATGGAGGTGCTGCAGCTGCTGCCGCAGACGCCGGCAGAGCTTGTAAATGCGGTTCAGTCTGTCACTTCTGCAGCGGCGCTCGCGGATCTGATCGCGAGTTTCATGGACATTACCCCGCCCGAAAAGCAAGAGATCCTGGAGACCGTCGAGCTCCAACGCCGGCTCGAACGCATCTCGGAAATGCTGGGCTACCGGCTCGAAGTGCTGCGGTTGTCGCGTCAGATCAGCGAGCAGACCAAAGGCAAACTGGATGATCGGCAGCGCGAATTCCTGTTGCGTGAGCAATTGAAGACGATCCAGAAGGAGCTCGGCGAGGGCGAAGATGCCAAAGCGCAAGAGATCGCCGAGCTGACCAAGAAGATCACCGAGGCGAAAATGCCGTCCGAGATCGAGGAGCATGCCAAAAGGGAAGTCTCCCGGCTCGACCGAATGCCGGAAGCCTCCGGCGAGTACTCGATGGCGCGCACCTATCTGGAATGGCTGACGGAGCTCCCGTGGTCGGTTGAATCCGGCAAGCCGATCGATATCGCCGAAGCGCGCCGCATTCTCGATGCCGACCACTATGGCCTGCAAAAGATCAAGCGGCGCATTCTCGAATACCTCGCGATCCACCAGCTCAACCCCGGCGGCCGCAGCCCAATCCTGTGCTTTGTCGGGCCGCCTGGGGTCGGCAAGACCTCGCTCGGGCAGAGCATCGCGCGAGCAACGGGCCGAAAATTCGTCCGGGTGAGCCTGGGCGGCGTGCATGACGAAGCCGAGATCCGTGGCCACCGCCGCACCTATATCGGGGCGTTGCCCGGAAACATCATCCAGGGGATCCGCCGGGCCGCCGCCTGCGATTGCGTGATGATGCTCGACGAGGTCGACAAGCTCGGCCGCGGCATCCAGGGCGACCCCGCCTCGGCGCTGCTTGAGGTGCTCGACCCCGAACAGAACTCGACCTTTCGCGACGCCTATCTGGGCGTGCCGTTCGACCTGTCGAAGGTGATGTTCATCACGACGGCCAACGTCCTCGACAGCATACCGGGGCCACTGCGCGACCGCATGGAGGTCATCGACCTGCCCGGCTATGTCGAGGACGAGAAGTTCGAGATCGCGCGACGCTACCTCGTCACCCGGCAGATCGAGGCTAACGGATTGAAGGCCGAGCAGGCCGAGATCGACGACGCGGCGCTGCGCGCGATCATCCGCGACTACACGCGTGAGGCCGGCGTGCGCCAGCTGGAGCGCGAGATCGGTGCCGTGTTGCGCAGTGCCGCGATGCGCATCGCCGAGGGCACGGCGCACCATGTCCGCATCGAGCCGGAAGATTTGACAGAAATCCTCGGGCCGCCGCGCTTCGAGGGCGAAGTCGCGATGCGCACGAGCATCCCCGGCGTCGCGACGGGCCTCGCCTGGACCCCGGTCGGCGGCGACATTCTGTTTATCGAGGCGACCCGCATCCCGGGCAACGGACAGCTGATCCTGACCGGCCAGCTCGGCGACGTCATGAAGGAGAGCGTGCAGGCCGCGCTGAGCCTCGTCAAAGGGCGGGCATCCTCGCTCGGGCTCGATCCGGGAATCTTCGAAAAATCCGACATTCACGTTCATGTCCCGGCCGGCGCGATCCCCAAAGACGGTCCGAGCGCCGGCGTGGCGATGTTCACCGCTCTCATCTCGCTGTTGACCAACCGCACGGTGCGCAGCGACACCGCGATGACCGGCGAGATCAGCCTGCGCGGGCTCGTGCTTCCCGTTGGCGGCATCAAGGAGAAAGTCGTCGCCGCAGCGCGCGCCTCCCTCTCTACGGTCATCCTGCCGGCGCGCAACCGCAAGGATTACGAGGACATCCCCGAGAGCGCGCGCAGCAGCCTGCGTTTCGTGTGGGCCGAGCGGGTCGAAGACGTCATCGAGGCGGCTCTGGAGCCGGCGCCGCAGGCCGTCACCAGCTCCGCTGCCTGAGTACCGATCGACAGGAAAGCCCCTCGCCTCAACCCGTCGTTGGAGCCCTCCAAACGGAGAAGGGCTTTTCCGGCCGACGTGCCGAAACGGGCACGTGTATCGCGCGCGAGATACAAAAAGTCACGACCAGGCCGTTGAGATTCCTCGAGTCCAGGTCCGGGAAACAGGCGATAGCAGAGGGCGGAGGCGGCTCGGCAACGATTTCCAGCATCAGCGGCTGTGAGGCAAACGAGGGTAGTTGCTCGTGACATCGCGGCCCTGCATGGCCGCCGCCCTTAGCCCAATGCCCCCATCCAGCCGGCGATGGCCTGCCCGATCTCGTGCGGCGAATCCTCCTGGACGTAATGGATCCCCGCGACCGTCACCTCGGTCTGCGCCGGCAACCTGCGGACGAAGTCGAGATCCGTGTCGGCGGATAGGATCCCGCCGGGTTCGGCCTTCACGAACAGCTTGGGCACATTGCTCGTCTTGAGCCATTCCCCAGAGGCGGCCACGATCGCAGTCACGTCGGCGGGCTCGCCGTCGATGGGGATCTGCCGGGGGAAGGTCAATGTCGGCCGTCGCCCCTCGCCGGGCTCGGCGAACGGCCGTCGGTACGCCGCCATCTCCTCGGCGGAGAGGGTGCGCAGGATGGCCTTTGGCAGGATCTGCTCGATGAAGAAGTTGTCTTGCAGGACCATTTTCTCTCCGGCCTCGGAACGCAGTCCCTGCAAGGCTGGACGCATTCCGAACTTGTCCCAGTGGTCCCAGCGCTGCGGCACCACGATCGCCTCCATGTACGCGATGCCCTTCATGGCCTCGCGGTGCCGGTTGGCCCAGTCAAAGCCGAGGGCCGAACCCCAGTCATGGATGACAAGGGTGACCCGCTCGCGCACATCCAGGGCCTCGAGCAGGGCGTCGAGATAGCGGCGGTGCTCGACGAAGCGATACGAGCCGGGGCCACTGTCAGGCAGTTTGTCGGAGTCGCCCATGCCGATCAGGTCGGGGGCGATGCAGCGGCCTAGTGGCTGCAGGTGCGGCAACACGTTGCGCCAGAGATAGGACGAGGTGGGATTGCCGTGTAGCAGCACGATGGGGTCGCCCTGTCCCACCTCCACGTACGCCATCTCGCGGCCGAGGACCCGCCGCCGTCGTTTTTGGCACGGAAATCCCGCGGAGATCGTGTTCGTCATGTTCACTTCTCCTGTAGTAACCGACTAAGAATGTCTTCGAGCAACACTGCCGGCACCTGACGGCTTATAGATGAGGCTGTCGAGGCCGCCGAATTTCTCCAGCACGATCGCGCGCATGGCAATTCGCCCGGTACGGTCAGCGGGCGAGGAAGGCGCGGATTGCCGCAGCGATTTCGTCGCAATGCGTCTCGAGCGCAAAGTGCCCGGTGTCCAGGAAACGCACTTCGGCACCCGGAATGTCGCCCTTGAACGCCTCCGCGCCCGGCGGCAGGAAGAAGGGATCGTTCTTCCCCCAAATCGCCAAAAACCGCGGCTTGTGCCTGCGGAAATAGGATTGGAATTCCGGGTACAGCGCGACGTTGCTCTTATAGTCACCGAAAAGATCGAGCTGCACCTCATCGGCACCGGGACGCGCCAGGTAGAAGCTGTCGAGCGAATATCCGTCGGGAGAAACCGCGGAGGTGTCAGCGACGCCGTGGGTGTACTGCCAGTACGTTGTCTCCGGTGTGAGGAAGGTTCGGAGGGCCGCGCGGTTCGCCTGCGAGGGCTCCTGCCAGTAGGCGCGGATCGGGTCCCAGCCGTCGCTCAGGCCCTCCACATAGGCATTGCCATTCTGCGAGATGATGGCGGTGATGCGCTCGGGATGCCGCATTGCGAGGCGGAAGCCGGTCGGCGCGCCATAGTCGAACACATAGAGCGCGAAGCGGCCAAGTGCGATCAATTCAGTGAAGCGCTCAATAACACCCGCAATGTTGTCGAAGGTGTAGTTGAACTTGGTCCGTTCCGGCATGTCCGATCGTCCAAACCCGGGCAGGTCAGGCGCAATGAGACGAAACTGATTGGACAGCTGTGGAATGAGATCGCGGAACATGTGACCGGCACTTGGAAAGCCGTGCAGCAGCAGGAGCACTGGTGCGGCCTTCGGCCCTGCCTCGCGATAAAAGATGTTGAACCCGTCGACATCGACTTTCCGGAAGCTCATCTTGCGCATTGTCGGACCTCTTCAAAGCGGTTGGGTTCGGTCACGCCGAGGAGCTCGCCACGGCTTCGAGAATCACTTCGATGACGAGTTCTGGCGCGGTAACTAATGGCGTATGGTCGACCTTCTCCGATCGGATTCGTGCGCCCATGCGTTCTGCCATAAAGAGCTGAGTAGCTGGGTTGATCATTCGGTCTTCTTCGGCGACGAGGTACCAAGACGGCTTTACTTTCCAAGCAGCTTTCGGCGCCTTCTCCTGAATGCATGCAACAGCGATCGGCCGCTGCGTTGCAGCAAAAAGCGCCGCCCGTTCGGGGGAGGCGTGTTGCGCAAAAGCGGTGGCAAATCCCTCTTGCGGCATCCAGATGAACCCATGCGAATCAGGTGCCAGCTGCGGCGCCTGTGGATGCGGCTTTTCGCGATAGAAGACTTCGGCGACTGTCTCGCCTTCGTCAGGCGCCAAGCCCGCCACGAAGATCAGCGATTGCACTCTCTCGTTGGTGCTCGCCGCTATCACTGCGCCAGCATAAGCGTGTGCTGCCAAGACCACAGGTCCATCGGTGCGTTCCAGCGCGCGGTCGAGCGCAGCGATGTCATCGGACAAGGACGTCAGTGGTATCGGAGCCGCCAGGGCATTCAATCCTTTGCAGAGCAGCGGCCCGATAATGTCGTTCCAGCTCGAGCCATCAGCCCATGCACCGTGCACCAAGACGACACTAGCCCTTCGCTTGGAATCGCTCATGTGTCATCCCCTTCACGTCCGAACTCAGTGGTCTGCGCGCGGGGATGTAGGGACTTCGCGGTAGCGGTATAACGAGGTAATTTTACAAAGGACCCTCTCGATTTTTGGAAGGTTCGCGTGGACCGGCTTGAAGCTATGGCAATACTCGTCGAGGCGGTTGATGTCGGTAGTTTGTCGGCCGCCAGCCGCAAAATGAACGTGCCGCTCCCGACCGTGAGTCGAAAGATCGCGGATCTGGAATCGCATCTCGGGGCTCGGTAGCTTACCCGCTCAACGCGCAAATTGACACTGACAGACGCCGGAGCTGCGTATGTCGGTGTCGCGAAGCGGATCCTTGAAGAAGTTGCTGACGCCGAACGAACGGCTGCAGGTGAGTATAGTACGCCGAGAGGAGATCTTGCCGTTACAGCGCCTATCGTTTTTGGACGCCTGCACGTGCTGCCGCTAGTAACGGATTTCCTGACCCGTTATCCTGAGATCAACATCCGCCTCGTGCTTTCGGATCGCAACGCGGATCTTATCGACGAGCACATGGATATGGCGATCCGGATCGGTGCGCTTCCCGACAGCAGCATGATCGCGACGCGCGTTGGAGCGGTTCGCCACGTGATTTGCGCGAGCCCCTCGTTCCTTGCGTTTCACGGCGTCCCCGAAACGCCGGCTGCACTCGCGACACTTCCATGCATCTCTCACGATTTCCTAACGGCGCCGAGCGCGGCGTGGTCATTTCGCGAACCGGGAGCCAAGGCCGACCTGATGGCGCCGGTTCGCGTGCGGTTGGCGGTGACGACGGCGGAGGCTGCCGTCGATGCGACGATCGCCGGAATTGGCGTGACCCGCCTGCTTTCCTACCAGGTGGCTGAAGCGGTCGCACGCGGGGGCATTGCGGATTATTTTAGCGCAATATGAGTGCGAGCCGATGCCCGTCAGTATCCTTCATGCAGGGCAAGGTATGTTGCCACTCAAAGTGCGGGCCTTCCGCGATTTTGCGGCGCCACGATTGCATGCGGCGCTGGGCTCGGCGAAGCTGAACCCACCCAGTCGGGCGAGATAGCCGAGGATGTCGGCTCCGGCCGCCAAACAGTGAACTTCCACTTGGCGGCAACCATCACCGCGAGGCAGCACAGCCCAAGCGCGGGACTGGGTTGGCAACGGGCGGCGATTTTCGCGGGTCAGCCCGGCTTGCGAAATTTCAGCACGTAGATATCGACCGGTTGCGCCGCGGAATGCGAGGGAGTGTCTCGGGCATCTCCGGGAACGTGGAGGAAATCGCCGTGGTCGACCAATTTGAACCCCGCCGCCTCGATTTCCGACCTGACCAGCGCTTCGTCCGAACGGTGCAAGGTCTGGACGACGCTCGCGCCCGCGCCGGGCTTGGCCGAGTAATCGCCCACGACTAATTCACCGCCCGGCTTCAGCGCCTCGTAGAAAGCCTTGATCATCTTGGCGCGATCGACACCAAGGTAAGTAACGTCGTGATAGGCATAGAAAAACGTCACGAGATCAAAGTCATGCATATCCGGTGGCGCCGGATCCTCGAATGGCCGCACCACCGAGACGATATTGGCGGCCGCCGGGGTCGCGAGCCGCGCATCGAGCCGATCCTTGACGCGCGCAAAGGCGGCTTCCGAATTTTGCGCATAAACTTTGCCGCCCGGCGTTACGGCGCGCGCCAGAAGTTCTGCCTTCCACCCGTATACCGCGAAGATGTCGAGGATTTTCATGCCGGGCTTGGCGCCAATGAACGCCAGCCACTGCGCCGGTGCGCGGTTGGTATCGAGCTTGCGATCGGCGTCGCTGCGCTCGGGGGCAGCGACAATCGCAGCGTAGTCCGGGGCCGTCTGCGCGATCACCACCGGCGTGGCCGCGATAGCGGACACGGTCAGCAGGCAAGCGAGGATCTTATGTTTCAACATTTCGCTCCCCAAATTGCTCGCTGTTTGAGTTAGCGCCGCGACACCTACTGCAAGCAAGCCGATGTGTACAGCCGTAGAGTTTTGAGAAGTGCTCCGCGCCGATCCGCCCAGCGGCACCACGATGTTGCCCGAGGGGGGACATCAGCGCAGCACGTGTAGAAGCCCGGCAGGAATGCCCGCTGTCCACCCAACTCGACCGGTCCGAGCCCGCCGGTCGGGTCTCTTGGATTCTTTTCGGACATTGTTCAGCCTCGCTGGTGCGGGGTATGGTGTTCGCGATCGGCGCCACCGAGTAGGGCTCGACGTCGCCGCGACCCGCAACGAAGGGCACTCGTATGATCCATCACGTATCGATACCGGCGCGTGAACCGCAGCACGTGGCCGGAGTGCTGGCCGAGCTGATGGGCGGAAAGTGCTTTCCGTTCGGCCCGCTCGAAGGCGCCTTCATGGCGGCAAGCGGCGACGCTCACGGCACGATGATCGAGGTCTACCCGGAGCGCGCGACGCTCGACATCCCGGACCGCGACGATCAGGTCGTCTTCGGCGAAAACCTGTCGCCACCGCAAACCTGGCCTTTCCACGTGTTTCTGTCGGTGTCGCTGGAGCCGGATCAGGTCGAGCGGATCGGCGCCCGCGAGGGCTGGCGCGCCAAGACCTTCGGCCGCGGGATGCAGGGCCACAAGCCGTTCTTTCACGTCATCGAGTTCTGGCTGGAAAACCGGCTGATGATCGAAGTCGTATCACCGGCAATGGCTCGAGAATACGAGAACTTCCTGAAGGACGCACAGACGGCGATGATGAGCGATCCCGAATCGCTGCGGCTGATGCGGGCGACCCATTTGAAAGAGCCGGTCAAAGAGCCGGCCTGACAAACGGAGGACCCAATGCTGGAGCTTTCGGACATCAAATCTTCGGAAGCAGAGCTGCAGGACTACTACACGCAGCTCAGTACGCAGCACATCACACCGGCCTGGATCGGTGGCGGCATCAGCGTCGAGCCTCAAAGCAAGGCGGTGCCTTATTTGTGGCATTGGCGCGATCTGCGACCACAGGCGATGCGGGCAGCCGAGCTCGTCGGTACCCAGCAGGCCGAGCGCCGGGTGCTGCGCCTGACCAACCCCGAGCTGTCCGGGGTGTCGGCCAGCAACACATTGGTCGCCAACATCCAGATCGTCATGCCCGGCGAGATTGCCCGGGCCCATCGGCATTCCGGGGCGGCCCTTCGCTTCATTATCGAGGGTCGGGGCGGCTACACGGTCGTGAACGGCGAGCGCGTCCCGATGTTCCCGGGCGATCTCGTCCTCACCCCCAACTGGTCATGGCACGACCACGCCAACGACACCGATGCGCCGATGATTTGGCTGGACGGCCTGGATACTCCGCTGGTGCGGATGCTCGAAGCTGGTTTCTACGAGGAGTACCACAAGGAGCGGCAATCCTTCGGTCCGGCCGTCAATTCGTCGCCGTGGCACTACCCGATGTCGGAGATGCGGGCCGCCCTGCAGCGGCTGGCCACCGCGGGTTCCGCCGACGCAGCCGATGGGATCATCCTCGAATACACCAACCGGCGGAGCGGCGGTCCGGTGATGCCGACCATCGCCTGCCACATGCAGCTATTGCGTCCCGGCGAGCACACGCGGGCCTGCCGCCGCGTCTGCTGCACGAACCTGCACGTGGTCGAGGGCACCGGCTACTCGATCGTGGGCGGCCAGCGGTTCGACTGGGACGACAAGGACGTGTTCACGGTGCCGACCTGGACCTTCTGCGAGCACGTCAACAGCGGCGACCGCCCGGCCTTCCTGTTCAGCTTCAGCGACGCGCCGGTGATGAAGGCTTTGAGCCTCTTCCGCGAGGAGAAGAGAGCATAGAGGCGCCATCCGGCTGACCTGTTTCGACCCGAACACACCTTCAGGATCGCGGGACCACGGCGGCTCACTCCTCCGGCAGGCCAGCCAGACGCAGGCCGGTGACGAAGAGTTCGAGAACTTCCGGTGCCAGATAGTGAGAGAACACGCGATAGCCGGCGATGGTCAGCTTGGGGTCGATGGCGAGCACTCGACCGAGTTCGGCGCGCGCCTCGTCAAGCCGGCCGAGATGCGCCAACGCGACGACTTTGACCCGCATCGCTCCGACCGTGTGCTGCTGCTCGTGCAAGGCGCGATCGGCCCATTCGGTCGCCTGTTCAAAGCGTCGCGCGGCGAGATGCGCGAAAGCGATATTTTGGGCGTAGGAAAAGGCATATGGATCAAACGGGCTCAGGCGGCGCGCCCGTTCGCTGGCTTCGATCGCCGCCTCGGGCTGGTTGCGAAGCGCGTGGATTTGTCCCCTTGCCATCCAGGCGTGCGCCGCGTTTGGGTTGAGCGCCAGGGCGCGATCGAGAGCCGTCGCCGCCATCGCCGCCTCGCCGGCGAGGACAAACAGCGTCCAGGCAGCCTGCCAAATCGTTTCGGCGTCATCGCGCTCCGCCTCGAGTGCCTGTCGCGCCAGGCGGCAGGCTTCGCTGATGTCGCCATCCGACAGCGCCCCCCACCCCCGAACCCGCTGCCGCCCCCGGCACCGGCCGATCAAAGCCGCGGCCGGCGCGTAGGAGGGATCGATCACGAGCGCCTGCCGGGCGAGGACGACCGCCTCGGCAATGCCCTCATCGGTTAAGCGGTAGGATTGCGCCAACGCGCGCAGATAAAGATCGTACGCGGTGAGGTTCGCGGCCGGCTTGCGGCTGGCGCGTTCGATCTCGGATTGGCGCAGCTTTGGTTCGATCGCGCCGGCGACATTGGACGCGACCTGATCCTGCAACTCGAAAATGTCGTCGAGCGCGCCGTCGAAACGGTCGGCCCATATGTGAGCGCCGGTTGTCGTGTCGATCAGTTGCCCGGTGATGCGCACCCGGGTGCCGGCTTTGCGCACGCTGCCTTCGAGCACGTAGCGCACGCCTAGCTCCTGCGCCACCCGCTTCACGTCGACCGGCTTGCCCTTGTAGGTGAAGGCGGAGTTGCGGGCGATGACAAACAGCCACGGCAGCCGCGCGATCGCCGTCGTGATCTCCTCGACCATGCCGTCGACGAAATACTCCTGCTCGGCATCGCCGGTCAGGTTTTGGAACGGCAAGACCGCGAGCGAGGGCTTGTCGGGGAGCGGCAGCGGAGCTACGGCCGATAGCGCCGCACGGGGCGATGCGCCGAGAGCGACAGCATAGGTTCGCACGGGTCTCGTGATGTTCTTGACCTGCTGCTCGCCGAGATCGTCGAAGGCGAGGTCGAGGCGGTCGCGCACCTGCTCGTGCGCCGCGGCACTGAGGCAGATCCCGCGCGGCTCGGCCAGCGCTTCGAGCCGGGCGGCGATGTTGACGCCGTCGCCGAAGATATCGCCATCCTCGATGATGATGTCACCGACATTGATGCCCATGCGAAATTCGATGCGGCGCTCTACCGGTGTTGCGGTGTTGCGGGCGCTCATCTCCTGCTGCACCTCGACCGCACAGCGCACTGCGTCGACGACGCTGGCGAACTCGGCAAGTAGGCCGTCACCGGTGGTTTTGACGATGCGGCCGCGATGCTCGGCGATTTTGAGATCGGCGAGTTCACGGCGAACCGCACGTAGCGCCGCCAAGGTGCCTTCTTCGTCCGCGCCCATCAGCCGCGAATAGCCGGCAACGTCGACCGCCAGAATGGCCGCCAGTCGTCGCTCGACCCGAGCTTCGCTCATCTCGCCCGCCCCAGGGAGATCTGCGGCCGAGGATATGATGGAACTCACCCTGACGCGAGCCTCACTTCGGCCGAGATCCGGTGCCGAACCGGATGACGGCTTCCCACCCCGAGCCGACCTCCGGCGCAGGTACCAAGCCTCAGAGTTTAACCATCATTCCCGGCGAAAGAATTAGGTCGAGGTCACCGCTTCGTTTCGGTCAATACGATGTTGACATGCCGGCCGCCGCACTGAGAACACACCAGCCGCTCGCGCCAATCGAGCACGGGTGTTTCGGCGCCGTACCGAGTGGCCATCTCCGCCGCGGAGGTTTTCCAGGGCAGTGTCATCTCGAATTGGCAGACCGGTGACATTTTGATCGGGCGCCTACAGCGCAAAGTCAGATAAGATCGCTTCTGGAAAATCGGAGCGCGCGGCCCGATCCGGTCGGGTCAAGAGCTTCTTCCGTAGATGCCAAAAACATAACCGATCACCGGCGAGCGCCGCTTCCTTAGGAAGTTGCTGGAATGCAATAGCGAAAGTCAATTGAGGCAATATCAA
>Ga0306923_10005042_pt1 | contig 12776 bp, 9 predicted proteins | sample sta12Can44000108_FD_203841 | JGI IMG/M metagenome (GOLD analysis project Ga0306923, IMG submission 203841) | Lab enrichment of tropical soil microbial communities from Luquillo Experimental Forest, Puerto Rico - statanox.12C.anox.44.000.108 (v2)... | ecosystem: Environmental > Terrestrial > Soil... | reverse complement strand
CCCGTGCGCCGAGGCGCAACGGCTTCCCGTCTTCGAGCAGCTCGCGCTGCGCCGGGATCAGGCGGAACGATCCGAAGGCGAAGGTTTCTTCATCCACCGGGAAATCGCCCCCAAGGGCCAGCCCATTCCTACAGCCGGCGGTAAATTTTCGCAAACGCGAGAGCAACGTCCCAATCAGGCGTTCGGTTGCGCCGTGTTTTCGGTGTTTGCAAATGGCTGTTTTCGGCTTCTGAAAACAACTGCAAAGGTGGCCTTACACAATTTTACAACGATTAACGCGGCGCTTGCGTGAGGCCGCACCAAACTGCAGGAGCGAAAAACAATGGAGCGCCCGCGATGACGACATACAGCGAAGCCGAACCCGCGCTCTTCTGCGAAAACCGACCAATCCGACGCGATAATTCGTCGGTGACAAGGGATTGGTCGAACCCGGTAGCAGCCGAAGCGACGTTGGCTTTCGGTCGTTTCCGTGTGCTGCTACGCCGACGGCAGCTGGTTGCCGACGACGTACCGATCGAGTTGGGGACGCGCGCCCTCGACCTCCTAGTGGTCTTGCTGGAGGCCAACGGATCGCTGGTCAGCAAAGACGAGCTCTTTAGCCGTGTCTGGCCAGGCATCGCTGTCTCGGAAGCGAACCTGAAGGTTCAGATCGCCGCGTTGCGCAGGGCGCTTGGTGAAGACCGCGAATTCATTCGCACCGAGTTCGGCCGCGGTTACCGGTTCACAGCCGCAATTCGTTCGATCGTCGCCTGGGGCGCTTGTCGGCGCCCGGCGCGACGGGGGCACCGGTCGCGTCAGAGGTTGCTTCCCCCACGGATTTCTCGGCGACCGCCGCACGGTCGGCGGGTCTCGAGGTCACTTCGGCAGACGTTTTAATGCGTCTCGCACTGAGGCCATCGCGTCCCCCGGGACTGGATGGGCTCAGCCCTTCGAAAAGGAGAGGAACCATGTCGATACACACTCGCTCAGCCGAATTTAATCAAACCACATGCCTGCCTGTCGTACCGAAAACGTCACTGTGGAAAGCGGTGGCTTTTGCCGCCGGGCTCACCATCAGCGCCCTTTCCTGTCCGGTCCATGCCGCGCCGTCGAGCGGCGACACCGTGCAAGGTCTCTACGACGCTCTGCTCAACACGATGAAAAACGGCCGGACATTGGGTCAAGGCGGGCGTTTCATGCGTCTGGCGCCGGTCATTCGCAGCACCTTCGATATATCCACGATGGCGCGGCTATCGGTTGGCTCGTCTTGGGCCGGTCTGAGCGAGGCGCAGCGCCAGCAGGTGAGCGAGAGCTTCGGGCGCTACATCTCGGCAATCTACGCCGACCGTTTCGACAGCTATGACGGACAGAAGCTGGAGGTGACCGGTGAGCAGCCCGCGCCATCGGGGGTGATGGTACGCAGTCAGATCATCAAAGCCAGCGGTGAGCCGGTCAAGGTCGACTACATGATGCGCCGCAACGGCGAGAGTTGGCTGATATCGGATATCTACCTCGACGGGGCGATTAGCGAGGTGGCCACGCGCCGCTCGGAATTCTCCACCATCCTCAAGAACGAGGGCATCGACGGGCTGATCGCGGCCCTCAACCGCAAAGCCGACATGCTGACCGGGACTACAGCAAAAGCCTTCTAACGGAGCGCGAGGAGCGTAGGAGAACGTTCAAAGGTTTAGTCATAGCCCAACGTACGCCACCAAAGGAAGTGTCCCGCGCGAAAGGAAGAACTTATGAAGATCTTGATGGTTCTGACCTCGCACGACAAACTCGGCAATACGGGCCGTAAGACCGGCTTCTGGCTCGAGGAGTTCGCCGCCCCTTACTATACATTCAAGGAGGCTGGCGCCGAGATCGTGCTTGCCTCGCCGAAAGGCGGCCAACCGCCCCTCGATCCGAAGAGCAACGAGCCAAACTTTCAGACCGAACTTACGCACCGATTCGAAGCCGATGCGGACGCGAAAGCGCAGCTGGCGACAACACTTCGCCTCGACAGCGTCAAGGCCGAGGACTTCGACACGGTCTTTTACCCCGGTGGCCACGGCCCGATGTGGGATCTGGCAGAGGATCAGAACTCGGTCAAGCTGCTCGAGACGATGGTTCAAGCCGGCAAACCTGTCGCATTGGTCTGCCACGCGCCCGGCGCGCTGCGTCACGTCAAGAGCCCCGACGGCAAGCCGTTGGTTCAAGGCAAACGGGTGACCGGCTTCACCAACACCGAGGAAGAGGCGGTCGGCCTCACCAAGGTAGTGCCTTTCCTCGTCGAGGACGAGTTGAGGGCGAAGGGCGGCATCTTTTCCAAGGCGGCCGACTGGCAGCCTTACGTCCTCACCGATGGCCTGCTGATCACTGGTCAGAATCCGGCCTCGTCGGGTCCCGGGGCGAAAGCTCTCGTAGAGGTGATGAAGAGGATGGCCAAGTAGCTCAGACGAGTGCAATTCAACTCATGTCCGACCCTGACGTGGACGGTCGCGCGCATCGAAGCGGCTTAGAAGGTCGTCTCAGGCGAGCCCAATACGTTAGCCAGGCTGCGTCGCGATTTTTCCCGTATTTTCCTGCGCGCCAGGGAATCCGCGGCCCCGTAATCGCGCCGCGCCGCCGTTTCAGTCACATACCCGTCGGCGCGATCCTCGCGCAGCAATGCCGGATCGCGGGCCGAGGGCGGGCCGTAGCCACCCGAGCCCGGCGCTTCCATCACGAGGCGGCCGCCGGGTGGAACCGTGAAGGCGCCCTTGCTGTTGAGCGGGCGCCGGCTGCCGTCGGGTAATTCGAGCCAGAGGCGCATCGGCCCGCCGGAGTACCCGCCGGCAAGGCCAAAGGGTGGAGTGAGGCGGCGCTCGCAGCATACCGCGGCATGCGCTTCGTGGCCGAGCACCCGCCAAATGCGGCGGGCGCCGAGGCCGCCGCGCCACGTGCCTGCACCGCCCGAGTCGGGGATCAGCGCATACTCCTCGACGCGAAGTGGAAAGCTCATCTCGAGCATCTCGATCGGCGTGTTCATCATGTTGCTGACCGTGCTCGCGACGGCGTTGATGCCGTCCTTGACCGGCCGTGCACCGAATCCGCCCTTCAGCGACTCGTAGCTGACATAGCGCTCGCCGCTGCGGGGGTCGACGCCGCCAAAGGTCGCCACCGCCGAGGTGCCTTGCGAGGCCGCCATCACGTTTTCAGGGCTGATCTGAAACATCGCCGCCATGACCATGTCGGCGACGCGATGCGAGATCTCGTGATTGGCGTAGACAACCGGCGCCGGCATCTGTGCGTTAACCACCGAACCCGGCGGTGCCGTGACCGTCACCGGCCGCCAGCAGCCCGAATTGGGCGGGATCAGGCTCTGTGGGTCGGCAATCATCTTGAGCGCGCAATAGACCCCCGACGCGGTCACCGTCAGCGGCGCGTTCATCGGCCCCGGTACCTGTCCGTCCGAGCCGGTGAAATCGGCGCTGATGCTGTCGCCGCTTTTGCGCACGCTTATCCTGACCGTGAAGGGTTCGTCGGCTTCCGCACCCGGCGCCACCACCCCGTCGCCGTCAAAGACATCCGTAAAGCTCGCCTCGCCGTCGGGCAGCAGGCGCAATGCCGCCCGCATCATCGTCTCCGAATAGTCGAACAACTCGTTCATGATCGCGAGCAATTCGTCGGCGCCGTATTTCTTTGCCAACGCCTCGAGGCGTAGAGCGCCGCGCCGGTTCGCTGCGACCTGCGCGCGGAGGTCACCCTGCCGCTCGGTGGGGGTGCGCACATTGGCGAAGATGAGCCTCTCGATATCGGGGTCGGGCTGGCCGTTCCGGTAGAGCCGCACAGGCGGCATTCTGAGACCCTCGCCGTAAATCTCGGTCACCGCGCCATAGCTGCCTGGTGTAGCGCTGCCGATATCGGGCCAATGCGCGCGCACGCAGCCAAAACCCAACAGCCGGTCGCCGAAGAATGCGGGCGCGACGACATTGACGTCAGGCAGGTGCGAGCCGCCGTGATAGGGGTCGTTGTGGATGAACACGTCGCCCGGCTCGACCTCGGGAAACGTCGCGATCACCGCGCGCACCGCATCGGGCATCGAGCCGAGATGGATCGGCAGATCCGGACCCTGCGCCACCATGTCGCCCGCACCGTCGAAGATCCCGCAGGAATAATCGCCGGCGACTTTGAGAAGCGGCGAATAGGCGGTCTTGGCGAGGACGATCTTCATCTCCTCGGCCGCCGAATAGAGCGCATTCTTGACCACCTCGAAGCGCGCGGGGTCGGTCTTCGTCCGGCCCCCCTCCCTAATCCTCCCCCGCTCGCGGGGGAGGGAATGGTGGGGGAGAAGGGTATCGGGCATGGCTCACCTCCTGCGCAGCCGAATATACCCCTTGCCATCGACAGAGGCGATCCAGCCCGGCGGCACGACGATCGTCGAATCCATCGCCTCGATGATTACGGGACCGGTGAGGGTTTCGCCTGCTGCCAAACCGTCGCGCCAGTGAATGGGACAAGGTGCCGAACCGTCCTGTGGAAACCACACCTCCCGCTTCCTCCGACGCGCGGGTGCCGCGACCGGCGGTTGTGCGAGCGTCAAGCCGGGGAGGCGGCCGATCGCGGTCAGCCGTAAATTGACCAGCTGCACCACCTCCTCGGGATTGGCGTGCCCGTAGGTTTGGCGATGCGTGTCGTGGAAGGCCGTGGCGAGCCGATCGAGGCTCTCACGGGTGACCGCCCCTTGGTCCATCGGCACAGTGAGTTCGTAGGCTTGGCGGCGATAGCGCAGATCGGCGGCGCGCAGCAGCTGGCACCGCTCGGTCGGGATCCCAGTCGATGCCAGCCATTCGCTTGTTGTAGCTTCCATCTCCGCCAGTGCCTCAGCGACTCGAGCCGGGTCGAGCGCTTGCAGATCGGCGTAGAGGGTGCGCGAATAGTCGCGTTTGAGATCGGAGGCGACGACGCCGAGCGCGGAGAATGCGCCCGACACCGGCGGCACGATGACCTCCGGGATCTGCAGCTCGGCCGCGAGTGATGCGGCATGGACTGGGCCGGCGCCGCCAAAGGCGATCAGCGCAAACTCGCGCGCGTCATGGCCGCGCTCGACCGAGACGATGCGAAGGGCCTCGGCCATATTGCTGTTGACGATCTCGACGATCGCCGCGGCAGCTTCGGTCACTCCCAATCCAAGCGGATCGGCCACCCGCTCGCGGATCGCCGCCTGCGCTGCCGCGAGATTGATCGCGAGCGCGCCGCCCAACAGGGCTTCGCGATCGAGGTAGCCGAGCACGACATCGGCATCGGTGACCGTCGGCTCGCTGCCACCGAGTCCGTACGCAGCCGGACCTGGAGTGGCGCCAGCGCTGCGCGGCCCGACTTTGAGCGCGCCACCCGGATCGACCCAGGCGATGCTGCCACCGCCGGCGCTGACCTCGGCGAGGTCGATAACCGGCACTCGGACCGGATGGCCGGTGCCGTGCAGCCAGCGCTTCAAATGACCGGAGCCGCCGACCTCGTATTCGGCGGTGACGGCGACCTCGCCATCGGCAATCAGGCTCGCCTTTGCGGTGGTCCCGCCCATGTCGAACGAGATCAGGTTGGAAAGGCCGAGCTCCTTGCCGGCGAGTGCTGCGGCGATAACCCCGGCTGCCGGTCCCGACTCGATCGCCATCGCCGGCATCCGCAAACCCTCGGCGATGTCGAAGACGCCCCCACTGGACCCCATGACGTAGAGCTGCGGCAGCCCGAGCGCTGTGATTTCACACTGCAGCCGGTCAAGATAGCCAGCGAGCAGCGGCCCGACATAGGCGCACACAGTCGTCGTGCTGGCGCGCTCAAACTCGCGAATCTCGGGCAGGACCTCCGATGACAGGTAGACCCCGACGCCGGGCAGCGCGCGGCGTAGCCGTTCGCCGAGGAGGCGCTCATGGGTGTTATTGAGAAACGAGAACAGCAGCGACACTGCGACCGTCTCGAGCTCAGCGTGGCGGATAGCGGTGATTACGCCATCGATCTCGCCTTCGTCCAAGGGGGTCACGACTTGTCCCTGCGCATCGATCCGCTCGGTGATCTCAAAGCGCCAGCGGCGCGGCACCAGCACTGCGGGCGCATCCTGAAAGAGGTCATAGAGGTCGGCACGCGACGACCGGCGCAGCTCCAGCACGTCACGGAAGCCGCGAGTGGCGACAAACCCTGCCTTCGCCCCGCTTTTCTCGATCAGCGCGTTGGTGACAATCGTTGTTGCATGCGCCAACAACGTCACCTCGCTCGGGACCACCCGATATCGTGTAAGCCCTTGGCGGATCCCATCGATCACCCCCTGGGTGACGTCGCGCGGGGTCGTCGGGGCTTTGGCGACGCCGATGCGGCCCGTCTCCTCGTCGACCAGCACAACATCGGTGAACGTCCCGCCGATATCGACCCCGATCCGCCACGCCATCGCGAACCCCTCACCTCTCCACCCCCGATCATGCTAGCGTTGGCAGCGGAGATCGACCAGCAGAGGCCCGGCGCATGGATCTGAAGTTGGTGCGAGAGGAGGCGATCGAGGCGACCAACCGCGCCTTTTGGGACAGAAGCGGCTTTGTGCCCGATGAAGACAGCGACGAGTGGGAAGACGAGTATCGCCGCCAGTTCGACCTGGTGAAGAAACGGCACGCGACGGATCCTCCGGCCGATACCCGGCCGATCGTCGCCGTGGCACCGCCGGAGGAAGAGCCCGGCTGGGCGGCGTTGACCGGTCCGCCGACACAGATCAGATGGGCTGCCGCATTGCGGGCCGACCGGTTGAAGGAGGTCCGCGACCCCGGGATCCGCGAGTGGCTTGCCACCACCTGGACCCGGTCAAAGAGCTGGATCGACACAAGTAGCCTGCCGACTGCAACATTTCTGCAAAGAATCCAGCCGCATTATGTGCAGCATCGCCAGCAAGCAGACGAACGGGCGCGCCTGGTTGCCGCGGCGCAACAGGCCAAGGCCGCTGCCGCCGATGAAATTCGCCGCCAGATGAAGGAGGCCGCGATCACCGTCGAAGGGCTGATCGAGCTGATAGATATTGCCGACCGGTTGCCGGTGTTGCCGATCAAGGCCAAGCTCGCGGAGCTCGATACCGCAGAGCGTAACCTGCGCGTCTTCGAGACCGACGATCCAGCGGTGCTGATGGTCCTCGAAAAGGCGGGGACAAGCCGCAGCGATTACGGTATCGAGCGGGACGAGGGGCTCGTCGCGGACCTCACGCTTTACGCCCGGGTCCTCGAGCTCTCGTAAGGGAGGTTGGCGTGATGGATGCCAAGGAGGCCATGGAGCGCCTGAATGCCGAAGCCGGCGGGCTCCACATCTGGCTGCGGACGCAAGCCAACGCGCCCGCCCAACGGCCCTGGTTCCGCGAAACCGGGTTGCAGGCGAGCGGCGGACTCGCCGAGGGCCGTGTCGGCGCCGCTCAACTGAAGCCCATTGCCCATCGCTGGCGTTGGAGCGAGATCGCGTCCTATCTCGACAAAATCGCGGATATCGCCCGCGGCGCCGATGTTTCGCCGATCGAATTTGCCGAACGCCAGCAGTTTTTGCTGACCAATCCGGGGCTCGGCGGGCGGTTGCAGGTCACCAGCACGATGCGCTGCGCGGTCTCGATCTACAATCCTAGTGATGTCGCACCGGTTCATATCCACACGCCCAATGCCAGCCGCACGATCCTGTCGGAAAATGGCGGCTACACGACGATCGAAGGGGAACGCTGCGCGGCGGCGCGCGGCGACTTGATCCTGACCCCGAACGGTACCTGGCACGACCACGGCAACGATGGCTGCGAGCCCGTCGTTTGGATCGATGTTCTGGATTTCCCGCTGATGGAGTTCCTCGACTGCGTCTGGCTCGACGAGGCGTATCCCGGCGCCACTCAGGGTAATTCCCGCGCCCAAAGGGTGACCCTTCCCGGCTCGTACTCCCATATGCTCTACGGGCGAGGGGGTCTGGTGCCGGGTTTTCTGCCGCATCGGCGCGGCTTCGGAAGAGAGACGTCGCCGATGTTCCACTATCGCGGTTCGGATGTTAGGGAGGCGCTCGCCGGGCTGCGCGAAGAGGAGGGCGATCCCTATGAGGCCATCACTCTAAGGTTTATCAACCCGGCGACCGGAGGCTCGGTGTTTCCGACTCTGGACTACCGGGCGTTGATGCTGAGACCCGGGGAAGCGACCCGGTTCAAACGCGAAACTGCCAGCACCTTCTACATCGCAATCGAAGGTCAGGGTGTCACTGAGATTGCGGGGAGGAGCCTCGATTGGCAAACCAATGACATTTTTGTCGTGCCGAGCTTTGCCTGGCGGCGTCATGTCAATCAGAGCCAAAACGATGCGGTCCTCTACGCCGTATCGGACGCTCCGTTGATGGAAAAGATCGGACAATATCGGGCGCAAGGCCGGCTGCCCGACGACAGCGTTGCCGAGCTCGTCCTTTAGCCGCGGCCCGAGAAACAGGGCGGGGATCCCGACATGAGCATTGTGAACGAACTGCTCGAAGACGCGATTGCGCTGCAAAAGGACGGGCTGAGCCCCGGCCGAATTAGTCTTGCACTGAGCGACCGCTGGGAGGCCGAGCATTTGGAGGACGCCGGGAAGGTTCGCCGCACCCGGTCGAAGGAAGGCACTATGGAGCTGCTCTTTCCCGGTGGCGAGAAGATCATTTGGGATGGGGTGACCTGGCATTACATTCCGGCGTCACACTGACGACACGTCGCACCGCCGTTGCCGACTGACTGCAGCAGGCGAGCGCCGCACCGCCGCCGGTTAGGCCGGGTGCTCGCCCTCGCGCTGCTGTCGCTTCCAGGGACTGCCCGCGCTGACGACATCGTCGCGGTTTACGCCGCGTTTTGGGCGGGCATTCCCGCGGGCGAGATCCGCATTAAGCTGCACGACGGCGCCACCGTGTATCACGACGAAGTCGAGATCCGGACCACCGGCCTGCCGGCCCTCATAACGCGATTGCGCGGAACCGGTATAGCCGAAGGACGCCTCGCCGCCGACCGGCCGGCCGAGCCGTCCCAGTACGATGCCATTTACGATCTGTGGAAACGCCGCAACAGCCACATCAGCATGCGCTTTGTCACCCGCGGCGACGGGACGGTCGCCGAGCGCGGCCCGGACGACACCAGCCGCAAACCGCCGCTCGCCGAGAAGTTCCGCAGCAACGCGGTCGATCCGGTGACTGCGTTCGAGCGTGTCCGCGCTGCGTTGCGCGCGCCGCGGCGCTCGGCGGATGGTTCGTTCGCCGTCCCGGTCTATGACGGCGCTCGGCGTTTCGATATCCTCGGCCATATCGTGCCGAAGAAGGATGCGAGCGAGGGCACCCTACGGGTCGAGCTGACCCTGCGCGCGATCGCCGGGTTCAAAGGCGAGTCGAGCGAAGACGGCGACCCCGACGACGCCCCGCGGAAGGTCGACCTCCTGGTAACCGACGACGCGCAACTGATGCCGCTATCGATGACCGTTCCGGTTTTCTACATGCCGCTCGTCGTGCAGTTCGTTCAGTTTTGCGCGTCGCCTGAGACCTGCCCTGAGGCAATAAACAACGAAAATCGCGAACGCGCCCAAGAACTGCGCACCTCACCTTCGCGAATGCCACGTTAGAAGGGCGAGCCACACTCCGGCGTGCCGCTTGACAAGTGAGAGTAGGTGCTGATGTGACCGGGCGGGCGGTCTTTCTCAGTTACAGCAGCAGTGACCTCGCGGCGGCAACGGCTGCACGACCACCTGGCGCGGCGGGGGCTCTCCGTCTTCTTCGACAAGACCGAGCTGCAGGCGGGCGACCGGTGGCTCGACCGGCTGCAAGCGGCGGTGGACGGGTGCGGGGCATTTGTCCTCCTCGCCGGCCGGGACGGCGTGGCGCGGTGGGTTGGGGCGGAGACGCAGGCGGCGCTCAACCGGCACTTTGGGGCACGTGGGGACGCCGACCGGCTGCCGATCTTTCCGGTCCTGCTCGACGGGATCGGCGCCGATGCACTGCCGGCGTTTTCCGGCTGTTCCAGGCGACCTCGTGGGACGGCGCTTCGCCGCCGGCTGAGCCGCTACTCGCCGCCATCCGCGACCGGACATTGCTGCAGACCGAGGCGAAACCCCTCGAAGGACCGCCCTTTGTCGGCCCCGCCGCCTTCCGGACGGATCAAGCGCATTTGTTCTTTGGCCGGCAACAGGAGACGTTGGCGGCGCTCTCATGCTTCGACACGCGCTCCGGTCACGCCGCCATCCGTTGGCTAGAGATCAACGGCACATCCGGCTCCGGCAAGTCGTCCCTGATGCAGGCAGGGTTGTTGCCGCTGATCGACCAGGGCTTGGTTGTGGCCGCGCACCGGAATTGCCCGCTGGCGGCGGATCGGGCCGATATTGCCGGGGGCGCGGCCGGTGGAGATGCTGGCCGAGAGCCTGGCGCGCGCGTTCAAGGACGCGCGGATGGCCGATTTGCTCCACGAGCTGAGGCGCGGCGACGACCGGCTGCGCTTCTGGCTGCGCCAGCGCAAGGGGGACGACACCGCCTTCCTCCTCGCCATCGACCAGTTCGAGGAGCTGTTCACCTTCGCCGAGGCAGAGGAGCGGCGGCGGTTCGACCGGCTGCTGGCGGCGGCGCTCGCTGACCCCGACTGCCCGCTGTTCGTATTGTCTACCGTCCGCGCCGACTTCTTCGACCGCTTCGGCGAGGATATGCCCGAGCTGACCCGAATCCTCAACCACGCCGGCAAGCGCTGGACATTGGCGCCGATCGGCGATGCGGGCTTGCGCGAGGTGATCGACGGCCCGGCTCGGCTCGCCGGCCTCGATGTGGCCGAGGTGCGCGAGGCGATCATCGACCAGGCGCGCGACGAGCCCGGGGCGTTGCCATTGGTGGAGAACGCGCTCGACTGGCTGTGGCAGCGGCGGGAGAACAGCCGGCTAAGTGGCCGGCTTTTCACCGAACAGGGCGGCCTTGCCGGCCTGCTCAGCCGGTCGGCGGACGATCTGCTCGATGGCCTGGGGCCGCAGCGGAGCCAAGCGCTGGAGCTGCTGTTCCGGCTGGTCAAGGTGGACCCGGAAGGCGTGCGGCAGGCGCGGCAGCGGATCGGCCGCGACGAGGCGGTGGCGATCGCCGGCGGCGGCAAGGCGGGGCTCACGGTGGTCAACCGGCTCTCCGGCCAGCGACGGCCGGACGGTGGCAGGCAGGCGGGACCGCTCAGGCTGATCACCGTCGGCGACAACGGCGACGTCAACCTGATCCACGAGACGCTGATCCGCAGCAAGGGGCTCGATGCCGCCGGCAAGCCGCAGCCCTATTGGCCGACGTGTGGAACGACATCGAGACGAACAAGGAACGGGCGGCCCGGCGCGACCGGTTGCTACTCATGGCGCGGGAGTGGAAGGATCGCCGCGGCCTTGCTCGGATGCTCGGACTTGCCGGCTCTTCATCGTTGTTTGAGCTCCGCGGTCTCGCCACGAAGGGCAGCCTGGAGCAGCACTATCTGCGCTGGAGTCGGGCCCGCGTCGCGGTCGAGGCGAGCGCCCTTGCCGCAATGCTGCTTGTTATTGGCGAAAGCGTGTCGTGGGTGGTTGACCGCGGGGCGCCTCTCGCGGCGGTCGGGGAGCGCTGGGCCTACACGCTGGGCCTCGCCAAACCGCCGGTTCCAAAACTCGTGGAGATCCCCGCGGGGTCCTTTCAGATGGGGAGCGACAAGGAAAGCTTTTCGAAACCCGTCCATCCGGTGACTTTTACTCAGCCGTTTTCTCTCGCTGCAACGGAGATCACGTTTCGCGAGTGGGACGCCTGCGTTGCCGATGGCGGTTGCGACTACCGCCCTCCCGATCAGGGGTTGGGGTCGCGACACGCGACCGGTGATCAACGTCTCGTGGCAGGATGCGCAGGTCTATACCAGGTGGTTGAGTCGCAGGATGGGGAAGGTCTGTCGGCTGCCGAGCGAGGCAGAGTGGGAATACGCCGCTCGCGCAGGCACCACGACTGAATAGGCTCTCCCCGCGCCGAAGGGCAGCGACGACATCTGGGGAAAGAACCTCGCCAACTGTGTTGGCTGCGGCAGTAAGTGGGATGGCAAACAGACTGCGCCGGTTGGCCAGTTTCCGGCCAATGCCTGGCGCCTGCACGACATGCATGGCAATGTCTTCAAGTGGGTTTAGGACTGCTGGCACAGTAGCTACGAGGGCGCGCCCGACGACGGGCTTGCATGGCGCGAAGAGGGGGGTGGCGATTGTTCGATACGTGTGCTGCGCGGCGGGTCGTGGTTTGACTACCAGAATTTCGCGCGCTCTGCCAACCGCCTCAGGGGCTACCCGGAGTATCGGAGCCCCGTCATCGGATTTCGGGTGGTGTGTGTCGCCGATCCCTAAGCGCTGGCCACTGACAAGCGGCGCGCCAGCGCCGCTTCGATTTTCAGCTATGCCGCGTCCACCGCACCGCGACCGCGCGCCGATGTTCAGCGGGACTGATCACGAACGTGTCGATGACATGGCGGCGCAACCCCCCAGCTGTCGGCGTGACCGACATGGGCGATCCAGCCCTGGATGCTGGCGTCCAACTCGGCGAAGTTGATTTCGCCCGTAAGATAGGCCGCGAGCCGCGCCCCGCTAGCCCGCTTTTCTCATACCGGCTCTGATTTTCGGGCCGCAGCGGCGGGGCGGATAACGGAGGGGCTGAAAGAGCGGGGGTTGTGAGTTGAAATGATGAATTGCAGCTTTTCCGAGTCCTCCAGGGGACAGTGAGTCTGATAGTTGATTGAGGAATTATTTTTGCTGCGCTTTCTGGTTTGTCAGACCGTCGCAGCCGCGGTCAGCGCAGCGTGGGCGGCATAGTACTCGGCC
>Ga0306923_10005039_pt1 | contig 12779 bp, 11 predicted proteins | sample sta12Can44000108_FD_203841 | JGI IMG/M metagenome (GOLD analysis project Ga0306923, IMG submission 203841) | Lab enrichment of tropical soil microbial communities from Luquillo Experimental Forest, Puerto Rico - statanox.12C.anox.44.000.108 (v2)... | ecosystem: Environmental > Terrestrial >... | reverse complement strand
AGCGCTGCCCAGCTCCGATGTTACATGGATCGCGGTCATTTCGTCGAATTGGGTATCGACAGGACCACCGACGATCGATACGGGTAAGGGTATAACTAGGCTCGAACGCGACAAAACCCGACGATCCGAGTGGAAGTGCTTCATAAAACTGGGGCGGGGATAGTGCGCACCCAACGACGAGGCTGAGCTATGCGCTCTCAGCCCGCCCGGCGTTTTTATATGCGCTATGGTTTTGGAAGCCATTCTCGATCTCGCGCCTTCTCCGCCCTGGCGGCGATCGGCTTACTATGCCGGCCGATGATGTGCAGCGCCCAAATGGTCGGTCCGACGCCGCAACCTCCGGGCATACCCGTCACACCGGAACAGGCTGAAGAGGTGCAGCCGGAGACTTGGGCCATTCACGGCCAAGGAACCTTTACCTGGTTGCTGCAACCCGCCTTCCGGTCGCCTTATCAGGGGCCTCAGAGCCTCAGCCCCCCCGCGAACGGCAGGGAAACGGTCGATGTGACACTCTATGGCGGTTTCCGCCCGTGGTTCGGCGCCGAAATCTGGATCAATCCCGAAGTCGACCAAGGGTTCGGGCTCAGCAACCTCGTTGGCGTCGCGGGATACGTCAGCGGCGACGCCAACAAAGCGGGCAAGGCGGAGCCTTATTTTCTGGTCCAGCGCGGGTTCCTTCGCCAGACGATAAATTTGGGCGGGGAGACAGAAAAACTCAAATCCGGTTTGAACCAGCTCGGGGGCACACAGAGCGCCAACCGCGTAGTCTTGACGATCGGCAAATTCTCGATCGTCGACATCTTCGACACCAACACATATGCACACGATCCGCGCAACGACTTCTTCAACTGGTCGATCATCGATCAGGGCGCGTTCGATTATGCGGCGAACGCGTGGGGCTACACTTATGGCGGCGCGGTCGAATGGTATCTGGACTGGTGGACCGCTCGCACCGGTGTGTTCGATTTGTCGCAGTCCCCGAACAGCAGAGCGCTGTCTCGCGGCTTCGCGCAGGGGCAGTTCGTGGCCGAACTGGAGGAGAGGCACAGCCTATGGGATCAGCCTGGCAAGCTCAAGCTCCTCTATTGGCTCACCCGCGGCAACCTTGGAACCTACCTCGACGCGATCAGCTTCGGCGAGGCTACGGCCACAACACCGTCAACCGGGTCCGTCCGCGGCTTTCGTACGAAGGACGGTTTCGGGCTCAATTTTGAGCAGCAGCTCGCAACAGATCTTGGCGCTTTTGCTCGCGCCAGCGTATCTCAAGGCACCGTAGAAGAGGTCGATTTCACCGACATCAACCAGTCGATCTCGGGGGGTCTCTCATTGACCGGCTCGCGCTGGGGCCGACCCGACGACACCGTCGGGTTAGCTGGCGCAGTCAATCGGATCTCGCATCAGGGCAAGCTGTATCTCGCCGCCGGTGGTCTGGGCGGGATCATCGGCGACGGCCAATTGCCGAATGCGGGGCCCGAGCAGATCCTCGAAGCATATTACCGGATTGCCGTATTCGACTTCGCCCGCGTCGCGTTCGACTATCAGTTCATCAATCATCCGGCTTACAACCGCGATCGGGGTCCCGTGTCGATTTTCGGCCTGCAGCTGCATCTGCAGTTCTGATCGGCCCCTCCGTCTTGCGGCATTGACCACCGTTCTGAGCTGCTCGTCAGCGCTGCTGACTATGCTGCGCGCGGGCCGGTTGAGATCATCGGATTACGGGTGCATGCCGAGTTCTGAGCGTGGGGAGCATATATAAGGGGTCGCATCCGAAAACGACCGGTGGAGCCGGCAAATGCATGCAGAGTCGATGGACGGTTGGACGCACAACCATATGTTCTTGGGCGCTGATCACGCCCGCAACGAGCGTCGCACCAGAATCGTTATTGCCCTATGCTGCACGATGATGGTCGCCGAGATCGTTGGCGGCATCCTGTTTCGCTCGATGGCGCTCATCGCGGACGGGCTTCATATGTCCACTCATGCTGCTGCGCTTCTCATCGCGGCAGCGGCATACGCGTTTGCGCGCCAGCGCGCAAACGATCGGCGTTTTACCTTCGGAACCGGCAAGCTTGGCGATCTAGCAGGATTTGCGAGCGCGATCGTGCTGGCATTGATCGCGCTGCTGATCGCATGGGAGAGCGTGGCGCGCTTAATCCACCCGGTACCAATTGCCTTCAGCGAGGCAATCCCGATCGCGGCGCTCGGGCTTGGTGTCAACCTGCTCAGCGCCTGGCTGCTGAGGGACGAGCACGATCACAATCATCATGGTCACGGCCACGAACACCGGCATAGCCGCGATCTCAATTTGCGTGCGGCGTATGTGCATGTCGTGGCCGACGCCGCGGTTTCAATACTCGCTGTCATTGGCCTCGTCATCGCTCGGGAGCTTCAGTGGCTGTGGATCGATGCGGCAATGGGCATCATTGGAGCCACGGTAATCTCAAACTGGGCTCTTGCGCTGATGCTTGCCGCGAGTGCAGTGCTGCTGGATATCCGCCCGAGTGCCGCGCTCGTCGGCTCGGTCCGGGAATGCCTCGAACAGGGCTCGGACCGTATTGCCGACCTACATCTGTGGCGCGTCGGGCCGGGACACAACGCGGTTGTCGCGACAATCATCTCGCACGAGCCGCAAGCGCCGAGCTTCTATAAAGAACGTCTGGCAAATCTCCCAGGTCTCAGCCATGTGACGATCGAAGTAGAGCGATGTGCCTGAGCCGGTTTTCGAAGAGGGTACATGCGGCAAGAACGCTCCACGCTTCCGACATTGAGCCCGCTCGCGGCGGCTTTCCGTTAGCCCTTAAGATTTTGGAATCGACCGGATCTCGAAATTTTTGCCATTGACATCCGAGCGGAAGGAGCATACCTGGCACGGTATCTTTGGGTGCGAGCTCAAAGGTGCGTACGCAACCGCAACCGAACGATGGAACCTCGATCTAGCAACACTCCCGCGGAGCCTGCCAGTCGCCTCGTCGCGACCAGCTCTTCGGGCCGCCCGCCCCGGGTGATGCGACGGGGTCCCTCGGCCGGACTGGTCATTGCGATCGCAATGGAGGTCCGCCACTAGGGGCAGTCCGCCACTCCATCCGGGTCGGCATATCAACCAACCTGGGGAATGGAGGGATGAGACATGGCTGCCCTGGTAAGGCGCGACACCGCCATAGAGGCGGTATTTCCTCGCGCTGATGCAGAGATCCCGGCCGATGCGGCGGAAATCGCTCGCCTCTACGACGCACTCGACGGCGTCAGCGTACGAGATAATCCTCGCACGGCGCATCTAATCAGCTGCGGTCGAAGCAAGATCGCACAAAAGCTAATCGAGGAGGCTGGCGAGATCGCTCTCGAAGCGGTGCGCCACCGCTCGCGCAGCGTCGTCCGCGAGAGCGCCGATCTGGTCTACCACCTAGTCGTGCTGTGGCACGAGTGCGGAATCACTCCCGACGAGGTGTGGGCCGAGATGCGCCGGCGCGCCGACAAGCTCGGTATCGCCGAGAAACTGCCCAAATCCACCGATCGCCACGCGGTCGCGACCGGGTTTGGTAAATGAGGGTGGAGACCGTGTCCTCCGTCGCCGAATTCGCCGCACCGCAGCGCCCCAGCGCCGTCCTCGACGAGGCCCATATCGGCCACATCAACGGCGCGCTCGGCACGATCCGACACGGTGACATCGCGCCGCGGACCGGGTGGGTCGCCAAGCTGAAGACATTGCTCGCGATCCTCGGGCCGGGCCTCATCGTCATGGTCGGCGACAATGACGCCGGCGCCTTCGGCACCTATGCGCAGGCGGGCCAAGATTACGGCACGACCCTCTTGTGGACGCTGGCGTTGCTGATCCCGGTGCTCTATGTCAATCAGGAGATGGTGCTGCGGCTCGGCGCAGTTTCCGGAGTCGGGCATGCCCGCCTGATCCTCGAGCGCTTCGGTAAATTCTGGGGCGCCTTCAGTGTCATCGACCTTTTTCTGCTCAATGCGCTGACGATCGTCACCGAGTTCATCGGCATCAGCCTGGCGCTCGGGTATCTCGGCCTCCCGAAGCTGTGGGGCGTCCTCGTCGCTGCGGCCTTGATCATGATTGCCGCTGCCACCGGAAATTTCCGCCGTTTCGAGCGCTTCTCGCTGGTCCTCGTCGTCGGCAGCCTGCTGCTCGTCCCGGTGTTTCTGATGGTGCATCCGCCGGTCGGCCAGATGCTCGGTGACTTTCTGGTGCCGAGGCTGCCGCAGGAAAGCTTCCAAGGAGGCCGATTGAGTGAGGTGATGCTGCTTATCATCGCCATCGTCGGCACGACCGTGGCGCCCTGGCAGCTGTTCTTTCAGCAGAGCTACGTCATCGACAAGCGAATTTCCCCGCGCTTCATCCCTTATGAGCGCGCCGATCTGTGGATCGGCATTGTCTTCGTCACGGTCGGCGCTGTGGCTCTGATGGCGATCGCCGCCGCGACCTTTGCCGGCCGTCCCGAATTCGGCGCGTTCAGCGACGCCGGAGGGGTCGCTACTGGACTCGAACGATATGCCGGGAAGGTCCCCGCGGTGTTGTTTGCGCTGGCGCTGCTCGATGCCTGCATCATTGGTGCCGCCGCAGTGTCGCTGTCGACCGCCTACGCGATCGGCGATGTACTCGACCTGCGCCATTCGCTGCACCGCAAGCCGACCGAAGCAAAGGCGTTCTACGGGGTGTATTGCGGCCTGATTGCGCTCGCCGCGGCGCTGGTTCTGACCCCGGGCACCCCGCTTGGGCTGCTGACCAATGCAGTCCAGACCCTAGCCGGCGTGCTGCTGCCGAGTGCGACGGTTTTTCTGCTGCTGTTGTGCAACGATAAAGCTGTGCTCGGCCCGTGGGTAAACCCGAAGGGGCTCAATCTCTTCACCGGCGCGGTGATCGCCGTGCTGGTGATGCTGTCGATAATCCTGACGGCTTCGGTCCTCTACCCGAAGATAAGCGGGGAAACAATCGTCGCCATACTGGTCGGCGGCGGCCTCGCTGCGCTGGTCATTTATCTCACTTTCGGCGGCAAGCGGCCTACCGTCGAACCATCCGTCGAGCCAGCCGGGCAGTCGTTGCGCAATACGTGGCGAATGCCGCCGCTGGCTGTACTGCCGCCCAGACAGCTGACCGCGCTCAATTGGGTCTGGCTGTTCGTTTTGCGGGCCTATTTGATCGTCGCCACCGGGCTCGTTCTCGTCCGCATCGTTCAGCTTGCCACGGGCGGAGCGTGATCATGCCGGTCTTGACATCACTCTTTGCGCGCCGGCGCCAACGCAGGTCGCAACTGTGGACTCCATCTACCCGCGAACTGTGGTGCTATGCCGTCATTCTCGCCGCGTCGCGGGTTCAAAAACCATCCGCAACCGATGTCATCCCGACGGGCGCGGCGGAACCCGCAAATCGCCCGATGCCATAATCTGCCGAAACTGTGTTATAGCCGGCGAGCACAAGCTTTCTGACCGGCTGAAATGTCCGGCACGTTGATCCTGCTGCAACTCGGCGGCTATGTCGGGCTCCTGCTCTGGGGTACCCACATGGTCGCCACCGGCGTCGAGCGCGGCTTTGGCGCGAGCTCCGCCAATGGCTCGGCCGCCGCCTGTCACAGCCGGGAAGTGGGACCCGTCTGCGGGCCATGATGATCGGCCTCGTGGTGACCGCGGTCCTCCAGAGCAGCACCGCCACCGGACTGATGGCGACCTCGTTTGCCGCGAGGGGTGCAATCGATCTGGGGCCGGCGCTCGCCGTCATGCTCGGGGCCAACCTCGGCAGCACGTTGATCACCCAAATCTTGGCCTTCGACATCACTGTGGTCGCGCCGATTCTTGTGCTGATTGGAGTCGTCCTCTTTCGTTCCTCGGGTGACGGCAGAGCAAAGAACGTAGGCCGCGTGGGCATCGGCCTCGGACTGATGCTCATTGCTCTCGGCGCGCTCGGTCGCACCCTCACGCCAGTGGCGACAGCTCCAGCCTTGCGAACCGTGTTGGAGGCGCTCACCGGCGAACCGGTATTGGCGGTGCTGATCGCCGGAGCGCTAACCTGGGCGTGTCGAGCGTCGCCATCGTACTGTTGATCGCCTCCCTCGCCGCTGCGGGGGTGATCGCGCCAGCGGCCTCGTTGGCTCTCGTCCTTGGCGCCAATCTTGGCGGCACGTTGCCGCCGCTCTTCGAGGCCGGCACCGGGACGGCGCGCCGTCTCCCGCTGGGCAATTTGCTGGTCCGCGGGGCAGGCCGTATCGTCGCGCTGCCGCTGCTTGCCGTGATTGCCAGGCTGCTACCGCATTTTGAATCCGCCCCGGCACGCCTCGTCGTCGATTTTCACGCCGCCTTCAACCTGGCGCTTGCGGTGTTGTTTCTGCCTTTCACCGATCGTCTCGCGGCGCTTCTGATCCGCCTTGTTCCCGACCCGCCCAAACCGGCCGACCCGGGCAAGCCCATCCATCTCGAGCCGGGGGCGCTCGACACCGCGAGCGTCGCGCTGGCAAACGCGACGCGCGAGACCCTGCGCATGGCCGACATGTTCGAAGGCATGTTGCGCGGGGCGATCGAAGTCTTTCGATCGGGCGATCGCCATCGGGCCGCTGACATCTCGCGCACCGAGCGCGTCATGGATCGACTCGGCGCCGCGATTCGCCGCTACCTCGCCGATATCGGCGATGAGCAGCCGCTCGATGACGAGGACGAAGGCGCGCGGGGCCAAGAGATCTTGTCGGCAGTGATCAACCTTGAACACGCCGGCGATATCGTCGCGAACAATCTCTTGGAGTTCGCAGCGCGGCGGTGGCTTCACTCCGCAGGAGCTGGACGTGATCGCCGCGATGCACGCCGAGTTGGTCGAGAGCCTGCGGCTCGGATTGACGGTGTTTGTGCGCGGCGATGCCGCGCTGCGCGAAGCGCGGCGGCTGGTCGCGCGCAAGCGGCTGTTGCGCCGTCTTGAGGCGGAGGCGGCGGAGGTCAACATCCGCGCGCTGCATGATACGACAAAAGAAGCGGAGACGGTTCTCGCTGCCGGAGTCGACAGCGGCATCCTTCTTCGGATGGTGCGGGACTTGCGCCGCGTCCACTCCCACATCGCCGCACTCGCCTGCCCGGTCCTCGAACGCGCGGCCGCGGGCGAGGATAGCGGTGACCGCCCGACGCCGCTTGCCGCAGCAGGACTCCTCGCCGATGTGGCCCAGGTGACCGATCGTCGCGATCGTCACTAAATGCAGATCGTCGGCACGACCACGGGGTACCGAGCGGCGCCGGATAGGCGCTCATTTTGCTATGCTCGAAGCCCGTCGGTTTTGTTGTTTTTCGCTCCCTCAGGGCCGTGCAGATTCGGTTGATACGGCGTGCCGAATTCGTTGTTCCGCTGAGCTTGGATTTCCATATAAGTGATTGAAATTAAATTCGTTCTTCAGGTATTCCGCGACTTTTATGACGTTGGCGGTGCGATTTTCGTTGTATTTTGATTGCGGTCATCGGCTAGGACAGCTTCGCCGTCTTGACCGACCGTTAGCCTCGGAATATGTGACCGGGATGAGCGCTAAGGCTGGTCGATGAGAGCCATCGTCGTGATGTTCCCAGGCTCGAACCGCGAGCGTGACGTTTGCGCTGCGTTGGCGCTCGTCACCGGACATGAGCCGGTTCGTGTCTGGCACCGCGACGCGACTATCCCGGAGAGCGATCTGATCGTCCTTCCCGGCGGCTTCGCCTATGGCGACTATCTGCGCTGCGGAGCGATGGCGGCACACTCCCCGGTCATGCGCGAGGTGCGCGACCGGGCGGCCAGAGGCATACCGGTCCTCGGCATCTGCAACGGCTTTCAGATCTTGGCCGAAGCGAGGATGCTGCCGGGTGCCTTGTTGCCGAACCGCTCGCTGCGCTTCACCTGTCGCGATGTTCATCTGCGCGTCGAGAACAACCAGACGATCTTTACTTGCGGCTACCAGGCAGGACAGGCGATTCGGGTGCCGGTCGCTCATCACGACGGCAACTACACCGCGGATGCCGAGACGCTCGACCGGCTCGAGGATAAAGGCCTCGTCGCCTTCCGCTATTGCGGGCCGGATGGGGGCGTTTCCGAGACAGCAAATTTCAACGGCTCGGCACGTGCGATCGCCGGCATCTTTAACAACAGCCGCACCGTGCTCGGCCTGATGCCGCATCTTGAAAATGCTGTCGACCCACTGCTCGGCGGCACCGATGGCCGCGCGTTCTTTGAGGGTCTCGTAGGCGCATTGCAGTGAAGGGTGGGAGCAACGTCACCCCTGCCCTCGCCGCCGAACACGGGCTGACCGAGGAGGAGTTCGACCGCGCGGTCGGGATCCTCGGGCGTACGCCGAATATGACCGAGCTCGGCATCTTTTCGGCGATGTGGAGTGAGCACTGTTCGTACAAATCCTCGAAGATCTGGCTGAAGACCTTGCCGACCACCGGGCCACGCGTGATCTGCGGCCCGGGTGAGAACGCCGGCGTCGTCGACATCGGCGACGGCGATGCCGTCGTATTCAAGATCGAGAGCCACAATCACCCCTCCTTCATCGAGCCCTACCAGGGTGCAGCGACCGGGGTCGGCGGCATCCTGCGCGACGTGTTCACGATGGGCGCGCGGCCGATCGCCATCCTCGATTCGCTGCGCTTCGGCAGCCCGGACCTGCCGCGAACCCGCCATCTGCTAGCGGGGGTCGTCTCCGGCATCGGCGGCTACGGCAACTGCGTCGGCGTGCCGACTGTGGGCGGCGAGTGCGAATTCCACTCGTCCTATGACGGCAACAATCTGGTCAATGCGATGTGCGTCGGGCTCGCCCGATCCGACCGGATCTTCTATTCGGCTGCCGCCGGCCCGGGCAACCCGGTCATCTATGTCGGGGCGAAGACCGGGCGCGACGGCATCCACGGTGCCACAATGGCCTCGGCCGAGTTCAGTTCGGATGCCGAGGAAAAGCGGCCGACCGTGCAGGTCGGTGACCCTTTCACCGAGAAATTGCTGATCGAAGCCTGCCTCGAATTGATGGAAGGAGATGCGATCGTCGCGATCCAGGATATGGGTGCCGCCGGTCTGACATCTTCCGCGGTCGAGATGGCCGGCAAAGGCGGGCTCGGAATCGAGCTTAATCTTGATCAGGTTCCGTTGCGCGAGGCCGGCATGAGCGCCTACGAGATCATGCTGAGCGAAAGCCAGGAGCGGATGCTGATGATCCTGCGGCCGGGCGGGGAGGCCGACGCCTGCCGTGTCTTCGAGAAGTGGGAGCTCGACTTCGCCGTGATCGGCCGGGTCACCGAGACCGGTCGGCTCGTATTACGGATGAATGGCGAGGTCGCGGCAGACATCCCAGTGGAACCGCTGGTGTCCGCGGCACCGGTCTATCAGCGTCCATGGCGTCGCCGTCCCTCGGAACCCGAAATCGACCCGGCCTCGCTCCCCAACCGTGACCCGATCGAATGCCTCCAACGCCTCATCGCTTCACCAATGCTCGCCTCGAAGCGCTGGATCTGGGAGCAATATGACCACCTCGTCATGGGTAATATGGTCAAACGCCCGGGCGGTGATGCCGCTGTGGTTAGGGTGTCGACTGACGGGAAGGCCTTGGCGCTCGCGACCGACTGCACACCGCGCTATTGCCGCGCCGACCCGGCGCGCGGCGGTGCACAGGCCGTCGCCGAGAGCTGGCGCAATCTGACTGCAGTCGGCGCCGAGCCGCTGGCGCTGACCGACAACATGAATTTCGGCAACCCCGAGCGTCCAGAGATCATGGGCGAGTTCGTCGGTGCGATTGAGGGTATGCGGGAGGCTTGCCTCGCGCTCGACTATCCGGTCGTGTCAGGCAATGTGTCGCTTTACAACGAGACAAATGGCAGCGCGATCCTGCCCACGCCGGTAATCGGTGGGGTTGGGTTGGTCGCGAACATACGAAATGTGGTCGATCTCGCGCTGAAACGCGATGGTGATACATTGATCCTGATCGGCGAAACCAGCGGCCATCTCGGTTGCTCGCTCTATCTGCGGGAGATCGAGGGCAACGAAGCTGGCCAGTCACCTCCGGTTGACCTTACGGCAGAGCGCCGAAACGGCGACTTCGTACGCGGCATGATTCGCGCCGGGCATATTGTCGGCTGCCACGACCTGTCGGACGGCGGGCTTCTCGTCGCGGTCGCCGAGATGGCTATGACAGGCGGCCGCGGCGCCGTCCTCGACCCCCCTTCCCCGGGTCTCCCTTCCAACGCCTTCCTCTTCGGCGAGGATCAAGCCCGCTATCTCGTTGAAACAGCCGATCCCGGCAGGGTACTCAAGGCCGCGCGAGCCGCCGGTGTTCCGGCTCGCACGATCGGCATGGTGGGCGGGGTCGCGTTGACACTTTCGGATGGCGGGGCCATATCCATCGACGCACTTAGGGCCACGAACGAGGCTTGGCTGCCGAATTACATGGCAGGCATGAGCGAGGGGGTTCCGGGCGATGGCGATGGACGCAGCGATGATCGAGCGGCTGATCAAGGAGAGCCTGCCCGACGCGCAGGTTTCGATCGAAGATCTGCGCGGCGACGGTGATCATTACGCAGCGCACGTCGTTTCCGGCGCCTTCCGCGGCAAGACCCGAGTGCAGCAGCATCAGATGGTGTATCAGGCCTTGCGCGGCCGGATGGGCAACGAGCTCCACGCCCTCGCCTTGCAGACCGGCGCGCCGGAGGACTGAGGCCAGGATCGAGACCAGCCAAATCAGGGATGTATAGGATGGACAGCACGGTTCACGACCGCATCAGCCAAGAAGTCGCCGACAACCCGGTTGTGCTCTACATGAAGGGCTCGCCGGTCTTCCCGCAATGCGGCTTCTCCGCGGCGGTCGTCCAGATCCTGAGCCATCTCGGCGTCAAGTTCAAAGGCGTCGACGTCCTTACCGACCCGGGGATCCGCCAGGGAATCAAGGAGTTCTCGAACTGGCCGACGATCCCGCAGCTTTATGTCAAGGGCGAATTCGTCGGCGGCTGCGACATCATCCGCGAGATGTACGAGACCGGCGAGTTGCAGCAGGTCCTCGAACAGAAGGGAATTCCGGTCCGCACCTGAGCCGATCAGCCGGCGCATCGCGCCGGGCCACGCAAAAGGGGTCAGGGTCGATTCTTCCGCCAGAGTAAATCGACCCTGACCCCTTTATGATTCTCTGTTTCAAATCTTGGCATGCTAGCCGTTGATCGGTGGAAGCGGTTCCGTTAGATACACGCCACAAGGGCAACAAGATAGAGTAGCGCTGAGGGTGGTCCAGGAGCGTCAATGACATCGAGCGCGCCTGACACCTTCCCGAAACTGCTGCTCGAGCACGCTCGGCTGCGGCCTAGCCGGCCTGCGAACCGCGAAAAAGATTACGGGATCTGGCAGAGCTGGAACTGGGCGCAGGTCGCCTCCGAGGTCGAGGCGCTTGCTTGCGGTCTTTCCATGCTGGGGTTTTCCCGCGGCGACAAGCTCGCGATAATTGGCGACAACCGTCCGCAGCTTTACTGGGCGATCGCTGCGACGCAGGCGCTGGGCGGGGTGCCGGTGCCGATCTATCAGGACTCGGTCGCCGAGGAGATGGCCTTTGTCCTCGATCACGCCGAGGTGCGTTTCGCGATCGCCGAGGACCAAGAGCAGGTCGACAAACTGGTTGCGGTTAAGGAGCGCTGCCCGCTCCTCGAGGCCGTGATCTTTTGCGACCCACGCGGCATGCGCCATTACAGCCAGCCTTATCTTCACGATTACACGGACATGCAGCGGCGTGGGAGCGAACGCGCTCTTGGCGAGCCCAGCTTTTTCCGCGCCGAGATCGCCAAGGGGCGCGGCAACGATACCGCGATCATCCTCTACACTTCCGGGACGACGGGGCGGCCAAAGGGCGTTGTGCTGACCTTCAACAACATTATCCCGACTGCGAAAAACGCCATCGAGTTCGAGAGTTTAACCGACTGTGAGGAGGTGCTCGCGTATCTGCCGATGGCGTGGATTGGCGAGCACATCTTTTCCTACGCAGAAGCCTATTGCGCCGGCTTTTGTGTCTCCTGCCCTGAGTCACAGGCGACTATCATGGCCGATCTGCGTGAACTCGGCCCGACCTTCTTCTTCGCGCCGCCCCGAATCTTCGAGAACATCCTGACTCAAGTTACGATCCGGATGGAGGACGCGGCCTGGGCAAAACGCAAGCTGTTCCGATATTTCCTTGATATCGCAAAACGCGCCGGATCGCCGATCCTGGATCGAAAACCGGTGCCGTTTGGGGACCGGTTGCTCTATTGGCTCGGCGATCTACTGGTCTATGGCCCGTTGAAAAACACGCTTGGCCTTAGCCGAATTCGGGTGGCTTATACCGCGGGCGAGGCAATCGGACCCGATCTGTTTACCTTCTACCGCTCGCTGGGCATCAACCTGAAGCAGCTCTACGGGATGACCGAGAGCTCGGTCTTTCTGTGCATCCAGAAAGATGGTGCAGCACGGCCCGATACTGTTGGCGCGCCGATCAAGGACGTCGAAATCCATGTCGCCGAAGACGGCGAGATCCTGTTCCGTAGCCCTGGCGCCTTCCAGAACTATTATAAGAACCCGGAAGCAACCGCCGAAACAAAGCGGCTAGATGGTTGGGTTTATACCGGCGATTCCGGCTTTTTCGATAGCGACGGCCAGCTCAAGATCCTCGACCGCGCCAAGGACGTCAGCCGGCTTAAAAGCGGCGAGCTGTTCGCTCCGAAATTCATTGAGAACAAGCTCAAATTCTTCCCTTACATCAAGGAGGCGGTCGCATTCGGCGATGACCGGCCCTTTGTCACCGCCTTTGTAAACATCGACCTGGAAGCGG
>Ga0306923_10005030_pt1 | contig 12789 bp, 12 predicted proteins | sample sta12Can44000108_FD_203841 | JGI IMG/M metagenome (GOLD analysis project Ga0306923, IMG submission 203841) | Lab enrichment of tropical soil microbial communities from Luquillo Experimental Forest, Puerto Rico - statanox.12C.anox.44.000.108 (v2)... | ecosystem: Environmental > Terrestrial >... | reverse complement strand
TGCAGCTCAGAACGAGTAGCCACAAGCGATCGCCGACGCTGCCGATCAACTTGCCGACGATTCGTTGGCCATTGGGAACAGGCGATAGCGGCGCGGACGAAAAGCGATCTCTCGCGCAAGCTCCAGCCTTAGATCCGCTGGAAGTTCGATTTCGACGCGGCTGCAGTTTTGCCCAACCGACAACTCGACGCGCCGGGCCCCCGCGTGCCTCCGATGTGTCAAAATCGTCCCCCACAGCGCGCGCGCCGGATCGGCCACGATCTCCACATCGTGGGGACGCAGGAACAGCTGGGCGGGGCCGTTGGGAAGGTTACCTTGAGGCAGGCCAATTGGCCTCGAATCCAGCCAGACCTTGCCCTTTTCCAGGCGAACTGGAAGGGAGCTCGACTCGCCGATGAAGGAAAATACAAAGGGCGAGTTCGGCTGGTCGTAGATTTCATCAGGCGTCCCGATCTGCTCGATTTTGCCGTCGCGCATCACTACGATGCGGTCGGCGAGCTCGAGCGCCTCCTCCTGGTCGTGGGTGACAAACACCGTGGTGTGGCCGGTCTTATTGTGAATCTCGAGGAGCCAGCGGCGAAGCTCACGGCGTACTTTTGCGTCGAGCGCGCCGAAGGGCTCGTCGAGCAGGAGCAAGCGCGGCTCGATGGCCAGCGCCCGTGCAAACGCCACGCGCTGACGCTGGCCGCCGGAAAGTTGCGAAGGGAAGCGCTTCTCGAGCCCCGACAGTTGCACGAAATCGAGGAGCTCGAGCGCGCGGCGTTTGATCTCCTTCCGGCTTGGGCGCCGGTCGTGCGGGCGCACGCGCAAGCCGAAGCCGATATTCTCGAGCACCGTCATGTGGCGGAACAGCGCGTAGTTCTGGAACACGAGACCGACATTGCGCTCCTGCACGGTGAGTTGGAGCGCATCCTCGCCGTCGAACAGCACGCGGCCTGAGGTGGGAAGATCGAGCCCGGCGAGAATGCGGAGCAGAGTAGTCTTGCCGGAGCCTGATGGCCCGAGCAACGCCACCAGCTCGCCTGCGGCAATATCGAGAGAGACCCCGTGCAGGGCCGGGGTCATGCCGAAAAGCCTGACGACGTTTTCGACCGATACGTCCACGATCTTGTCCCATGACGCTGCCGCTTGCGCGCGATCCAACGCTGCGGCCAGGTAATTCACCTCATTTGTGACCCGAGCGTCCATGGTTTTCTCTTTTAGTGAGGCAGAGGCTTAGTGGCGCCGGGACTCGGCGATTTGGTCGGCGTAGCGCCATTCCAGTCCAACTTTGATGACCAGCGTCACAAGGGCGAGCAGCGCCAGCAAGGACGCGACGGCGAAGGCCGCGGCGAAATTGTATTCGTTATAAAGAATCTCGACATGCAGAGGCATGGTGTTGGTCCTGCCCCTGATGTGGCCCGACACCACCGACACGGCGCCGAACTCGCCCATGGCGCGGGCGTTGCACAGCACGACACCATAAAGCAGCGCCCAGCGGATATTCGGCAACGTTACCTTGAAGAAGGTCTTCCAGCCGCTGGCCCCGAGCGACAACGCGGCCTCTTCGTCCTGCGTTCCTTGCTCCTGCATGAGCGGCACGAGCTCGCGGGCGACGAAGGGAAAAGTCACAAAAATGGTGGCGAGCACAATGCCTGGAACGGCGAAAATGATCTGTATGCCCTCGCTCTAGAGAAATGGGCCGAGATAGCCTTGGGCGCCGAACAAGAGCACATAGATCAAACCTGAAATCACCGGCGAGACCGAGAAGGGAAGGTCGATCAGCGTGTTGAGGATGCTCTTGCCTAGGAACTCGAACTTGGCGATCGCCCAGGAGGCCGCCAGACCGAAGACGACATTGGCCGGAACTGCGATCGCCGCCACGAGCAGGGTGAGCTTGATGGCGGCGAGCGCGTCTGGCTCGACGAGAGCCGTGAAATAGGTCCGTACGCCTTTGCGCAGCGCCTCGTAGAACACCGCCGCTAGCGGCAATAGCAGGAACAGAACGAGGAAGGCCACCGAAACGAGAATTAGCGCGATACGAACCGCGGACTTCTCGGTCGTGACGCTTGGTCCTCGCATCGAGAGGACGAATTTCGGGGTGAATGCGACATCGGTCATTGGCCAAACCTTCGCCGGCTATAGGCTTGCACGAGGTGGACAAAGAATAAGATGCCGAAGGAAATGATCAGCATGGCGGCGCCGATGGCTGCGGCCTGGGCGTAGCCGAACTCTTCCAGCCTGATGATAATGAGAAGGGGCGCGATCTCAGAGTAGAATGGCATGTTGCCAGCGATGAAGATCACCGAGCCGTACTCGCCGACTGCGCGGGCTAGCGCGAGCGCGAAACCGGTGAGGATCGCGGGCATCAGGGTTGGCAGCATTACGCGGAACACGGTCTGCCTGCGATTAGCTCCAAGCGTCGCCGAAGCCTCTTCGAGCTCGCGGTCGAATTCCTCGAGCACCGGCTGCACCGTGCGCACCACGAAGGGCAGCCCGATAAAGATCAGTGCAATGGCGATGCCGAGCCGTGTGTAGGCGATCTTGATGCCGAACGGCTCGAACAGGCTGCCGATCCAGCCATTGGGCGCGTAAATCGCCGTGAGCGCAATGCCGGCGACGGCGGTCGGGAGCGCGAAAGGCAAATCGACGAAGGCGTCCAGCAGACGGCGTCCAGGGAATCTGTAGCGGACCAGGACCCAGGCGATGATCACGCCAAAGACGGCGTTGACGGTCGCCGCGAACAAGGAGGTGAAGAAGCTGAGCTCGAGCGCGGCGAGCGTGCGTGGGCCGGTTACGACCTCCCAGAACCCCTCAAATCCGAGCGCGGCCGACTTGAGCACAAGCGCGGCGAGCGGGATGAGAACGATGAGGCTGAGATAGGTTAAGGTGAAGCCGAGCGCCAACCCGAAACCCGGGATGGCGCTCGGCCGCTTCAACGCAAGGCCGCGGGCGCCGGCCATTGGCGTCGACTCAGTTCGTCGATTTGGGCTGATAGACCTGGTCGAAGATGCCGCCCTCTTCGAAATGCTTGGGTTGCGCTTTCGCCCAGCCGCCGAATAGCGGATCGTCGATCGACACGAGCTTCACGTTGGGGAAGCGCGCGAGGTCCTTCGGATCTGCTGATTTGGGATCGGACGGGCGGTAGTAATTATGAGCGATGATCTTCTGCGCTTCCGGCGTATAGAGGAAGTTCAGATAAGCCTCGGCCACCTTCCGCGTACCCTTGGCATCGACCACCTCGTCGACCACGGCGACGGGAGGCTCTGCCTTGATCGAGAGAGGGGGCACGACGATCTCGAACTTGTCGGCGCCAAGCTCGCCAAGCGCGAGGAAGGCCTCGTTCTCCCAGGCGAGCAGCACATCGCCGATACCGCGCTGGGCGAAAGTCGTGGTCGAGCCGCGTGCGCCGGTGTCGAGCACAGGCACGTTGGCATAGAGCTTCTTGATGAACTCCTTGTCCTTGTCCTCGCTGTGGCCGTATTTGTTGTCGGCGTAAGCCCATGCCGCGAGATAGTTCCAGCGGGCGCCGCCGGAGGTCTTAGGATTCGGCGTGATCACCTGGATTCCATCTTTCGCTAGGTCGTCCCAATCCTTGATGTTCTTGGGATTGCCCTTGCGGACAAGGAAAACGATGGTCGAGGTATAGGGCGCCGAATTGTCTGGGAGGCGCTTCTGCCAGTCAGCCGTGATCTTCCCAGTCTTGGCTATCGCGTCGATATCCCCCTGAAGGGCGAGCGTCACGACATCGGCCTGAAGTCCGTCGATCACGGCCCGGGCCTGCTTGCCTGAGCCGCCGTGGGATTGCTCGATGGTTACGTTGTCCCCGCTCTTGGCCTTCCAATCCTTGATGAAGGCCTCGTTCACCGCCTTGTAGAGCTCGCGGGTGGGATCGTAGGAGACGTTGAGAAGGGTCGTATCAGCGAGCACGGCGCTCGCCGTCAGCGTACCCAGAATAAGTGCCGCGCCGGCGGCAAGGGTGCTTCCAACTCTCATAGAAGGGATCTCCTCTGTGATAACACCCTAAACTCTATCTGTTTGATCGTGTTTGTAAAGGGCGGAGCATACCATATTTTTCCCGCTCGGCAGTCGGCCTCGCTACAGAACCTTTGCGCGGCGAAAATTGTTTCCTGGGTCGATCGCTCGGGCCGAACTTTGGGTGAGAAAAAGCCCTAGGAAACGGGCTCCATGGCTGCGGACTCAACGCCGCTCGAGCCCGCAATAGCGTCGGCGATGGTAGTGCGGTCGAGCACCGCCCGGGCGGACTTCGCAACACCCGCAAAGACATGCCTGATTTCGCAGTCCTCCTCGGTGCGGCAGTCGGCGCAGCGCCGGTAGGCGATGCGGCTTAAGCAGGGAAGTGGGGCGAGCGGACCATCGAGGATGCGCAACACCTGCCCGAAAGTGATCTGGTCGGCCGGCATGAGGAGAGCGTAGCCGCCGAGCTTGCCCCTGCGGCTCATCACGATACCGTGCCGCTTCAGCTCAAGGAGGATCTGCTCGAGGAATTTGCGCGGGATTCTCTCTTTGCCCGCGATCTCGCCTATCATCATGGAGTCGCCCGCGCGGGCGAGGGCCACGAGGGCGCGCAGAGCATATTTTGCCTTTTGCGAAATCACCTCGGAAGGCCAAAACCCTATCTGGTATGTCGGGTAGATACCTGCTTCGCCCGGGCAAATCAATGGGGCACGGGTGCCTTGCCCCAAGTCCGAGCCCTTGACGAAAGCGCCCGCGTTGCCCGACAAACGGATACGGCGAGACGCCGCGTGAGAAAAAATTGCCCAAAAAGCTGCATATCAAGACCTTCGGCTGCCAGATGAATGCTTACGACTCCGAGCGCATGGCCGAGGTGCTCGAGCGGCAAGGCTACGCGCTGACGCAAGACCTGGCCGAGGCCGATCTTGTCATCCTAAACACGTGCCACATCAGGGAAAAGGCCGCCGAGAAGGTTTATTCCGAGCTCGGCCGGGTACGGATACAGAAGGAGCAGCGCAAAGGCAAGGGCCTCCAAACCCTGATCGCCGTCGCGGGCTGCGTCGCCCAGGCGGAAGGCCATGAGATCATTGCCCGGGCCCCGTTCGTCGATATCGTCATCGGCCCGCAGAGCTATCATCGCCTGGCCGAACTTGTCACAGAGGCATCGGGCACCGGTATCGACATCATCGCGACAGAGTTTCCTGCCGAGGACAAGTTCGCTCATCTGCCTGAGCGATCCAAGGCAAGGGGGAGGGTCTCGGCCTTCCTCACCGTGCAGGAGGGCTGCGATAAATTCTGCACCTTCTGCGTGGTGCCTTACACGCGCGGCGCAGAGCTCTCGCGGACGCCCACCGAGATCATCGCAGAAGCGGAAAGCCTCGCCGCGACTGGCGTCCGCGAGATCACGCTGCTCGGGCAGAATGTAAACGCCTATCACGGCGAAGGGCCGGACGACCGCATCTGGTCTCTTGCGAAACTGCTGAGGCAGCTCGGGGAGATTCCCTCCATCGACAGGCTGCGCTACACGACGAGCCACCCGCTTGACATGGACGACGAGCTCATCGCGCTGTTCGGCGAGGAGCCGAAACTGATGCCCTACCTCCACCTGCCCTTCCAGGCAGGTTCGGACCGCATCCTCAAGGCGATGAACCGCAAGCATAGCGCCGCCGAATACGAGGATCTGGTCAGCAAAGTGCGGCAGGTCCGCCCCGACATTGCCCTTTCGACTGACATCATCGTGGGCTTCCCCGGCGAGACCGACGCGGACTTCGAGGAGACGCTCGCGCTCGCCACCCGCGCCCGCTTCGCCCAGGCCTTCTCTTTTAAATATAGCGCGCGGCCCGGTACGCCTGCGGCGAGCCTCGAAGGCCAGGTCTCGGAGGAAACGAAACGGGAGCGGCTGCATGTTTTGCAGGCTCTGCTCGACAAGGACCGGCATGAATTTGACCGGAAAACCGTCGGCCGGAGCCTTGAAATCCTGTTCGAAGGACGGGGTAGGAAACCAGGTCAGATCGCCGGGCGTTCTCCTTACCTGCAGGCGGTTTACGTGGAGGGACCCGACGAGCTGATCGGCCAGGTTGCCGCGGTTGACATCCTGGCGGCGAGCCCGAACAGTCTCACCGGTGTCATGAAATCGGGGTTTGAATGGCGCGAGCCAGCTCAGGCGGCCGTGTGACCAGCAAGGCCAATATCAGAAAATCATCCTTGGCACGCGGGCGGGGAGCGGCGCTGAAGCGCTCCACTCCCGCGCAAGTCAATGGCGGCGGCGAGCCTACTGTCGTGTTCTTCGACGACATCAGGCTCGTGCGCGACCTCCTTGGTGATTACGACGCCAATCTCGCCGTGCTCGAAGATCGCCTCGGCGTGGAGGCCGTGGTAAACGGCAATGCCATCAGCCTGCGCGGACCCGAAGCATCTACCGCTAGGGCGAAGTCGGTGCTTGCGCAGCTTTACAGCCGCCTGGCGCAAGGCGAGATGATCGGCGTCGGCGAAGTGGTCGGTGCCATCCGCCATGCTCGCTCTTACGAGCCAGCCGATGGTCTCGAACCAGGCGCCGACCTGCCCGAGGCGCAGCGGATCCGCACGCGGAAGCGTCTCATCACGGCGCGCACGCCAGCGCAAAGCGCTTATGTTGCATCGCTACAGCGCAACGACCTCGTCTTCTCCACAGGTCCAGCGGGCACCGGCAAAACTTATCTGGCAGTCGCCTTCGCCGCGGCCTCTCTTGAGAGCGGCCGGTGCGATCGGCTCATCCTCTCGCGCCCCGCGGTCGAGGCCGGCGAGCGACTCGGCTTCCTTCCCGGCGACATGCGCGAGAAGGTCGATCCTTATCTGCGCCCGCTCTACGACGCACTTTACGACGTGCTTCCGCCCGAACGGGTGGAGCGCGGCATCGCTACCGGAGTCATCGAAATCGCCCCGCTTGCCTTCATGCGCGGCCGCACCCTGTCGCACGCCATCATCATTCTCGACGAGGCGCAGAACTGCACGCCGGTGCAGATCAAGATGTTCCTCACGCGACTCGGCGAGGAAAGCAAGATGATCGTCACTGGCGATCCGACCCAGGTCGACCTTCCGCCCGGCAAGGACTCAGGGCTGCTTGAGGCAATTGAGCTCCTGCAGGGCATCGACGAAATCGACCACATCGCCTTCACCAGGGCCGACGTGGTCCGCCGCGAGCTCGTGGGCAAGATCGTCGATGCCTACGAGCAGGGTCCGCCCCGTGGTGAGCGCGATGGCTGAGGGTGGCCCTAGACGCAAGAGCGCGGCGCGGGCCTCAAGCCTGAAGCTTGAGGTCGATGTGGTTCGCCATGCCGAGGTTTGGCGTGGCGCGATTGGCGACGCGATTGTTAAGCGAGCAGCGCGGGCGGCCTTTCTGACTGCTCCACCCCCGGCGCAAGGAACCTACGAGATCACGATCCTTCTCACCAACGATGCTGAGATGCGGGACCTGAACCGCGCGTGGCGCGGCAAGGATGCGCCGACCAACGTTCTTGCGTTCCCCGCGGGAGATCACACCGAGCCTGGTCCGCTCGGCGACGTCGTGCTGGCCTATGAGACGGTCAGCGACGAAGCGCGCAACGCCGGCATCGCCTTTGCTGATCATGTTTCGCACCTCGTCATCCATGGCCTGCTCCACCTGCTCGGCTTCGATCACATGGACGACGATGAGGCGGAATGGATGGAATCCCTCGAAAGGACTGCCCTCGCCAAGCTGGGCATTGCCGATGCCTACGCCGAGCAAGAGGCCACGCCCTGCGGAGATCTCACTATGAGCAATGCCCCGAGCCTCCAGAACGATCTTCCTCCGGAGGAGGCGCGGCCGGACGAAGAGGCCTCGTGGTTCGAGCGCCTGCTTCAGACCTTCGGCCTCGGCGAGGAGCCTGACCTCCGCGAGCTGATCGAGGACGCGCTCGCCCGTAGCAAGAGCGACACCTTGAGCACGCAGGAGCGGAGCATGCTCCGCCGCATCCTCCAATTCGGTACACTCACCGTCGAGGACGTGATGGTGCCGCGCGCCGACATCATCGCAGTGGACGACACGGTTAGCGTTGCCGAGTTGATGGAGGTGTTCCGTCAGGCCGAGCATTCGCGAGTGCCCGTTTATCATGAGACACTCGACGATCCGCGCGGCATGGTGCACATCCGTGATCTCATGTCGTGGATTACGTCGGAAGCGGAAGCGGACAAAGAAGGGACTCTCAATCTCGCCAAGGTCGATCTTGCCCGCAGCATCGCCTCGATCAACATCCTGCGGGAAATTCTATACGTACCCGGATCGATGTCGGTGCTCGACCTCCTGCTCAAAATGCAGACCACGCGACTCCATCTCGCCTTGGTGGTCGATGAATATGGCGGCACTGACGGGCTCGTCTCGATCGAGGATCTGGTCGAGGAGGTGGTCGGTGATATTGCCGACGAGCACGACGTCGAGAATGAGCCCCTTATAAAGTCGGACCCGCGGCTCGGGCTTGTCGCCGCCGCGCGCACGCCGATCTTCGATCTCGAGAAGTATCTTGCATTCGAGCTTGCTTCCGAAGAGCAGGAGGAGGAGGTCGACACGCTTGGCGGTCTCGTCTTCGCGATCGCCGGACGCATTCCGGCGCGCGGCGAGCTCGTGCGGCATGCGAGCGGCATCGAGTTCGAGGTGCTCGACGCCGACCCGCGTCGGATCAAGAAGCTCCGCATCCACCTGCCGCCCGCAGCCGAGACTGAGCAGGCCGAAAGCGCGTAAGCTGGCGCAAGGGAAGCTTTCGCGGAGCGGGGCCATGCCGAGTGCGAGCCGGATCGGCATGACGCAAGCCGCGACGTGGGTTGCATGCTTCACAGGTGCCCGCCGCGCGCTGATCGCCGTGCTGCTCGGCGCAATTTCAGTGCTGGCCTTCGCGCCGGTCCACGCCTGGCCGGTTCTGTTTCTAAGCTTCGGTGGGCTTCTCTGGTTGCTCGACGGCTGCCACGCTGCGCATCCCCGGCTCACCGACCGGCTGAAGTGCGCAAGTCTGATAGGGTTCTGGTTCGGCTTCGGTTATTTCCTCGCCGGACTCTACTGGGTCGCCGAAGCCTTTCTAGTCGAGCCTTGGCGGCACGGCTGGCTCATCCCCTTCGTCATGACGGCCCTTCCTGCCGGGATGGCGCTGTTCTTCGTCGCCGCCACAGCGCTTGCCATGCTGCTTTGGCTCCCTGGGATCGGGCGGGTGTTCGCGCTTGCCATCTCCTTCGGCGTTGCCGAGTACGCCCGCGGCCACGTGCTAACCGGACTCCCTTGGAATCTGCTGGGCTATGGGCTTCTCGACCCTCCGCCCCTGATGCAGCTCGCTTCGCTGTTTGGCGTCTATGCCTTGAGCGTCCTCACTGTCCTCCTCTTCGCCAGCCCTGCTGCAATCTCAGCGCCGCGGGCGTCCAAGCTTGGAGGAGGCAAAGCTGCCGTGGCGCTAGCCGTCACCCTCTTGCTTCTGCTTGGTGCTGGCTATGCGTGGGGCGCGCGGCGGCTTGCCCAGGCTGAACACGCGAGCACCGGCATTCGTCTTCGCATCGTCCAGGCCGACATCGACCAAGCCGAGAAATGGCGACCTGAGAATAGCGCCGAGATCTTCTCAGAGTATCTCGATCTGACCAAATCGGGGGCGAATGGGACAGGATTGGCCGGCACCAACATCGTGATCTGGCCCGAGACGGCGGTGCCTTTCCTCCTCGCCGACACGCCTGACGCGCTCGACGGCATTGGCGCGGTGCTACCTGGAGGAACGTCTCTCGTCGTCGGCTCGGCGCGGCTCGTTGAGGAGCGCAACGCGGAAGGCCTGCTCGCTAGGACGCGCATCTATAACAGCCTGCTCGTGATTGACGATCAAGGCCGCGTCGTCTCGAGCTACGACAAGATGCATCTCGTCCCGTTCGGCGAGTACCTACCTTTCCAAGATTTCATGGAAAGTCTCGGCATCATGCAGCTCACCGGCGTGCGCGGCGGTTTCAGCTCGGGCGCCGGCCCGCGGCTTCTGCCTATCCCGGGGGCGCCGCCGGCAAGCCCGCTCATCTGCTACGAGATTATCTTTCCCGACGACGTGACCGACGGCTCGGCGAGACCGAGCTGGCTGTTAAACGTCACCAACGACGCATGGTTTGGATCGAGCGTTGGTCCCTACCAGCACTTCCATCAGGCCCAAGTCCGTGCCGTAGAGCAAGGATTACCTGTCGCCCGTGCCGCCAATACGGGTATCTCGGCACTGATCGATCCTTACGGCAGAATTCTCGCCGAGATTAGTCTCGGCGAGAAAGGAGTGATCGATGTGGACTTGCCCAAAGTGGGCCCACCAACTCTCTTCGTTCAATTAGGAGTTATTCTAGAAATCTTGACCATCGCGTTTGCTCTTGCGGCTTGGCTCGCCTGTCGCGTGCAATCGTCTCGTCTGACCAGCCGAGGCTCCCGCACAAATACGGGGTGCGGCGCTGCCATGCTTGACGGGGGTAAACGGCCCCCCTATGAACGACCAAAGGATCGTTTCATCAAGAATATGAGTCATCTTCCAATTTTCGATCTCAATGTTAATTGCGAGCGAGCGAATGGCAGGCAAGAAGCCTAACCCTGTCGACGCCCACGTCGGCAGCCGGGTGCGATTGCGACGCATGTTGCTCGGGATGAGTCAGGAGCGTCTCGGTGAGAGCATGGGACTTACATTTCAGCAGGTGCAGAAATACGAGAAGGGCGTGAACCGCATCGGCGCGAGCCGGCTGTTTCAGATCTCGAAGATCCTCGACGTCCCTGTTCAATTCTTCTTCGAGGAGGCACCTTACAGCGGCGATGGCAACGCAGTGCGCGGAACGGCCGAGCCGGACTCCGAAGCCTTCATTCTCGAGTTTCTAAATAGCCGCGAAGGACTTGATCTCAATCGCGCCTTCGTCAAGATCGGCGATGCCAAGGTCCGCAAGAGCGTGGTCGACCTGGTGCGGGCACTCAGCGGAAGCAGTAGCGCCTCTTAAGTCCCAATCGAATTTGGAGTCGCGGCTGTTTGACGGCGGGCTTGACCCGCCGCGCGCGCTGTGGTTTGCGAGAACGAATGCGGCCGCCTGGCCGTGCGTCATTCGCTCGAAACAGGGGTGGGTCAAGTGTCCGGGACAAATTACGTCTTCACCAGCGAATCCGTGTCGGAGGGTCACCCCGACAAAGTGTGCGACCGTATCTCCGATGCGGTGGTCGATCTCTATCTTGCCGCCGATCCCCATTCGCGGGTCGCCGTCGAGACGCTGGTGACCACCAACCGCATCGTCATGGCTGGCGAGTTGCGCGGGCCGGAGAGCGTAACACCCGAGGTGATCGAGCAGGCGGCCCGGCGCGCCGTGCGCGAGATCGGCTACGAGCAGAAAGGATTCCATTGGGACCTGGCCGAGTTTGAATATTATGTGCACGAGCAGTCGGCCGACATTGCCCGTGGCGTCGACGCCGATGCCGAGACCAAGAAAGACGAGGGCGCGGGCGACCAGGGCATCATGTTCGGCTTTGCCTGCCGCGAGACCGAGCCGCTGATGCCGGCGCCGATCTTCTACGCGCACCGCATCCTGCACGAGATGGCCAAGGCGCGGCACACCGGTCGTACGCCCGAGCTCGGACCTGATGCCAAGAGCCAGGTGACGCTCGCCTATGAGAATGGCAAGCCGGTGCGGGCCGATTCCATCGTGGTCTCGACCCAGCACGGCGAGGAGGTGAGCCAGGAGCGCGTCAAGGAAATCGTGCGCGGCTTCGTCAACGAGGTGATGCCGAAGGGCTGGGTGAACGGTCACACCAAATTGTACGTAAATCCGACCGGACGTTTCGTGATCGGCGGTCCGGACGGCGACTGCGGCGTCACCGGCCGCAAGATCATCGTCGATACTTACGGCGGCGCGGCGCCCCACGGCGGCGGCGCCTTCTCAGGCAAGGACCCGACTAAGGTCGACCGGTCTGCCGCTTACGCCGCTCGCTACCTCGCCAAGAACGTGGTAGCTGCCGGGCTTGCCGATAAATGCACGCTGCAGGTTTCCTATGCGATCGGCGTGTCTCAGCCTCTCTCGCTCTACGTGGACCTGCATGGTACCGGCAGCGTCGCCGAAGGTAAGCTTGAGCAGGCTCTGCGCCAGGTGATGAACTTGAGCCCGCGCGGCATCAGGGAGCACCTCAAGCTCTCCCGTCCGATCTACGAGCGCACCGCAGCTTACGGTCATTTCGGGCGCCAGCCCGACAATGACGGCGGCTTCTCCTGGGAGAAGCTCGATCTCGTCGAGCCAATCCGCGCCGAGCTGACCTGACGGGCTTCCGCCTTAGCCTTATTGTCATCGCCCGGCTTGACCGGGCGATCCAGTAACCTTTTGGTAACGAAAGCCAGCGGGTTACTGGACGCCCGCTCGCGCGGGCATGACGATGGTGGGTGCATTGGCGCACGAGAGTCGTCCGACCGGTGAGGTTAGGCCACTCAGGTCCTTTGGCAGGCGCAAGGGCAAGCCCTTGAGCGCGCGCAAAGAGCGCCTGATCGCAGACCTGCTGCCGCGGCTTAGACTTAACCTCGAGCCCCGTGTCCCAAAGCGCCTAGAAGATCTCTTTCCGCTCCCCGTCAAGCGGGTCTGGCTAGAAATCGGCTTCGGCTCTGGCGAGCATCTCCTGTTTCAGGCCGAGCACCACAAAGATGTCGGCTTCATCGGCTGCGAGCCCTTCATCAACGGCGTGGCAAGTCTGCTCGGTGCGATCGAGGCGAGAGGGATCGAGACCATCAGGGTGCACGACGGCGACGCGCGCGAGGTGCTTGCCTGGTTGCCCGATGGAGCAGTCTCTCGTGTATTCATTCTTTTTCCCGATCCTTGGCCTAAGAA
>Ga0306923_10005029_pt1 | contig 12790 bp, 7 predicted proteins | sample sta12Can44000108_FD_203841 | JGI IMG/M metagenome (GOLD analysis project Ga0306923, IMG submission 203841) | Lab enrichment of tropical soil microbial communities from Luquillo Experimental Forest, Puerto Rico - statanox.12C.anox.44.000.108 (v2)... | ecosystem: Environmental > Terrestrial > Soil... | reverse complement strand
CTAGCAACGTTGAGCGTACCTGCCAAGAATATTTCCAAGAGCGTGGCTACCCGTCTGCGCAGGTCGTGCGCAGCGCTAACGCAGAGCTTTTCAACGCGCAGTTGCAGCAATCATCCGACGAGAAGATGCACACTCGGCTCAAGCGAGTCTACAAATTCTGGCTGCAGAAAAAGGGCAGCCGGCCTGAAACACATTACGTCTTGGCCAAGAGTGTCGGCTGCGGATGGCTTGGCTATCGCGCGTTCCTGGCAGGGGAAAGTTTGCACCGGTTCGTACCGACGGTTCTCGGCTTGCGCGATGGAATCCTTTATACCGAGTGGCTACCTCCAGTGAACTGGGACGTTAGCAATTCCTGCGACAACCGCGGGTGTGTGGAGACGGTTGCTGACTACGTTGCGACCCGAGTCGGCCGGCTGAGGCTAAGTGACGATCCCACTATCGACCTAGTCAGTAACAACCAACACAAAGGCTACGAAGAACTGGCGGGCCTACTTGGGAGGGCATTTGGCTCAACCCCGGCAGCAGCTTTCAAACGTCCTCGCATTCAGCACGAACTCGCACGTCGCAAGTGTCCGGTGCCAACGCTTGTCGACGCCAAAATGCGACGAATGGAATGGGTCGCCGGTCCCTCCTCTCTGCTCAAGGTGGATTTCGAACACCATGCCATGGGCAAAAGAGAACTTGAAGTGACTGATCCTGCTTACGATCTCGCAGAGGCGACTCTGCACTTCAAACTGTCAGAGACAGAAGAAAAGAAACTCGTCCACCGCTATGCGCAAGCAAGTGGCGACGAAAGCGTGGGGGAGCGAATGTTTCTCCACAAGTTGCTCGCGGGAACATGGTCGATGATTCACGCGCAACTTAGCCTAAAGAACACCAATCTTCGCCATCGCTATCAAGAGTTTAATGAACGCTACCTGGAAGCCTGGGAGTTTCTAACACTTCAAACTATGCGCCGCTGTGCGCGTCTCTGCGTACGACCAGCATCTCTCCGCTGGCAGGCGCCTCTGATAGTTCTGGATGTGGATGGCGTACTGGACCGAAACGTGTTTGGTAGTTATCCGTGCACGACTGTAGCAGGCTTAAAGGCAATTTCGACGCTTCATAGCCATGATTTTGCTCTCTCGCTGAACAGTGCTCGGTCGTTCTACGAATTGCAGGAGTATTGCAAAGCGTACGGTTTTGTGGGCGGGGTGGCTGAGTACGGCAGCGTGCTTTGGAACGCAGTTGCACAGCGGGAGACCATTTTGGTGAGTCCGACTGCGTTGGGTCAACTGGAAAAGCTACGGGCCACATTGCGAAGAATTCCTGGTGTCTTCCTCAACGACCGTTACCAGTATTCAATTCGGGCCTATACATTCGGAAGCGAACGGACCACACCTTTACCAACGCTCATGATTGCTGAACTCATAGGCAGTCTCGAGTTGGACCGGCTCAGGTTCCATCAGACCGACCTTGACACTGCGGTGCTCGCCAAGGAGGTCGACAAGGGCGTTGGCCTGATTGAACTGCTCGCCCAGACAGGTGTGAAACGCGAAGATAGTATTGCGATCGGCGATTCCGAGCCAGATCTCGACATGTTTCGCGTTGCTGGTCGCTCGTTCGCTCCGTCCCAGATATGGTGTCGGGATAAAGCGGAGAAGCTGGGTTGCCAGATTGCGAATCGACCTTACCAGACCGGCTTGCTCGAAATTGCGCGCACAATCGCGCACCAGGATGGAAAGCGATGCAATCGCTGCATCGCGGTTGAACGATCGTGGAGCAAGTCCGACGACCTATTCCTGCAACTTCTAGCGGTTGCAGACCAGAAACGGACAGTCTTGCTAATCCAGGCTATGTTCGATCCCATGGCGATCAAAGCGTTTGCGAAATAACGATTAACGATCCATGTTTACGCAGCCTATCGAACTTCTGGATGGCATCAGCCCAGTACCAACGGGCGAAACCAGCGCGGCACAACACGAGCCTAGCAAGCGAATACACATCATGTACCTTATCGACCGTCTTTATATCCAGGGTGGGGGTGAAGAAGCGTTAATCCGAATCGTGCAGAATCTTCCACGAGACCAGTTTCGGATATCTGTGGTCACCTTCGATGCCAACCCTGACGCGATGCACGCGATGCGTCGGGCGGGCGCTGCGCTGTATGTCTTTCCCTTACAACGCACCTTTGACTGGAATGGACTCAGAACGGCTCTGGCGCTACGGCATCTCATTCGCTCCAGCGCTGTCGATATTGTGCATACCTTCTTTGAAACCTCCAACACGTGGGGTGGGCTAGTGGCAAAACTGAGCCGGGTTTCGCTGCTCGTGTCCAGTCGCCGCGACATGGGAATCTTGCGCAGTCGGAAGCATCGGGTCGCCTATCGAATCATCAACCAGGTTACTGATGCTTTCGTTGCCGTCTCCAATAGCGTGCGCGATTTCTGTATCCAGACGGAAAGGCTTAATCCGAACCGAGTGTTTACCATCCACAACGGCGTTGAGTTGGAGAGAATCGATGCCATCCAAGAAGTAGCATCCCTTCGGTCGAGGCTTTGCGTTCAGAAAGGGGCACCGGTGGTCATCACCGTTGCCAACGTCCGTCGATTTAAGGGGCTGGACACTCTGCTCCGCGCAGCCGCAATTGTGCGACGTGAGCTTCCCACCGTCCAGTTTCTCATCGCTGGCCATCCACTCGAGTGGAACCATTACCAGGAACTTCAGGAGCTTACGCGGCATCTGCACTTGTGCAATAACGTCGCGTTTCTGGGTCGTTGCGCGGAAGTGCCTGCGCTGCTAAAGCTGAGCGATGTTTTTTGTCTGCTGTCACGAACGGAAGGCTTCTCCAACGCTTTGCTGGAGGCCATGGCCTGCAGGTTGCCGTGCGTGGTCACGGAGGTGGGGGGGAATCGAGAGGCCATCAGCGACGGTGAGACTGGTTTTCTGGTTTCCGCGGAAGATTCGGAAACTGCAGCACGGCGCATTTGTACGCTGCTCCATGACCCTGAGTATGCAAGAACCATTGGCCAAGCCGCTCGTAAGACGGTGGAAGAAAGATTCACCAGTCAGAGAATCGCCGCCCAAGTCGCCGCGTTTTATCAAGGCTTGGCTAGCGTGATAATCCCGTACAGGAAGTCGAACTAGTGTCAGAGACCAATCCATTGTCCGACGCCAGACGGGTCCTACTGAAGAGATGTCTAGGGGGGCACGCCGGAAGAGGCGTCTTGAACGGTCCACCTGCTCGTGCGCGACAGACTATTGGAGTTCCGATGCCATTGTCCTTGGCCCAAGAGCAAATCTGGTGGAACGCCCAACAGACTGGGGTCCCACCGTTCTATAACGAATCGATAACTATTCACCGGAGGGGTTCGCTGGACCCCATCGTCTTGGAGCGATGTATGCGCGAGATCCTACGACGTCATGAGGCCTGGCGAACAACCTTTGCGGTACGGGCTCAGCATCCGGTTCAGATAGTTCAGCCCGTTCCTGCTTCGCTTCCGCTGGACCCGATTGATCTGCGGCCGCTTCCCGAGTCTGAACGCGAGGATCAGGCTTTACAGCGAGCTAAGGCGGAGGTTCAGCGGCCGTTTGACTTGGAAAAAGGTCCCTTATTCAGGGCAACCCTCGTAAGACTGGCAGACGAGGACTATCGTTTGTATCTTTCGGTTCATCAGATCATCATTGATGGAGTAACGGCATATCACGTCTTCCTGCCGGAGCTAGCCTCTCTCTATGAGGCCTTCTCTCAAGGCAAGCCGTCTCCTCTGCCGGAACCATCAATCCAGTACTCGGACTTTTGCGGCCTTCAGAGACAATCGCTACGTGAACCACAGCTGGCAAGTCAGATCGCATATTGGCGAGCGAGCCTCGATGGAGCGCTACCTGCGCTACGATGGCCGAACGATCATCCTCGCCCAGTCAAGCAAACGCTCAGGGGGCTGATCTATCCTTTCCGGCTGTCTAATCGACTCAGCCGAGCGGTCAGGGAATTGTCTCAGAGCGCGGGTGTTACTCTTTTTGTGACTTTATTGACAGGGTTGTTTATCCTGCTGCACCGCTACACAGGACAAGAAGACATTGTAGTGGGTACCGTCTCGCCTGCTGGGCGCAAGAGGATTGAGGTGCAAAACCTGATGGGATATTTCCTGAATCCCGTCGCGCTCCGTCTCCGACTGGCGGGCGATCCCACAATTAATGATTTGCTTGTGCGGGTCCAGCAAGTGGTCGTCGGAGCCGTGTCCAATGATGACATCCCGTTCGAGCGTCTCGTCGAAATTCTGAGACCGAAAGACGATTCCAGCCGTAACCCGTTTTTCCAAGTGGCAGCCTCGTTGGAACCCTCAATGCCTAACATAGATTCCTCGTGGAGCTTAACCCCCATGGATGCTGAGAGCGGCGGAGCGCGGTGGGATTTGTATCTTGTCTGGGATGATCGCCCGTCTGGAATCATCGGTCGGGTTCAATACAACCCAGATCTTTTGGATCGAGCGACCGTGACCGCAACATTAAGGTATCAGGAGATTCTGCTCGATCAAATGGTTACAGATCTGAGGAAACGTCTTTCAGAACTTACATTTGAAACATAGACTCGGAAGCCTGAACGGGATCGACGAAGGAACCAAGGTGCTCAACAACCAGTCACAAGCAAAGCGCAAGCTCCTCGAGAAACAACTGAGGGGGGACCGCGGCGGGACTTGCAAATCTCGTGTTGCGATTCCTCTGCGAAATCCAGCTGAGCCTGCTCCTCTCTCTTTCGCTCAGCAACAGATTTGGGCTCACGCCCAACTGAAGCCTGAGATTCCGATCTATAACGAGCCGATCACTATTGGCCGCGCTGGACCGCTTAACGCTTTTGCGCTTGAGCAAAGTCTTCTCGAAATTGTGCGTCGCCATGAGATTCTGCGTACGACGTTTGAAGTTATAGACGAGCAACCCGTTCAGATCGTGCACACACCGCCAGATCGATTCAACCTACCGGTCGTCGACCTGAGAGGGATTCCCGAGGCTCACAGAGGCGCGGAGGCCCTGCGAATCGCTACAGAAGACTTGCGACGCCCGTTCGATCTCCAGCGTGGGCCCCTCCTGAGAGCCACCGTTGTCAGGATGGACGACGAGGACTCTAGGCTATTCATGGTGCTGCATCATTTGATTCACGACGGGGTGGCTGTGTATAAGGTGTTTCTTCCCGAGCTAGCCGCACTGTACTCAGCGCTCGAAACGGGGAGTCGCTGCCATCTCCCGGCACCTCGCATCCAATATGCCGACTACGCGGTCTGGCACCGGAAGTTGGTGATCGGGGGAGTGTTCTCGAACCAGATGAATTATTGGCGGGAGCAACTTGCGGGTCCTCTGCCCCTCCTGCAGTGGCCGAAAGACCGAACTCGTCCCAGCGTCCAGACTTTTCGCGGGGCGATGCGTCCACTGGTTATGCCCAAAGCCCTAATCGAATCATTGCGATCCGCGAGTCGTACCGAGGGTGTAACCCTCTTCATGATGCTTTTGGCCGGGTTCTTAGTCGTCCTTCATCGGTATACGGGTCAGGACGACATACTGATAGGAACGGTAACGACTGGTCGCAAATCGGAAGAAGTGCATGACCTCCTCGGGTATTTTCTCAATCCTTTGCCCCTTCGCACCAACCTTGCAGGAGACCCGAGCTTTCGGGAACTGCTCCGGCGAGTACGCAACGTAGTCGTCGGCGCTTTGTCCCATGATGACGTACCTTTTGAGTTCTTGGTTAAAGAGCTGGAGAAGGCGCGCGACGCGAGTCGCAGCCCGCTGTTTCAAATAATGTTCTCACTCGAACCGTCGATGAGCCCACAGTCGTCAGGATGGCAACTCACCCAGACGGATATCGCAAGTGGATCATCCAAGCTTGATCTCTTTCTTGATATGGACGATCGGCCTGAAGGAGTTGTTGGTCCGATCACCTACAACCCTGATCTCTTCGAAGAAGCAACCATCGCACGAATGGTGGCTCATTGGCAGAAGGTTCTTGAGGCAGCAGCGGCTGATCCGCTTGCCAAGATCTCCGAGCTGCCCCTATTGGCCGATGAAGAACGGCAGCAGTTACTCGTCAATTGGAACGCTACGCGGGCACCCTACCCGCAGGCCTGCGTGCACGAGCTCTTCGAAGCTCAGGTACAAAAGACGCCGGATGCGCTGGCACTGGTCGGCATAGGGGCAGAACTTACCTACCGGCAACTCAACCAGAGGGCGAACCAGCTGGCCCACTACCTACGTAAGGTGGGCGCAGGCGATGGACACTGCGTTGCAATGTGCATGCAACGCTCGTTGGATATGGTCGTGGGACTACTTGGCACTCTCAAGGCGGGCGCCGCATACCTGCCCATCGACCCAAGCTACCCACAAGATCGTGTTGCGTTCATGCTGAAGGACACCAACCCAATGGCCGTCCTGACTGACACAAGACAAGTGGCAATGTTACCGCCGGGTACTGCCAAAGTAGTGTGCCTGGATCGTGATTGGTCGGAGATCAGCAAGGAGAGGCTTGAGAACCCGAGCTGTAATCTTACCCCGGATGATTTGGCCTATCTAATTTACACGTCAGGTTCTACTGGCAAGCCTAAGGGTGTACTGGGCACGCATCGTGGTTTGGTAAACCGCTTCCATTGGATGTGGCAAACATATCCATTCGAGGGAGATGACGTTTGTTGCCAGAAGACCTCCTTGAGCTTTGTAGATTCCATCTGGGAAATTTTCGGGCCTCTGCTGCAAGGTGTTAAGACCGTCATTGTACCGGATGCGGTGCTGAAGGATCCTCCTCGGTTCGTGAGCTTCGTGGCTGCACATCGCGTGACGCGGATTGTTCTTGTGCCGTCGCTACTGCGCGCGATTCTGGATACCTCTACCGCTCTTGCGCAAAAGCTGCCCCGACTAAAATATTGGTCGACCAGCGGGGAAGCATTGACTGTAGAGGTGGCTCGCCGCTTCGTGGCCTGCATGCCTCGGGCAGTTCTGCTAAACCTTTATGGATCGTCGGAGGCGGCGGCAGATTCAACATGTTGGCATCTCGAAGACCCGGAGGCGCTGAATTGCGTGCCGATCGGCCGACCTATCGCGAACACAAAGGTATACATTCTGGATGGGACGCTTCAGCCAGTGCCGGTTGGCGTTGTGGGCGAACTCTATATCGGAGGCGACGGTCTTGCCCGTGGTTACTGGAATCAGCCTGAAATGACGGCCGAAAAGTTTATTCGAAACCCATTCGACAATGCCCCGAACTCTCGACTATACAAAACTGGGGACTTGGCGCGTTATCTGCCAGACGGGAATATCGAATATTCAGGAAGAGCGGATCACCAAGTCAAGATCCGTGGTTTCCGCGTCGAACTGAAAGAGATTGAATCGGTGCTAGCCGAATGTGCAAATGTGAATCAGGGGATCGTAGTAGCGCAGGACGACCGTGCGGGCAGCAACCAGTTGGTTGCTTACGTGGTGCCTGTCGAGACCCCAAAACCTAATCAACGAGAGTTACGGGCTCAACTGAAGCGGATTCTCCCAGAATACATGGTTCCATCAGCCATTGTTTTTCTGAAATCATTTCCCCTCCTCCCCAATGGCAAGATCGACCGAAAAGCGTTGCCAGAGCCCGAACTTGCAGATCGCGCGGTTGAGTCGGAACGAGTAGCACCGAGAAATGATCTAGAACGTCAGTTGCTTGCAATGTGGGAAGAGGTTTTAGGTGTCGAGAGAATTGGAGTGCGTCACAATTTTTTCCAGCTTGGTGGACATTCTTTGCTCATCCCCATTCTGCTTTCTCGAATTGAACGCACTCTTGGGAAGAAGTTGTCACCCGCCTCAATCTTTCAAGCGCCCACCATAGAACAATTGGCCGTTAGACTCACCCAGCACGACCGACAATTAGTGCAAGTGATGCCGATCCAGCCTAGAGGTTCCAGGCCGCCTTTCTTCTGCATCTGCGTGGCTCCAGGACCTCTGCTGCGAGATCTGGCAATGAAAATGGGAGACGACCAACCGTTTCTGGGATTGGGCTTCGATCTCGCTGCGCTCGGTCAGCTAGAGACACCATATACCTTGGAGGTTATCGCCAGTTATCTGGTCAGGGCAATCCGCGAGCACCAGCCTGAAGGGCCGTATTTCGTGGGAGGCTTTTGTCTAAACGGCCTGATTGCCTTCGAAGCCGCGAGGCAGCTTACTGCTCAAGGACAACGTATGGCCTCATTGGCGCTGTTCGAGGCCGTTAACCCGGCGCACGGCGACCGCTTCTCGCAGTGGTCCCAACTGAAAACACTTGCCGGACGATTCCGTTTGGGTCTTATCCGAAATCACCTGACAAGCCTCTATGGACTCAGAACCAGGGGGGCGAGAACGTACTTCCACAGCCGTTTGAGGGACATCCAGCGGGACGTCAGGAATCTCCTGTGGTCCAGTTATGTCGAATGCAGGCTTAAGATTGGCGGAAACCGGCTTCCCAACTTACAACAGATTCTATATGTCGCGGCCAGAAATTACCGCCCAAAACCCTATACTGGAAACGCGGTTTTCTTTCGCTGCACCGAGCGACGAGCCATTCCGACCAGTGAATTGGAGAGAGGGTGGCACGGCGTGCTGGTCCATTGCCAACTGCATGTGTTGGAGGGCGATCATCTGGGTATTCTTAGCGGACCCAGCCTGCAAGTTCTTGCCGACCGACTAAAGGCTTCTCTTTCAGGCACAGTTCAATCGAACCAACAACAAAGACAAATGGCACAGACGGTGGCGCCGAACTCCAAACCGATGGATGCAAAGAGCTTCCCTGTGGTTTATACGCAAGGCGGTTAGGCGTCTTGCCTGTCAAACATTATCGGCCATCAATGCGGACGTCTTGGGCTACAAACGGGATAACAAACTTCGTCACGCAGACGGGGCGACTCTCGACCACCGCCCCGGTCGCGTCAACGCCAACAGCGGTCACGCAGAATTGAACATTCCCGTACCCCTGCAATTTTACTTTTGCATCGATGCTTTTCGTAACCAGCTGCCCCTTTTCATCCAGGCGATTACCAATGAATATCGACTTGCGATCGGAGCTAGCATCACCAACATATACATTGAAACCGCGTACGCAACTCTTAACTATGGCATTCGTGCAAGGCACGTCACGCACATAGTCGTAGTTCCATTTGAGGTATGCGCTTTCGGTGGGAGGCTTTGCGGCTAAAACGGCCATCAGCGCTAGAAGCACTGCAGCCATCAACATGGACCACGCCCTGTGCATGCGATCATCTCTCTCTACATTCGATTCGCCACTAACGCAACACGATTGAGAGAAAGTCAACCGCGCGTCGTGCCATTCGATGTTTCTCGCTGAATTGTCGCCAACGCGACATGGCCAAATCGAGGACGTACAACGTTAGCTATGATGACGATATTAGACGGACCGCGTCCAGGCAAGAAAATTGTAGTTCTCTAATGGAGAGGAGAAGGGCTATGCACACCAATAACGGATCAATTCAGCCACAAGTAGAGGTTTTCTCCACGTGTCCCCAGTCGAGCGGGGCATCCCGAGAAATGTACCGCCAGCACGTGATCGACGTGGCTCGATGGAGTGAGCACTACGGATGTAAGGGGATTCTCGTCTACGCAGACAACTCCCTGGTGGATCCGTGGCTCACCGCACAGATCATTATCGAAAACACCGAACGGCTCTGTCCCCTGGTCGCTGTTCAGCCGATATACGCACACCCGTACACCGTGGCCAAAACGGTCACCACGTTTGGGTTTTTCTTCAACCGGCGAATCTACTTGAACATGGTGGCAGGTGGTTTTAAGAACGATTTGACCGCCTTGCACGACACCACCCCACATGACAAGCGATATGCGCGCCTAGTCGAGTACACAACGGTCATCCAGCGATTGCTGGCTAGCTCGGGTCCGGTCAATTATGATGGCGAGTTTTATAAAGTGGAGAACCTAAGAATGACACCGCCGCTCGATCCCGAACTGCTACCCGGGGTCTTCGTGTCTGGGTCCTCGGATGCCGGACTAGAAGCTGCGCGAGCGCTGGGAGCTACGGCGATCAAATACCCAAAGCCGCCGAAGGAGTGCGAAGCAGAAATTCGATCCGATGGGCTGGAATGCGGAGTGCGGGTGGGAATTATCGCGCGAGCAAATGACGACGTGGCTTGGGATATCGCTGAGCAGCGTTTCCCCGAAGACCGCAAGGGACAGCTAACTCACCAACTGGCGATGAAGGTTTCCGATTCGATGTGGCACAAGCAACTCACCGAGATGGCCGACCAGACACGAGGACAACGTCACCCTTATTGGCTACGGCCTTTTGAAAACTACAAGACCTTTTGTCCGTATCTCGTGGGAGATCATGATCGGGTCGCAGAGGAAATAGGACGATACATCACCCTCGGTTATCGAACCTTTATTCTGGACGTACCACCTAGCTGTGAAGAGCTGGAGCAGATCGGAATTGTATTCGAGCGCGCCGGCAAGACTCCTGTCACCTGATTCGGGTCCGCCTCAGAGCAGACAATGACTACGCAGAGTAGTTTACATGGGCTCGTTGGCGGTTTCTTGCGATCGGCCGATCGCTTTCCCGACCGCAAAGCTCTGGTTGTGGGCAACCAGGTCGTTACCTATAGCGGTCTGAAATCAGAAGCAAGTCGGATCGCTATAGCTATTGCGCGCTTCGAACTAGAGCCATACCCGCTCGCAGCCGTGTTCGCGCACCGGAGCAGAATCGCTTATTCGGGCGTTTTGGGTGTGCTCATATCCGGCAAGGGTTATGTCCCGCTCAACCCTAAATTGCCTGTAGAACGCACACGAAGAATGCTGACTTTGTCAGGATGTCGAGTGCTGGTGGTTGGAAACGAGGCTGTCCACCAGCTGCCAGAGCTGCTGAACGGAATCGACCGAAGCTTGACCATTATAGTGCCGGATATTTCGAACGCAACTGATCTCGCCCCGTTGTATCCCTTGCATCGCTTTGTGACTTCGGCCCAGTTTTCCGAGCCAGGCATTTCTGCGCTGCCGGATGTGTCTCCCAGCGCTGTAGCATACTTGCTGTTCACTTCCGGAAGTACCGGCCAACCAAAGGGAGTACCCATTAGCCATCTAAATGTGTGCTCTTACATCGAATACACCTGCAAGAGATATGAAGTGACTTACAACGACAGGCTGTCTCAGGAATTCGATCAGACCTTTGACCTGAGCGTGCATGATATGTTCGTTTGCTGGGAGCAAGGGGCGTGCTTGTTCTGTGTCCCGGAGAATTCGATCATGGCACCGGCCAAGTTTATTCGAGACAACGCCCTGACTATCTGGTTCTCCGTTCCTTCTGTCATTGGCACCTTGAGCAGGCTGAGATTGCTTCAGCCCAATTGCTTCCCCTCTCTACGGTTGAGTCTGTTTTGCGGCGAGCCCCTCCCCGCCACCTACGCACGAGCATGGCAAGAAGCAGCCCCTAATTCAATCTTAGAAAATCTCTATGGTCCAACAGAAGCGACGATTGCGATTTCAAATTACCGATGGGGAATTGGCCAGCCGCCGCGACAGTGCCTGAATGGCATTGTGCCGATCGGTTGGATTTTCGACGGCCAGCAGAGTTGCGTGATTGATCAGCAGCGACGCGTCCTATCCGCAGGCGGAATTGGGGAGCTTTGCCTTTTCGGCTCCCAGGTAACCACTGGATATTGGGGCAATCCGGAGAGGACCGGCGAACAGTTTGTCCACTTATCGGAAGACCGGGAATCACTGTGGTATCGGACCGGCGACCTCGTGAAGAGGGACGAAAGCGGGTGCTTATTCTATCTTGGTCGGATTGACCATCAAGTCAAAATTCGTGGCCACCGGGTCGAGTTACAAGAAATCGAGGAAATCATCCGCCAGGTTTCTGGCGCTGCCCAGGTTGTTTCGGTTCCCTGGCCGGTTCGCAATGGGAGCGCCGAAGGTGTTGTGGCTTTTGTATGCGGTCTTGAGACAGGCGATCCAGACCGTATCTTGGCCTACTGCAGGGAGCGCCTACCCGAGTATATGGTTCCCAAGAAAATCTGTTCGTTGAGCGACGCCCCGCTCAACGCAAACGGTAAGATCGACCGTCAAAAACTGATGCAGATCCTAGGAGGAGCTGGAGATGAGCGTCGTAAACAGGAAGCAACTGACCAACTTGATCGTGCAATGGGTGCGAGAGAACACGCAGTCTGACGGTTTCTCCGATCCGGAAATTACCGAAGACACCGACCTGATGGCTTCGGGATTGCTGGATTCCTTTGGCTTTATCGATCTTCTGCTTTTTGTTGAGAGCCAAAGCGGCATCAAGGTGGACCTGACTGACGTTGATCCAAGCGAGTTCACGGTAATCAAAGGGCTCTGCAACATCGCGCTGGCAAGGCCGATCGACGATCGCCTGCAAGCGATCGGGGTCTCACGCACCAGCAATCTGCAACAGCTGCCTGGCTAGGACCCCGCACATACTATTGCGCAGGTCACTCAGTCTATGAATCGTCAAAAGCGGCCGACGCACGTTCTTTTCCTAGTTGACGTGCTTCGTGGCTTAGAGTTCAGTGGCGGAGTGGCCAAAGGCCTGGCGGGGGTGGAAGCTGTCCTTTTGAAGGTCATTCGTTTAATGCCTCAAGAACGCTACCGTTTTTCTATAGTGACCTTTTCAGCTGGGCAAAACCTAGTGGGAGCGGATCAGTTTCCGTGTCCGCTTCATGTGCTCCCGTTGAAGAAGACTTATGACTGGAATGCCTTCAAGATGGCGCTGAAGCTCCGCCGTCTCATTCGATACCAGAACGTGAATATCGTGCACACGTTTCTCGAGACAGCAGAT
>Ga0306923_10005026_pt1 | contig 12793 bp, 14 predicted proteins | sample sta12Can44000108_FD_203841 | JGI IMG/M metagenome (GOLD analysis project Ga0306923, IMG submission 203841) | Lab enrichment of tropical soil microbial communities from Luquillo Experimental Forest, Puerto Rico - statanox.12C.anox.44.000.108 (v2)... | ecosystem: Environmental > Terrestrial >... | reverse complement strand
GTCACCATCGTCACCTCGACCATCGAGCTCGGTCACAGCATGGGGCTGAAGGTGGTGGCGGAAGGAGTGGAGGATGCGGCGGCGTGGAACCTGCTGCGGCGCCTCGGCTGCGACTTCGCCCAGGGATATCTCATCAGCCCGCCGCTCGCACCGACGCAGGTCGAAGGGTTCGTCCGCCAGGCGAATCAGGTGTTGCCGGACTCGGACTCCACCGTCCGGCAGATCCGGGCGCTCGATCAGCTGGCAGGGCGCACCGAACGCTGAGGCCGGCGCACACGCTCAGCGCAGGCGGCAGTCCGACTCACGCAGGTAACCCGAGCAGCCCATCCACGCGCTGGCGATAGCGGCGCAGCAGCTCGGCGGCGAAATCCGCGAACACCCGGATCTTCGGCGAGTCACGCACGGCGGCGCGGCACACCACCGAGATCGGTTTGCCGGGCGCCGACCAGTCGGGCAGCACGACCTGCAGGCGGCCGAGCGCGAGCGCCTCGGCCACCATCAGGTCCATCGACTGCACCACTCCCGCGCCACGGATCGCCGCGCGGATCTCGGCCTCGGCCGAGTTGAACGCAATGCTGAAAGGGAGCGAAAGTCGCAGGCGCTGCGTGCCGCGCTGGAACAGCCAGCGATGCGCCCGGCGGGTGCCGCCCGGCAGATAGCCGACCATCTTGTGACGGCGCAGGTCCTCGGGCACGAGCGGCACGCCGTGCGTGCGCAGATACTCCGGTGAGGCGCAGGTGAGGAGCCGTGTTGTCACCACGCGCCGCGCCACGAGGTGCGGCTCGCGCACCGGCCCGACGCGCACCACCAGGTCGATCTCCTCGGTGATCATGTCCACTACGCGATCGTTGAACTGCACCTCGAGCTGCAGCTCCGGGTAGCGTGCGGTGAACTGCGGTAGCGCCGGGATCAGCAGCGCGCGGCCGAACTCCACCGGCACATCCACCCGCAGCCGGCCCTGGGGCGCGAGCCGCGTGCGCCGCACGGCCTCGTCCGCGGCCTCGAGCTCGGCGAGGATCCTCTGACAGCGGGTGAGGTACTCGGCGCCATCGGCCGTGAGCCCGACGCGGCGCGTGGTGCGCTGGAGCAGCTGGCAGCGCAGGTGCTTCTCGAGATCGGCGACGTGGGTGCTCACCACCGCCCGCGAGAGGCCGAGCGCGTCCGCCGCCCGGGTGAAGGAGTGCAGGTCCGCGACGCGCACGAAGCTGCGCATGGCCACGAGCTGATCCATGGCTCATTGTATGCCATAGACGAACAATAAATTCACGATTAGCCTGTTTTTCAGGATAACGCCCGGGACTAGAGTCCCCGTCCATGGGCCGCCGCTGCGGCCCGCCACCGGGGAGTGTCACGGAATGTTCATCTTCAGCCGACCGTTCCGGGCTGTGGGCGCCGGACTCGCCGTTGCGCTGCTCACGGTGTGCCTCGACCGCGCCTGTGAGCCGGCTGACACCGCCATCGCGGCCGTGCCGGCCACCGCCAGTGTCGTAAAAGCCCCGGTGTCGGCTTGTGCCGCGCCCGCCCCATGGGGTATCGTGCGCGCCGGTTCGTGACCTTTCCCTTTCCTGCCGCCTGCCGCCCGCACTTTAGACCGCGAGTTGGCTTCCGAGTCTGAAAAGCCGAATCCGTCTCGACCAGGTGGCAGTGTGTGCGCCGAACGATCACCGATTCTCGGCATACGCTCCTGCTGATACCGTTCGTTTCAGGAGTCTGATTGCATGACGAGAATCTATGTAGGCAACCTGCCTTTTTCCGCCACCGACGCCGAGCTGCGTGAGCTGTTCGCACAGCACGGCACCGTCGAGTCGGTGAGCATCATCACCGATCGCGACACCGGCCGGCCGCGCGGCTTCGGCTTCGTCGAGATGTCCCGCGCCGACGCTTCGCGCGCCATCCAGAATCTGAATGGCAAGGAGCTCGGCGGCCGCCCGTTGCGGGTCAACGAGGCCCAGGAGCGCAGCGGCGGCGGTAATCGCAGCGGCGGCGCACCGAAGCGCTGGTAAGCGCTCTGTGACTCGAGGCCGGTACGCCGCTGCCCTGACCGGTAGCGGCGACCGGCCTTTTTCGCATGCACGGATCGAAAGAGGCTCTCATGGGTAAGGGCGATCAGAGGACCCGCCGCGGCAAGATCTACCGCGGCTCATTCGGTAAATCGCGCAGCAAGGATCCCGCCAAAGACAAGCGCAAGGCGGCCAAGGCAAAGCGCTGATCCCCGCTCACCGATGTGAGCGCAGCACCTCAGGGTTCAGCGAACGGGTCGGCCGTGGAAGTGACTGCCGGGTGTGTCTTGCGCTCGAGGCAGCGGCGGATCAGCGTGAGTGCTGAAGCGTCGTTTGGCGGCAGCTGCGCGTCGCTCGACCCCAGCGGTTCAGTGCGGCGTCCCCAGCGCACCAGGTGGGCGCAGTAACTCAAGCCTCCGCCGAAGCCGGGCATGAGCAGCAAAGCCCCAGGAAGCACGCGCCCCTCCTCGAGTGCTTCGCACAGCGCCACCGGAACAGTCGCTGCCGACATGTTGCCGTAGCGCTGGACATTGACGTACACACGCTCCATCGGCACGCGCGCGCGCCGCGCGACGGCCTCGATGATGCGCAGGTTTGCCTGGTGCGGCACCAGCAGCCCGACGTCGGCGGTGCCGACTCCGGCCCGGACCAGCGCCTCCTCGCACGCACCGGCCATGCCCTGGACTGCGCGTTTGAAGATCTCCTGACCTTCGAACTGCCAGCGCGTGATGCCGTAGAGGACACCGCGGTTGGCATAGCGGCCGCCCATGCCCTGTACGCGCAGCGTCTCGCGCGAGTCCGCGTAGCAGCCGAGCTTCTCGGCCAGCAGGCCTTCCTCCTCGTCGGTCGCCTGCAGCACGACGGCAGCGGCCCCGTCGCCGAACAGCACGGCGACGTCGCGATCGTTCCAGTCCATGAACGGTGAGATGAGCTCGGCGCCGATCACCAGTGCGTTCCTCACGACGCCGGTGCGGATGAGAGCCGTCGCGGTCGACAGGCCGTAGAGGAAGCTGGTGCACGCGGTGTTGATGTCCAGGGCCGCTGCGGAGTGCGCGCCGAGGCGCAGCTGTACGCCCGAGGCCATGTTGGGCACCTGGTCGTCGTAGCTGCAGCTGCCGAACACGATGAGCTCGGTGTCGGCGCCCGCCAGCCCTGCGGCGGCGAGCGCCCGCGCCGCTGCGACGTATGCGAGCTCCTCCAGACCGACGTGCGAGATGCGCCGCTCCCGGATACCGGTGCGGCTCACGATCCACTCATCGCTCGTGTCGAGCATGGTGGACAGATCCTGATTGCTGAGCACGGCGGGTGGCAGGCACTTCCCCCAGCCCGTGATCGCCGCGTGGGTCATGCGACGCTCCTCGTGAACCTGGCCGGTCCCATGTAGCGTCATCCGTGACGGCGTCGTAAGAATAGCAGTCCGACGCTACAATCCGCAGCGTGGCGGACTCGAGCTCGTACTCGCGCTGGCGACCGCATCCCTGGCACGGCCTGGAGCCGGGGGCGAGCGCGCCGCGCGTCGTTAACGCCTATATCGAGATCACCCCGTTCGATCTCATGAAGTACGAAGTCGACAAGGCCTCCGGCTACCTGCGCGTCGACCGCCCGCAGCGCACCTCCTCGCAGCCGCCCTCGCTCTACGGCTTCATCCCGCAGACCTATTGCGGCGAGCGGGTGCGGCGCCTCGCCGAAGACTGCGAACGCGGCGATGGCGATCCGCTCGACATCTGCGTAATCAGCGAGCGCCCGATCAATCATTCCGAGGTGCTGCTGCGCGCCCGCGTGGTCGGGGGACTGAAAATCATCGATCGCGGCGAGGCCGACGACAAGATCATCGCGGTGCTCGAGGGCGACTACGTCTGGGGCGAGGCGCAGGAGATCGGCGATCTGCCGGCGGCGCTGCTCGAGCGCATCGAGCATTACTTTGCCACCTACAAGCTCGTTCCCGATGAGCCGCCGAAGCTGCGCGTCAGCGGCCGCTACGGCTACGCGGCGGCCGCCGAGGTCATTCGCGCCGCCATCGACGACTACGCCGAGATGTTCGGCGGCATGCGATGAGCGCGAGCTGCTGGATCGCGGACGATCGACCCGTACGTGCCGGCGCGCCAGACGCGCAGGGCTAGCGGCGGCCAGCGTCCGGCGCGTAATCGAACGAATCGAAATACAGTCGCCCGGCCGGCAGGCCATGGGGCGGGAAGCTGGCGCGTATCGCCTCGATCATCGCCGGCGGGCCTGCCGCGTACACCTCCATGCCGCTGAGGTCCGGGTGATCGGCGAGCACCGCGTCGTGCACGAAGCCCACGCGGCTGTGAGCCGCTTCGGGCGCGGTGGGCTCCGACAGCACCGTGGTGAATGTGAGCCGCGGATGGCGCTGCACCCACTCGAGCACCCGTGCCTGCTCGTAGATATCGTGCGCGTGGCGGGCGCCCCAGTAGAGATGGATGTCGCGCCCGCTGCCGGTCTCGAGGGCGTGGCGCAGCATCGACTTCAGCGGCGCGAAGCCGGTGCCACCGGCGATCATCAGCACAGGTCCCTGTCCCTCGCGGTAGCTGAACTGTCCGATGGGTCCTTCGACCCGCAGCAGCGATCCGACCGTCAGCTGGGCATCGCTCGCGCCGCCAGCCCCGAACAGCCGCTCGGTGAAACCGCCGCCACTCACCCGCCGCACGTGCAGCTCGAGGAGCTCGCTGTCGTGCGGCGGGCTCGCGATGGAGAAGCTGCGGCGCCGGCCGCCCGGGAGCAGCACATCGAGATACTGTCCGGCGTGAAAGCGTATGCGCTCGACCGCGGGCAGCCGCAGCAGCACCTGCATCACATCGGGCGCGAGCGCCGTGAGGGCGGCGATGCGGCACGGCAGCGTCTTGATCTCGACGTCGGCGACGCTCGCAATGAGGCGCGCTTCCACCGTGAGGTCGGATTCCGCGCGCGCCTGGCACAGCAGGATGTGCCCGCTGCGCTCCTCCTCGAGGCTGATACCCGGCGGGCGGCCGCCCGGATAACGGATCTCCCCCGCCACGAGCCGCGCGCGGCACGAGCTGCAGTGGCCGGACTTGCAGCTGTGCGGCAGGTTGAGCCCCGCGGCGAGCGCCGCCTCGAGCACCGGCTGATCCGCCGCGACATGCAGGCTGCGCCCATGCGGCTCGATGCGTACCGTGTGTTCGTTTCGGCTCACTGTCCCGATCCTGTAAGGCTCCGTCGCTAGACTAGACGTACGGCCTGGCCAAGGCCACGGAGCCCTCATGTTCCTGAACCCGAAGGCGGAGGAGGTCGCGAAGCTCCTGCGCGCCGCGCGCACCATCGCCATCGTCGGACTCTCACCGGACCGGACGCGGCCGAGTCACGGCGTGGCGAAGGCCTTGCAGCGTTTCGGCTACCGGATCATCCCTGTGAACCCGTTCGCTGAGTCCATCCTCGGTGAGCCGGCGGTCCCCTCGCTCGATCAGCTGCCGGAGGTGCTGGCGTCCGACGAGCGGGTCGACATCGTCGATGTCTTCCGCCGCCGCGAGCACATCGCCGGCATCGTCGAGGCGTGCATTCGTCTGCAGCTGCCGGCGCTATGGCTGCAGGAGGGCGTCGTCGATGAGAGCGCGGCCGCGCGCGCGGTGCAGGCGGGAATCTTCACGGTCATGGACCGGTGTCTCTTCAGGGAACGCGCCGCACTGCGCGACTGACGGGCGGGGAGCTCGCACAGCCCGCCAGCGGGGTCCGCGCGCGCCACGTTTCGGCTATGCTTCAGCGAAATGCGCGTCGAATTCACGAAGATGCACGGGGTCGGCAACGACTTCGTGGTGTTCGATGCGCCGATCCCCGATGCCCTCCTCGATCCGGCCCGGCTGCGGGCCCTGGCGGATCGCCGCACCGGCATCGGCTTCGACCAGGCGCTGTTGCTCGATGCGCCGCGGCGCGCGGACAGCGCGGCGCACTACCGGGTCTTCAACGCCGACGGCGCCGAGGTCGAGCAGTGTGGCAACGGTGCCCGCTGCCTCGCGGCTCTCCTCGGGCGCCGCGGTCGCGCCCGCGACGGTGAGCTCGCGCTCGAGAGCGCGGCCGGAGTGATTCGCGCACGCCTCGCGGCGGACGGCGCGGTGTCGGTCGATCTCGGGGTGCCCGATTTCAATCCGCGCTCGCTCCCCTTCGACGCCCCGGCCGAGGCGGACAGCTATGCGTTGGAGGTAGCTGGTCAGCGACTCGAGATCATGGCCGTCTCGCTCGGCAACCCGCACGCGGTAGTGACCGTGGCATCGGTCGACGACGTCCCGGTCGCCACCCTCGGGCCTTTGATCGAACGCCACCCGCGTTTCCCGAAACGCGTCAACACCGGCTTTCTCGAGATCGTCTCGCGCGGGGAGGTACGGCTGCGCGTGTACGAGCGCGGCGCGGGCGAGACGCTCAGCTGCGGCACCGGCGCCTGTGCGGCCGTCGCGGTTGCGGGCCGGCGTGGGTGGCTCGATGGGCGCGTGCGCGTGAGCGTGCGCGGCGGCGAGTTGCGGGTAAACTGGGGCGGTGTTGGGGAACACATCTGGCTGACCGGCCCGGTACAGGTATCTTTCCAGGGTCAAGTCGAGGTCTAGAGCAATATGACGACACGAGAGGCTCGCGGTCTTGCCGCAGCTGACAGCGAAGAAGAAGGCATCGCCGCTTACCTGCAGCGCCACCCCGAGTTCTTCGAGCGCCACCAGGCGGTGCTCGCGCGACTGAAGCTGCCGCACGCCCGCGGTGGCTCGACCATCTCGCTGGTCGAGCGGCAGATCGAGGTGCTGCGCGAGAAGCAGGCGCAGCTCGAGGGGAAGCTCGCCGAGCTGGTGCGCGTGGCGCGTGCCAATGACGCCATCGCCGAGCGGCTGCACCGCTTCACGCGCCGCCTGGTGCGGGTCGTGCCGCGCGCCGAGGCGCTCACGCGCATCGAGGCCGGCCTGCGCGAGGACTTCGACGCTTTTCACGCGGCGCTGCTGTTGATCGGTGCACCGTGCGCCGACCCGTTGACGCCGCGCTTCGTGCGCAACGTGCCGCCCGATGACCCGAACCTGAAGTCCTTCGAATCGCTGTTCGCGAGTGGCAAGCCGCGCTGTGGCCAGGCGCGCGACTCGCAGCGCGAGTTCCTGTTCGGCCCCGAGGGCCTCGAGCTCGGATCCGTCGCCCTCGTGCCGCTCGGCGAGAAGGGCGCGCTCGGACTCCTCGCGCTCGGCAGCCCCGACCGCGATCGCTTTCACCCGGGCATGAGCACCGAGTTCCTGGCTCGCCTTGCGGATCTGGTGACCGACTCACTGCGCTGCGAACGCCCTTCCTGAGACGGCGCGCCGGTGACCCCCGCCGCGCTCGAATGGCTCACCCGCTTCCGGCGCTACCTCTGCAGCGAGCGGCAGCTGTCGGCGCACACCGATCAGAGCTACGCGCGTGATCTGGCGGCGCTCGTCAGGTTCTGCGACCGCGAAGGCATTGCCGAGTGGGGCGCGCTCGACTCACAGCACGTGCGCCGCTTCGCCGCTCATTCACACAAGGGTGGGCTCTCGCCACGCAGCATCCAGCGGCGCCTGTCGGCGGTGCGCAGCTTCTACGCCTTCCTGCTGCGCGAGGCGGCGGCGGAGACCGGCAGGAGCGCCGCGGCGAGCGCAGGGTCCGCCGGCGCGCGTCAACGCCGCAGCGCCCGCGTCAGCGGCAATCCGGCTGCCGAGGTGCGCGCGCCGAAGGCCGCACGCCGCCTGCCGCAGACGCTCGACGCCGATCAGATGGCGCGGCTGCTGCAGATCCCGCCGCAGGGTGATCCGCTCGTCTCACGTGATCGCGCGCTGATGGAGCTGCTCTACTCCTCGGGGCTGCGCCTCGCGGAGCTGGTGGGTCTCGATGTCTCGAGCCTCGACCTCAAGGACGGCGTCGTGCACGTGCTCGGCAAGGGCCGCAAGGCCCGTATCGTCCCGGTAGGGCGCCTCGCGCTGCGCGCGCTGCGCGCCTGGCTCCAGGAGCGCGCCGCGTTCGCCCGGCCCGATGAGAACGCGCTGTTCGTCGGGCGCAACGGTGCGCGGCTCGGCCCGCGCGCGGTACAGGTGCGCGTGGCGCTGTGGGCGCGGCGCCAGGGACTCGGGGTGCACGTGCACCCGCATCTGTTCCGCCATTCCTTTGCCTCGCATCTGCTCGAGTCCGGCGGCGAGCTGCGCGGGGTACAGGAACTGCTGGGTCACGCCGCCATCTCGACCACGCAGATCTATACCCACCTTGACTTCCAGCACCTAGCCCGCATCTACGACGCAACCCACCCTCGGGCACGCCGCAAGGCCTAGGCCCGCGGGAGTGGCGGCCCTGCCTCCTGTCAGCGCTCCCTGGCAAGCCCGCGGAGCGAAGCCAAGCTCGAGTGTAATCATGAATCAGCGACCCTTCTTCGATCCGCACGGTACGACCATCCTCGGCGTACGCCGCAACGGTGCCATTGCGCTCGGGGGTGACGGCCAGGTCACCCTCGGCAACACCGTCATGAAGGGCAGCGCCCACAAGGTGCGCCGCCTCGCCGACGGCAAGGTGTTGGCGGGCTTCGCCGGCGGTACCGCCGATGCCTTCACGTTGTTCGAGCGCTTCGAGGGCAAGCTCGAGAAATACGGCAACCTGACGCGCGCCGCCATCGAGCTCGCCAAGGACTGGCGCTCGGATCGCTACCTGCGGCGGCTCGAAGCGCTGCTGCTGGTCGGCGACCCTGACAAGCTGTTCGTGATCTCCGGCAATGGCGATGTGATCGAGCCCGATCACGACGTCGCCGCGATCGGCTCCGGTGGCCAGTACGCGCTCGCCGCGGCGCGCGCGCTGCTCGAGGCCTCGCCGCTCGAGGCGCGCAGCATCGTCGAGCACTCGCTCAACATTGCCGCCGACATCTGCATCTACACCAACCGCAACATCGTCATCGAGGAACTGCGCAAGGGCACCGGAGCCTAAATCTCATGTCATCCCTTACACCCCGGCAGATCGTTCAGGAGCTCGACAAGCACATCGTCGGGCAGGACGCGGCCAAGCGCGCCGTGGCCATCGCGCTGCGCAACCGCTGGCGGCGCATGCAGGTGCAGGAGCCCCTGCGCCAGGAGATCACCCCGAAGAACATCCTCATGATCGGCCCGACCGGCGTCGGCAAGACCGAGATTGCGCGCCGCCTGGCTAAGCTCGCCAACGCCCCGTTCGTCAAGGTGGAGGCGACCAAGTTTACCGAGGTCGGCTACGTCGGTCGCGACGTGGACTCGATCGTCAAGGAGCTCGCCGACGTCGCGGTCAAGATGACGCGCGAGCAGGAGATGGCCAAGGTGCGCGAGCGCGCGCTCGATGCGGCCGAGGAGCGTGTGCTCGACACGCTGTTGCCGAAGCCCCGCATGATGGGCTTCTCCACCGACGAGCCTTCGACGGCCCGTGATGGCGAGACGCGCCAGAAATTCCGCAAGATGCTGCGCGAGCACGAGCTCGACGACCGCGAGATCGAGATCGAGCTGCGCGCCGTGCCCGCCGGAGTCGAGATCATGGCGCCGCCGGGGATGGAGGAGATGCAGCAGCAGCTGCAGGCGATGTTCCAGAATCTCGGCGGCCAGCGCACCCGCACCCGCAAGGTGAAGGTGCGCGAGGCGCTGAAGCTCCTCACCGACGAGGAGGCCGGCAAGCTCATCAACGAGGACGAGCTCAAGATCCAGGCGCTCGCGAGCGCCGAGCAGAACGGCATCGTGTTCATCGACGAGATCGACAAGGTGACGCGCCGTCAGGAGACGATCGGTGCCGACGTCTCGCGCGAGGGCGTGCAGCGCGACCTGCTGCCGCTCGTCGAGGGCTCCACCGTCGCCACCAAGTACGGGCCGGTGAAGACCGATCACGTGCTGTTCATCGCTTCCGGCGCCTTCAGCCTGTCAAAGCCCTCGGACCTCATCCCGGAGCTTCAGGGGCGGCTGCCGATCCGGGTCGAGCTCGACTCGCTGAAGGTCGGTGACTTCGTGCGCATCCTCACCGAGCCCGACGCCGCGCTTACCGCGCAGTACAAGGCGCTCATGGCGACCGAGGGCGTGCAGGTGGAATTCGCGCCCGATGGCGTACGGCGCATCGCCGAGATCGCCTTCCAGGTCAACGAGCGCACCGAGAACATCGGCGCGCGGCGCCTGCACACGGTCATTGAACGGCTGCTGGAGAGCGTGTCGTACGACGCCAGCGAGCGCGCGGGCGATGGCGAGCGCAAGGTGACCATCGACGCCAAATACGTCGACGCGCACCTCGGGAAACTGGTGCAGGACGAGGACCTCAGCCGCTACATCCTGTAAGGGCTGACGCCTGCGGTCGCGGCGCTCAGATGCCGACGTACCAGGCAATCGTCGCGTATCTCAACCAACAGTTCAGTCTCCATTCACTTTCACTTCGGCCTGGTTGTTGTCGTTGCATTGGGTCTTGCCCAACGCAGCCGGAGCTCTCAGCGCACTGGGAGATTGGTAGCGACCCTGCTTGCAATGACTGCTCGACTCTGTCGCAACTGTAATACGTTCGTAACATAACCTGCCTAGTGTCGCGCGCTCCCCGTTCAAACTAGGAGCCTCCCCATGAGTCTCAAAAAAACGAGTGCAGCGCTGCTCGCAGCCCTCGCACTCGGCATCAGTGCCCAGGTCCCTGCAGACGACGACGGCGGAAAGGGCACCCGCCACGTACTTTTGATCAGTATCGATGGCATGCACGCGCTCGATTATGAGAACTGCGTGAACGACAATACCTGCCCGGCGTTGGCTGCACTGGGCAAACATGGCGTGACTTATACGCGCACTTCGACATCCAGGCCCTCGGATTCCTTCCCGGGCTTGATGGCGATTGTGACGGGCGGTTCTCCCAAGACCGTGGGCGCGTTTTACGACGTCGCGTACGATCGCATCCTCGCGCCGCCGACCATCGAGACCGGGAATGGAAACCCCCCCGGACCGTGCGTGGAGGGACACAATAATGGCGCCACCACGGAGTACGAAGAAGGCAACGAGATCGACCAGACCCAGCTCAATGGCGGGGGGAATTTCACAGGGTCGCCTAACCCACTAATCGACGGCGGAATTCAGTCCATCGATCCCCGGAAGCTGAATCGCGATCCTTTCAACCACTGCAATCCGGTGTATTCGTGGAATTTCGTCCGGACGAACTCGATTTACGGCGTGATCCACAAGGCCGGCGGCTACACCGCCTGGTCCGACAAGCATGCCGCCTACGCGTCCGTTAACGGCCACACCGATGGCACGTTGCCGACCAACGTGGACGATTATTATTCGCCCGAAGTTAACTCAAATGTCATCCCGCTGACGGAAGCGGGCGGGGCTCCCTTTCGCACGGTCTTCGGCGACGATTGCTCCGTCGTCGACCCCCTCGCAGGCGATTGGACTACAAGCTTCAAGGAGATCAGGTGCTACGACCAGCTCAAGGTCAATGCGGTGGTGAACTGGATCAACGGCAAGACGCACCTGGGCGGTGGCTCGCTTCCACAAGGCGTGAGGGCGCCGGTGATCTTCGGGATGAATTTCCAGGCCGTAAGCGTTGGTCAGAAGCTGATCGAGAACGGAGTGAAGGGCGGCTACAAGAATGCGGCCGGTGATCCCACGACCGACATGCAGAACGAAATCACGTTCGCAGACCGCGCGATCGGCCAGATGGTGGTGGCCCTGAAAAATCGGGGTCTACTTGATTCGACGACCATCATTATCACGGCCAAGCATGGCCAATCCCCGGTCGACACGCACCGTTTCTTCCCCATCCCCGGTCATTCGGGATCGAACGGCACCACGCCCAGCACCATACTCTTCAATGCGGGCTTCCTCGCCCAAACCCCGTGCGAGTTCAACGGTGGCACACCGCCCTGTCCGGCGGGCGTGGGGGGCGGCCTGGGCGCGACTGAGGACGATATCTCCTTAAATTGGCTCAAGGATTCGAACGACACCGTAGCTGCGGTGAACTTGCTGGAACAGAATGCAGCGACGGCAGGGATCGGGCAGATCTTTTATGGCGCCTCGATCACAACGGACTATAACTCGCCTCTGGTCGATTCGCGCACCCCGGACATCATCGTCGCGCCGAACGTTGGTGTCGTGTACACGGGGAGCACCAAAAAGCAATCCGAGCACGGTGGCTTCGCCAACGATGACACCAAAGTGATGCTTCTGGTATCCAACCCGAGCATCAAGCAAAGGACGAGTTACCAGTTTGTGGAAACCAAGCAGGTGGCGCCCACGATCCTGCGGATCCTGGGACTCGATCCTAACAAGCTCGATGCAGTTCAGAAGGAAGGCACGGCGGTTCTGCCGGGATTGAGCTTCGGCGGAGAAGACGACTAACCGCCTCGGGTGAGCGGCAACAGGCGGGCCGGCTCTCAGCCGGCCCGCCCTTCGCACTTCCAATAGCGCCGTTCCGGCGCTGTCCTCTCCTTCGCAACACCGAAACCTCTGCACGGCGCGCCCTCGCTCCTCGTGCTCGGTGCCCCGCGCAGTCTCCGCTCCGCCCTCAACGCGTAGCTCAACATCTCACCGAATGCCTCAGCTCGGCTTCCGGTCGGAAGGCGGCGGCCAGCGCACCCGCACCCGCAAGGCAAGATCCAGGCCGGCGCCTTCAGCCTGTCAAAGCCCTCGGACCTGATCCCCGGAGCTGCAGGGGGGCTGCCGATCCGGGTCGAGCTCGACTCGCTGAAGGTCGGTGACTTCGTGCGCATCCTCACCGGGCCCGACGCCTCGCTTACCGCGCAGTACAAGGCGCTCATGGCGACCGAGGGCGTGCACGTGGAATTCCCGCCCGATGGGGTACGGCGCATCGCCGAGATCGTCTTCCAG
>Ga0306923_10005020_pt1 | contig 12798 bp, 6 predicted proteins | sample sta12Can44000108_FD_203841 | JGI IMG/M metagenome (GOLD analysis project Ga0306923, IMG submission 203841) | Lab enrichment of tropical soil microbial communities from Luquillo Experimental Forest, Puerto Rico - statanox.12C.anox.44.000.108 (v2)... | ecosystem: Environmental > Terrestrial > Soil... | reverse complement strand
TCACGCTGGCAACGACGACAAGGGTCGCTGTGGACGAGAAGAGCGGCCGGGTCACTGGGGTCATCTATGTCAGGGGTGGCCAGGAGTATTTCCAGCCGGCCGATGTTGTATTGCTCGCCAGCTACACTTACGAGAACGTTCGGCTCTTACTCTTGTCGAAGTCGAAGGCGTTCCCGAACGGCTTGTCCAACAATGGCGGACAGGTTGGCAAGCACTACTTTAGCCACGCCACGGGTTCAACCGTCACTGCGTTGTTTCCGTTCGACATTAACAACTGGTACGGCCTGCCGGCTCAGGGCGTCGCGATCGACAACTGGGCGGATGACAACTTCGACCATTCGGGACTCGATTTCCTCGGTGGAGGAAACCTGTGGGTCTACTCGGATAGGCGGCCGATCGGTGCAGCGAGCATGATCACGTTCGGCAAGGCGCCGCGATGGGGCTCCGCGTGGAAGTCGTTCATCAAGGAAAACGCGGATCGCTGGAATATTGCCTACATTCAGAAAACGACCTTGCCTTACGAGGACAACTACCTCGATCTTGACCCGACAGTAAAAGACGCTCTCGGCCAGCCGGTCTGTCGGATCACGGCCGACTTCAAGGAGAACGAGAAGAAGGTTGGCGCCTTTATGCAGGACAAGATGGCGCAATGGTTCATGGAGGCCGGGGCCATAGCGGTCGACAAAGGCCCACCAGGCACGATGGGACCATCCACCCACGCGTATGGCGGCACCCGAATGGGAGACAATCGAGAAACCAACGTGGTCAACCGCTGGGGCTTCTCTCATGAGATACCCAATCTCGGTATCCTCGGTGCATCTGTAATGGGTACGAGCGGAGCACATAACCCGACCCTCACCGCGCAGGCGCTGGCCTGGCGGACCGCAGGGCACCTTACCCAGAATTGGAACGCGATCGCGGCGGGATGACCGACAAGAGGATTTCAGGCGACTACCGGGATCAATCCATGAGGAAACTAACCCGAGATCACAGCGCCCTTCGTCGGTCAGTCGCATTGTCCAAGATGATGCTAGCGGTAGCAGTCCTGTGCGGCGCCGGCGGCATCCCGGAGGCTGGGGCTCAGATGCATGCGCAATCGTTTGAGTTGCTCGAGGCGACGATACCGCAGTTACAGTGGGCGCTTTCGACCAGAATTGTGACGTCCCATGACCTGGTGACGCAGTATCTAGCGCGTATCGAGGCATACGACCAGCACGGTCCGGCATTGAACGCAATCAGCGTCACAAACGGCAAGGCTCTCGCAGAGGCTGACGTGCGCGATGCAGAGCGCCGAGCAGGTGCGGGCCACGGGCCCTTGTCCGGGATCCCGATAATCGTCAAGGACAACTACGACACGATAGACCTGCAGACCGCGGCCGGCTCGAAATCACTCGCGGGATGGATTCCGCCAGACGACGCCTTTCTGGTCACGAAACTGCACCAAGCCGGGGCCATCATCATTGCCAAATCGAACATGCATGAGTTCGCATACGGCATTACCACGCTCGGCTCGTTGTTCGGCCAAACCCGCAATCCTTACGCGTTGGACCGCAATCCAGGCGGCTCCAGCGGCGGCACTGGTGCAGCGATCGCCGCCAACTTCGCTGCAGCGGGTATGGGCAGCGACACCTGCGGGTCTATTCGCATCCCCGCCTCGCACAACAGCTTAGTCGGGATCCGGGGGACGCGGGGCCTCGCCAGTCGCAGCGGGATAATTCCGCTCTCCAGCACGCAAGATATCGGTGGCCCGATAACTCGAACGGTCACCGATGCCGCGATCATGCTCGACGCTATCGTCGGCTATGATCCCGCGGATCCGCAGACAGCCGGCAGCGTCGGCAATATCCCAAAGAGCTACACGGACTTTCTGCAACTCAACGGGCTGCGCGGTGCCCGCATCGGTCTGCTGACAGCGCTCCTCGGTACTGATTCTGCGGACGCTGAGGTCGCCACGGTCGTACGTGGCGCTGTCAACGAGATGAAGGGGCAGGGCGCCGAGGTGGTCGAGGTGACGATACCGGGGCTGGCGGATTTGCTGACGGACCGAGCGAATGGGTTCCTGGTCTTGCGGCAGGATTTCAAATTCGACCTCAACGCCTATCTGGCCGCGCGCCCGACCGCCCCGGTGCGAACCCTCGAAGAGGTATTGGCCTCCGGCAAATTTCACCCGGCGATCGAGACCAACCTGCGCAACTCGCAAGCCGTCGAATCCCGCGACACGCAGGAATATTTCGCGCACATCGTCAAGCGGAACACACTTCGGGAGGCGATCCTGAAGGCGATGGCCGACAACCGCGTTGAGGCGCTCGCCTATCCGACGATCCGCCGCAAGGCCAACGTGATCGGTGAGATGCAGGCGGGCAGCAACTGCCATCTGAGTGCCAATTCCGGCTTGCCGGCCATCGTTGTTCCGGGCGGCTTCACCGCTGACGGACTGCCGGTTGGACTTGAGCTGCTCGGACGGGCATGGAGCGAGCCGCAGCTTATCAAATTTGCCTATGCCTACGAGCAGGCCACAAGACATCGCCGTCCACCGGCCGGCACGCCGGCGCTCGGCCAGCAATAGCCGATAACGCGTCGCCTCGGTTCACCTGAACATACCTTTAGGCGAGCGCAAGCGGCAGAGATTTCTCTGGTCACCGAGAAGCCCTGCCCCACTTGTATGGCCGGTAGTTGATCATTCGCTACTACCTCCATCCCGACGGCCAAATGGCGGCCGAGGCGATCCGTGTGATCGGCGCGGCGATGTCTGACGCGGCGTCGTCGGGATGGGACGGCTAAGGATGAGCCGTCTCGAGAGGCGGCTGCGCTGCCGGAGATGCGGGGCACGGGGCCGGGCGTTGCTCAACGTGGAACTGCGGCCGCGAGATTAATCCGGGCCTCCCCGTTATCCAGGCGGTGCAATGAGCGTGAGCTAAGCGGCGTTAGCAGCGGGCTGGACGGCCGGTTGAACTCTGACGAGCTGGCCGGTGGTGACGAAGACGAGAAGACCCTCGGAAGCGCCAGTGGCGACGAGGTAATCGCGTATCTGCGCGCGATACAGGTCTATCTGCTGCTCAGTAGGAGTGACATCCGTTTTCCAGTCGACGACAAGGTCGATGATCCCGAGAGGCAAATACGCAAGTGCGTCGGCAATGCCGCCGACATAGGTCGTACAATCTTCTTCAGCCCGCGCCGAAAACACCGTCAATTCGGGTACCAATCGGCTCCGGCATGCGGCAATCTCGGGTATTGCAAGGGCGCGCACCGTTGTCGCGGCAAGCTCCGGAGCGTGCGGCCCATCTGCCGGCCGAGCAGCTTCGGTAGCGCCGAGCTGGGCCAGCAAGGCTCTTGCGCGAGTTTCCAGTGTTTCGCGGCGGTCAGCGGTTTCCCCTGTCAATACCTCCTCAAGCAGCTTGTGCACAACGAGGCCGCGTTCGCGGCTGCCGCGGATCGCGCCTGAGACGCCGGCAATTTCCGATGCCGGGGGAAGCTGCTCGGACAGAATTGCGGCGTCGGCAAAAATCTCCTCGCGATCGGGCGACGGCGCGGCCTCGGGCATCTCATGTCGGCTTGGGCTGCGCCACACAATACAGCGACGGACCGCGGCGATCGTGTCCGCTTCATTGCGCCAGGTCGCTTCATCTTGGGCGTTTTGTGGCTGCTCGTGCTCGGCAATGTCTGGAGCATACTCGATTGCCCGGTGATCGAAGATCGGCAGCTCGTCGAGCTTCAGATCAACGATACTCATCCAGTCATTGGCCTTCCGTGCGCTCTGTCGTGGCAAAAGGAGCAGATCGCAGGCGCGGGTTATTGCTACATACCAGAGACGGATGCGCTCGCGGCGAAGCTGGTCCCTTTCGGCGGTCCTAACGGCTTCATAGTCGGCCGTCGCCTGGTCGAGGATTTTGAAATGCACCGTGTCGTCTGAGCGCCGATGCAAAAAAGTCGTGTCATCGTAAAGCTCGGTCGGCGAATTGATCGGGATCACGATCGGCCATTCGAGCCCTTTGGCAAGGTGCATCGTCATAATCGGAACGGAATCCGCTTCCGCGTCCGGACGGCCCTCGACCTGGGCCTCGGTGTCGGTCCAGTTGCGCCGCATCGCCAGTGTGAAGGCCGTAATTCCGCGACCGTCATAGGCGCGGGCCAACTCCAGGAATAATTCGGCATTGGCGAGGGCGCGCTCGGGCGCGCGGTAGCGCGCCCGGAGGATCGGGCGGATGTTGAGCTCTTCAATTGCCTCCGCGAGGATCTGGTAAGGCGTTGTGGTGCGCGCCTTGCGGGCTAGGTTTTGCAGCACCTCAAGGGCGCGGCTGAGAATAGGGTGGACGATCGCGCTGCGGTCGGTCCAGAGATGGAGCTGTGACGGGGGTCCGTTTTCCCGAGCCGGCAGAGCCGCGATGGCGTCCGCGATCTCCTCCTCGCTGAGGCCGACAAGCGGACCCCGGAGGAGGGCCCCAAGGGCCAGTGTATCCCGCCGGTCGGCGATGGCACGGGCCAGAGCTATGAGATCCTGGACCTCCTGGCGGCGGAAGAACCCCTTGCCCGCCTGCGACGCGACCGAAACATGGCGATATTCCAGGGCCCGCTCGTAGCGCCAGAGACTGGCGCCCGTGGGGGCGAGGAGGGCGATATCGCCGGCGCGACAGACCCGCATCGCCTGGGTCCGCTTATCCCAGATTTGGTAATTCCCTATGAGGCGCTGAACGATCTCGGCGACAATGCCCGCTTCGTATTCCCGCACACGCTCGCCATCGAGCCTTCCCTTGTCGTCCTTGTGGGTGTCGTCGATCGGGAGTTCGAAACAAGCGACGGCAGAGCCGCCCGAAGAAGGTCCGCGGGTCGCTGCCAAGGGGGTGAAACCAGGCTGCCCCGCGGCCTCTGAGAGGAGGGGCTGGAAGCGGCTATTGGCGAATTCAAGAATCGGGGAGAGGGAGCGGAAGTTTGCGGTGATTTCGAGGATGCTGCCGGGGTCTTGCGCGAGAAGAGCGCGCTTCGCGGCCAGATACGTGTCAACGTCCGCACCGCGGAAACGGTAGATCGCCTGCTTGGGGTCCCCGACCAGAAATAAACTGCCGGGTCGAAGCCTGCGGGCGGTCCACAGCGCGCTCCCGTCTCCTTCGCTGCAAAGCAGCCAAAGTATTTCGGCCTGCAGGGGATCGGTGTCCTGAAACTCGTCGACCAGGATGCGGGGATAGCGGCGGGCAAGGGCCTGGCGTACTGCGGGATTGCCGATGAGCAGATCGCGTGCGTGGTGGAGAAGGTCGTCGAAATCGAGGAGCGCGGCCTGCCGCTTGTAATCCGCGTAGAGGTCCCTCAGCCCGTCGAATTCGCTGACGAACCGCGCAAACGCGGCCCCGGCGATGTTGGCCGTGAAACTCGCGTAAACGTCGCTGCAGCTATCATAGATCGCTTTTGCGGCGGCGCAGAGTTGCTCTCCCCGCGCTTTGGCGAAGCCGGCGTCGGCTGCAGCAGCTTGCCAATTTCCTTTGTTTCTCCATGCCTTAAAGCGCGACTCGCTGCTGTGGCAGCAGGCCGGCGCCTCGTGCAGCAGGAGGCGGGCGAGGACGCGTCCAGTGACAGGAGCGCTGAGGGCTTCCTCAAGCACCGCCCGAAACCGCATGAGATCGGCGACACATTCAGCGGTGACCGGCTCGGCTATGCCGCAGGCGGCGTACCAGTCGGCAAAGCCGCGAATTCCGTCCGATAGATTTCCGAGAATGCCCGTGTCCAGCGAGACCCTCGGGGCGTGCGCAGTGCGTTTGGCTCGAAGAAAATCGGCAGCTTTGGCAATAAGCTCAACGACCCGGTCAGGTTCGATGGCAATGAGTTCGGCGAAGAAATCGTCTTCGTTCCCGAGGTTCTCCATTGGCGGTATCCGCCCGAGGCCGTTGTCGTCGCGCGCGCGACCGAAGCGGGTCGACAGCCAGGCAGTCATAAGGTCCTGGTAGGCGAGATCGGCAGCGGCGGGATCGACAATGGTGGCCCCAGGATCGATGCCGGCCTCGATCGGGTATGGCTTTATGAGCTGCTGGCAAAAGCCGTGAATCGTTGTGCAGGTAATCTCGTCGAGGGTTCCAGCTGCGTTTGCAATGGCGATGCGCTGGTCCGCGGAAAGACCCGTTGGCAGCGCGTCTTCCAGTTCTGGAGGTCTGCGGCCATCGCGGAGCGAGGCGACGAAGCCTTGAATGCGTTCGAGCAGTTCCGAGGCCGCGGCCTCGGTGAAGGTTATGGCGACGATGTCGCGAGGGTGAATGCCGTACGCTAGCATCAGAGCGACGCGCCCTGCCATCAAGGCGGTCTTGCCGCTCCCGGCGCCGGCCTCAACCAGCAAATTGGACTCGTAATCGAAGAGAGCACGCTGCCGCGCGGCAGCATCCGGAAGGGCGGGGGAGTGATGGATGTCCGGCATCATTCCATCTCCCAGAGCGGCGCGAGATCGGCCAGCCGCGCGGCAATAAGGGGAAATTTCAGTTCGAAATAGCTCTCCTTGGCGCCCCCCGGCAGCGCAAAGGCGAAGTCGTTGTAGATATCCTGCGCGCCGCTCCCGGGCAGCAGATTGCCGGCAGCGGCGAGGCGGGCGGCAGCGGCGAGGAATTCGGCAAGCCGGGACAACACGGCGTCGGGGTCGGCGAGTGAGTACAGACCGCTATCGGTTCCCTTGGGGTAGAGAAGGCGGCTACTGATGCTGCTGACCGCGGGAAGTAGGGACCGAACGGCAAAGGCATAGAGGCAACGCTGGAGTTCGGCGCCGCCCTTAAGAATTGGCTCACTGCCATTGCGCGGCGGCCTGCCGGATTTGTAGTCCGTAACGCGAGCCATATCGCCGGCTGCCGCCAGATCGATGCGATCGATGCTGCCGCCAATCCGCAGCTTCGTACCCGGAATTACAACCGGCGTCAGCGGGTCCCAGGGAAGCCGTGCGCGCTGCTCCGGGGTCAGTTCGAGGGCGCGGTGATGGCCTCCGAACGGGATCTCCGCCCAGCTGCGCTGACCGGAGAGGCTGGGTTCTTCAAAGGTGAGAGCGACAATCGCCAGGTCGCGGATATCCTGTAGTTTTCTCCGCCAGATAACGGGCGGCGGCGTCGGCTGGGACTGCTCCCAGTCCGCGGCGACCGTATCGAGTGCGCTGTCGAGCGCGGCGCGCATTTCTTGAGAAGAGGCCGCGCCAAAACCGCCAGGCCTTGAAGCCTCCAGGCTGGTTACGGCAGCCTGCAGTGTCGCATGCAACAGGTTCCCGAACGCCAGTGCATCAAGTAGAAGCGGATCTTCCGTCTCGCTGGGCTCGATCCAGCCAAAACCGTATCGCCAGAGATACCCGAGAGGATCGCGCAGCAGTGTGACGAGCGAGGTCGCGGACTGCTGCCGTTGAAGGGCCCCCGTGACAACAGGATGATCGCGGCGGATTAGCCCGTCGCTGGCGGTCAGCCGCCCGGTGTGCCAATCGATCCAGCAGGAGATTGCGGATAATGCTTCCGGCAGTTCGTCGAATTCGGCTGGGCGGGCGAACAGCCGATCGGACCATCCTGCTGCATGCTCGGGTATGCGGGCGCGCTGGAGATGCACTCCGGGCGGGTTCGGCGGGTACAGCGGCGACATGCCATTGAGACGCCCCTCGGCATCGCGCCGGGAGCGCGAACAGACGATCTGGCGTGCTGTTGTGCGGCAGATGGTGTGAAAATCCCGCCGGTCCGCGTCATGCACGGGCAAGGGTTCGAGACAGTGCGAGGGGATGATATGATCCGGCAGGAGGGGATCCTCGCTCGCGTGGCGCGGCCAGGCGCGCGAGGTCAGACCGATCAGCCTGACGAAAGGCCGGGGCACTGCGGCGAGCGCGGCGGCGGGAGTCCAGATGATCGCCGCCTCGGGGCCGACGTCGTCCGGTAACCGCAGAGAGGTCAGCGTTACGTCGAGCGCTTCCGGAGGCCCTTCGGTCAAGGCTTTGCGCCAGATGGCAAGGCTCCGTCCCTTGAGCAGGAGGTCACCGATTTCGGCGGCTCGTTTCAGTCCCCGGGCTAGAATGTCGACGAGTTCGCAAAGGGCGTGCGCGTGGTCGCCGCCGCCGCTGAAGGAATCCGGTGTGAACGTCGACAAGACCTGACGCCAGCGCGTGGCGTCGAGCAGGGGTGCATCCTTCGGCAGGGCTTGCGCCCAGTCGCGTGGCAGTGCGGTCAGGAGTTTCCCGTGGCGGCGAAGGAGGCTTGCGAGCCTGACCATGCGCGTGTGGCTGAAGCCGCGCAGCAGCACGTCGGCAATTGCAGCAGCAAGCTGACCGTCGGGGGTGGTGAGGACTTTCCGGCCGTGTACGAAATGCAGGTCGAGGCCGCTCATTTCGCTCAAGGCCAGGAAATGATCGTCCCATTCTTCGGGAGAGGCCGCGGCGATCGCGATGTCCTCCGGCCGGGCCCGCCCGGTGGCGATGAGTTCGCGGGCCCACCGCAGCGTCTCGAGCGCTTCATGGCGCGGGCTGGCGCACGATACCGTAAGAATTTCCGGGGTTTCTCGTGGGGCCTCGACGACGGTGATGCCGAGCTCGTGAACCCAGGATGGGACGTAACGCGGACCCGCGACCCATTGGACGTCGGTCTCCGCCGCAAGCGCTGCGAGCAGCGGCCGCCATATCGGGGACATTTCCGTCCGGCCGTGGATCGCGATCCGGCCGAAAAGCACGCGCGCGTAGGACGTTCGCTGGAGCGCCGCGCTGACAAGATCGGCCGGCCGGCACATCGACGGCGGCAGGTGGCGAATCACCTCCGTTTCGAGGCGCGCCACGGCCGCCAGCCGGGATGCCGCCTTGGAGCTGGCATTCGCAGCGAGCTCGGCCAGATTGAGCCCGGCCGTCCATGCCTTCGAGAGGGTCGTCGCCGCGGCCCGCGGGAAGCCGGGAAGGTCCTTAATCCGGTCGAGGTCGCCGAGGTCTGCGGAGAGTGTCTGCGCGATAGCTGACTTTAGCGCGTTGGGGTCGATCGGCAGCAGGAAACCGCCGGCCAGACGGGCCGCAAGTCCCTCGATTGGCAAGGCCTGCAAGCCATGGCGGCCCGCCGTGGCCGCTCGGGCTCGTTCACGGCGCCAAGCGAGGCGGGAATGAGTGATGACGGTATCGCGAACGCAACCATTCGGATCTGGATCGGAATTTTTGGTTTTCGAGTCCCTCATCCTGCTTTACCGAGAATGGTTGCCTTCGAACGAGATGGGAGGCACCGCTCGGTAGAACGCGAACCAGCCACATCCCAATATCTGGTAGCGGCATACGAGTCAAACACTAAAAGTGCTAACATGGATCGCGACGGTCCCTCCTTGTGAGGCAAATCGGCTTTTTTACCCAGAGCTGATTTACACTGGCTTATTTCTTGCCCTTATGGTGTGCGGGCTGGACCAGGGTCCAGCGGTGGCCGGGCTTCTCGGCGGGCGGGAGAGGGTGTCCCCGCGTCGAATCCGCCTGTTCTCCGGTCATTCCGCCACGCGGACCTACCTGCTCGTAGATTCCCGAACGCGGGGTCGGCGCACCAGGGGGTAAGGTGTCGTTTGATTTCGCCATGATATTCTCCTTGATCTTGTCAGACACGTAACGTACGATATGACGAACTCGTCAAGCAGGAGGCCTAATAAAAGGGCCTGCGTGGCCATGACGAGTTCGTCTTTTGATACAGTACGGTTCCGTCATGAAAGAGTCAAGCCGCCCGACCGAGGTTTTTCCCGAGCGGTTACGCTTGGCCCGTGATAGGCGCGGCCTCAACCAGGGCGATCTAGCGAAGCGTGCCGGGCTTCAGGCATCGGCAATCTCCCACTTCGAGACGGGAACGCGAAAGCCATCCTTCGATAATTTGCGCCGCCTTGCCGACGCGCTCGACGTGACGACGGATTATCTCCTCGGTCGGGTGACCGACCTCAATGGCCTGGCGGGCGCCGATAAGCTCCACCGGCATTATGACCGTCTTACATCCGACGACCGGGACGTTGCAGACAGCGTGATCGAGATGCTGGCCAGAAAAGCGGAGAGCCGCGCACGCAAGGGCGATAAATGAAACGCACTGATCCGCACCTGCAGGCGTGCCTTCAAGGCGAGGATGTCATCCGGGCGCGCGGGATCTCTGCATTCCCCGTGGAACCCACAGACATCGCGCGCGAACTCGATATTGAGGTCGTCGCGAAACCGGCGGGCGAGGGGGTGTCGGGCATGCTGCTCCGGGTCGGCAACTCATACGGAATTGTCTACGCGCCAAGAATTGATAACCCCGGTTTCGAGCGGTTCAGCATTGCGCACGAGCTCGGGCACTACTTCCTTCCGGGACATATCGATGCGGTGCTCGGCGATAGTGACGTTCATGTATCCCACGCCGGGTTTGGGTCTAGCGACCGGTACGAGCTAGAGGCGGACCATTTCGCTGCCGCGCTGCTTATGCCACGGCAGATGTTTTCGGCGGCTCTCCGCCGGGCAGGGGACGGTATCGCCGCGATTGAACAGCTCGCCAGGATTTGCAAGACATCCCTTACAGCAACGGCAATTCGTTACGCCCAGTGCTCGTCGGATCCTGTCGCTATTGTCGTCAGCACGGGCGGCAGCATCGACTATTGCTTTATGTCAGATGCTCTTAGAGATCACGACGGTATTGACTGGATCCACAAACGGCAGGCCGTGCCACTCGCTACACCTACCTTTGCCTTTAACAGTAACCCAGACAATGTACAGCGCGCTGAGCGTGTGGAAGATGAATCAGACCTCCAGACGTGGTTTGGAGGATCGCGGCGGATCAAATTGCGTGAGGACGTGATTGGACTGGGTCGGCATCAAAAGATACTCACAATGCTACACGGGATCGAGCTCCCGGAGGACGAAGACGAAGATGCGGATGAAGCGTTGATCGAATCCTGGACACCTAGTTTCCGCCGTTGATCTGGCAGTAGCTGGATGGAAAGTCGCATCCTACCTTCCGACGGCCCCCAGTGAAGTACCCTACGTTTCGATGCGCCCTATGCGCCAGAAATCGCGGTCTCGGGTGCAAGGTCAAATGCCCAACCGCGCGGAATTTGTGGTGTTGGGCTAAACCTGTACCGCCCCCGCGCGGCAGCCGCTTCGGGTCGCCGCTGGTCCTCGGCCGGCCATTGGGCACGGTGGTGTGCATTTGACGATGAAGCAGAGTGGCCTTCACCGTACGAGCGCACTGCCGTGGTCCTAAGCCTCGGATCCACCGCCGGCGTTCCAACGCCACACGAAAAAATCCTGTCAGAAATGGGGACAACGGTCACAGTACGAATGGCAACTCAATTTCGGAAATTACAATGAGCTTGTCACCAAGCGCGGTTAGGGTGAGCAGTTGGAAAGGTTCTGGGTGACGAATGCAAATGTTCCGACTATGGAGGCGCGCTAGCGGAAATGAGTTGAGTTCAGGACATGCGCGGCGGGGGGACGCGGCGACGAAAAGTCGAGCGCCGCACGCTGAATCCGCACTCGTTCACGTTGCGCGTCAAATCGATGAAGCCACGGCTACCTCACACTCGATTGCTCGTGGCTAGGATGGCGGCGCGCCGAGTATCTGTCGCGCTGATAAGCAAAGCGAGGGCCGCTAAAACGAAGGCGCCTCTTTCAGACGAGCGGCATATTCTTCCCTATTGTCCTTAGCACTCCACAGTTGGGGAAATCATCCTAAATTCCGCAACAACGCGTTCAGCCACTCGCCTTGCCCGCGGAAGGCGCCCTCTCCCGAGATCACCCAAGTTTCAATGATCGAGAGTTTGGGCACGTCTTGGACAATCTGACGAAAACTCTCCTCATCCAGATCGGTAAACCGGCGGCCGTCCGGGGCGATTCTCTCTGCCGTCCCTGCTTTGAAGGAGACGTAAATAACACCGTGCGGCCTGAGCGCCTGCTGCAGCCGGCTCAACGCGTCATACAATTGGTTTCTCTTAAGATGAAGGAGAGAAGCGCAGGCCCAAATCCCATCGTAATGGCATTTAGTATTGAAATCTTGGAAACGCAAAATTTTGGTCGGTACTCCGGTGAGTCGTGTGCTGAGCGCCGCAAGGCGCGGACTGGCGTCAAAGGCCTCGACCAGATAGCCGCGAGCTACAAATTCTCGTGTATCCCTTCCAGATCCAGAACCCGCGTCTAATATGCAGCCGCCCGCCGGAACATGATTTAAAAAATGTTCGTAAATCCTTGTCATATCCACGAACTGCGTCTGGTCGACTTAGGCGGCCGCATGAGCTTCATAGTATCCGATCGTGTTATCGGTGCAGCTGGTCATTGGCTCATTTCTTCCTTTGAGGCAGAGCCCCGCAAAATAATCAGGATGATCCAAAGCGTTAAAACAAAACCCGCCCATCGTGTAGGGCCTGCGAACGGAGCGTAGAAGAAAAACGCTCCGATGAATGACAATATTGCCGCGATGCCCATGAGCGCCGAGTAGATGGAGATCATGGCATAATTCCCGAGTCTCGGTAAAGTGGGCCTGACTGGCCTTCCGCCGACATAGCTGGCGGGATTATATTCTTCGATTTTCTCCAAGTAACCTGTCATCACGTCCCGTATTCTGTAGGCCGAAAGAATTAATGCGATATTTGAAATGCCAGCGAATATGAGGAGACCGAATCTAACGAGGGTATCCACTCCTTGTGCAATCGCAGCCCCATACCACAGTCCTCCGGTGAGCGTCACAGCGATGGTCGGAACACGATTCATCTGATCATTTAGGTTTCGAAATTGGAGGAAGTTCTGCTCGTAACAAGCTTTGGCTCGCGAGAATTTTTCTGCGATGAATTCCGATTCTGTCATTTGGGATCTCCCGGTAGCTATATCTATTGGACTCGTGTCACGGC
>Ga0306923_10005014_pt1 | contig 12806 bp, 9 predicted proteins | sample sta12Can44000108_FD_203841 | JGI IMG/M metagenome (GOLD analysis project Ga0306923, IMG submission 203841) | Lab enrichment of tropical soil microbial communities from Luquillo Experimental Forest, Puerto Rico - statanox.12C.anox.44.000.108 (v2)... | ecosystem: Environmental > Terrestrial > Soil... | reverse complement strand
CTGCACGACGGCGCGCAGCAGCGGCTGGTGTCGCTGGCGATGAACCTCGGCATGGCCCGGGAGCGGTTCGAGGGCGAGGCCGAGCCCGTCCGCCAGGCCATCGCCGCGGCGCACGACGAGGCCGTGCTGGCGCTGGCCGAGCTGCGCGAGTTCATCCGCGGCCTGCACCCGGCCGTGCTCAGCGACCGGGGGCTCGGCGCGGCGCTTTCCGGCCTGGCGGCGCGCGCCCCGCTGCCGGTCCGGCTGCGGGTGGACGTGCCGCGGCCCGCCTCGCCCGGTGTCGAGGCGGTGGCCTACTTCATCGTCTCGGAGGCGCTCACCAACGTGGTCAAGCACGCCCAGGCGACCCGGGCCGAGGTGACCGTCACCCGGGCCGATGACGTGCTGCGCATCGCCGTCACCGACGACGGCCGCGGCGGCGCTGCCCCTTTGATCCCTGCGGCGGGCGACGGTACGGGTTTGCGCGGGTTGGCGCAGCGGGCCGCCGCGGTGGATGGCACGCTGAGCATCGACAGCCCGCCCGGCGGGCCCACCGTCATCGCCGCGGAGCTGCCATGCGAATCGTGATCGCCGAGGACTCGGTGCTGCTGCGGGACGGCCTGACCCGGATGCTCACCGACGGCGGCTTCGAGGTCGTCGAGGCGGTGCCGGACGCCGGGCAGCTGCTCCGCGCGGTGGCCGAGCACCGGCCGGACCTGGCCGTCATCGACGTCCGGATGCCGCCCACGCACACCGACGAGGGCATCAAGGCCGCGCTGGTCATCCGCCGCCAGTTCCCGGACGTCGCGCTGCTGGTCCTGTCCCAGTACGTGGAGGAGAGCTACGCCACCGACCTGCTCTCCGAGGCCACCAGCTCGGTCGGCTACCTGCTGAAGGACCGCGTCGCGCACGTCCGCGACTTCCTCGACGCGGTGCGCCGGGTGGCGGCCGGCGGCACCGCGCTGGACCCCGATGTCGTCGCCCAGCTCCTGGTCCGCCGGCGCGACGACCCGATGGACCGCCTCACACCGCGCGAGCAGCAGGTCCTGAAGCTGATGGCCGAGGGCCGCTCCAACGCCGGCATCGTGGAGACCCTGAGGGTCAGCCCGAGCGCGGTAGAAAAGTACGTCACGAACATCTTCCTCAAGCTCGACCTGCCCCCCACCAGCACCGACCACCGCCGCGTCCTGGCCGTCCTCAAATACCTAGGCAGCTGACCACCCACACCACATCTTTAAGGCGTGGATGCCACATTCATGCTGTTTCAGCGACATGGCTGGGACATCCACGCCTTATGAAGGCGACGGACCAGATGCGAAGGCGTGTATCACGGGTCACGGCAGTGCGTTAAGGGCGCAGGGGTACCAGCCGAGCCTGGATCACTCTGGCTGGGCCGGGCCGCAGAGGGCGACGACGTCGGCCGCGCAACCCCAGGACCAGAACACGCCGGTGCCGTCGTGGCCGTAGTCGTGGATCACGGTGCTGCTGTCGGTCTGCTCGGCTTCGAGCCGGACGCGAGGACGACCCGGGCGCAGCCCGACCTCGATGCCCAGCACGGGCGCCGTGGCCAGCTTCGGGATCGCCACCGCGGCGCGGGCGACGGTTTCCGCCGCGATCTGCTCGTCCGGCATCAGCAGGTTGCGGCCGGGGCGCCGGACCCCGCCGAGCAGGACGCCGCGGCGATGCGGCACGATGCCGATGCCGTCCGCGGACGCGCCGCCCTCGAACACGAACTCGTCCACGAACGGCGCGCCGACCAGGACGTGCTGGCCCCACACCGGCTCCACGGTGTCGTCGCCGGCCAGTTGCCTGGCGCCGAGACCGGAGCAGTTGATCACGGCATCCGCGCCCGCGCCGGCCTCGCCGAGGCTGGTAACCACGCGCTGCTCGATCCGGCCGCCGAGGGCCTGGACCCGGCCCGCCAGCCAGCCCAGGTAGACCGGCATGTCGGCGAACGGCAGCTCCGCCGCGAAGCCGGACGCGAACCCGGGCGGGAGCTGCGGCCCGGTCAGCGCGCCAAGGTAGCCGGGCACCTGGGCGACCCAGGGCGGCAGGCCGGGACCGAGTTCCGGCGCGGCCAGCAGCCGGCCGGCCAGCAGCCGCACGCCGGTCGCCGGATCGCCCGCCAGCTTGCGGAACACCGCGTCGGAGTGCCGTTCCCAGCCCAGGCTGCGCTCGTCGCCGGAGCCGAACACCGGACCCAGCATCGCCCCGGCCACCGCCGACACGGTCCCGGCTGGCGCCCCCGCGGTCAGCACGGCCACCTCGGCGCCGCCCCGAGAAGCCTCGAGCAGCGCCACCGCGCAGGTCAGCCCGCTCACCCCGCCGCCCACCACGACGATCTTCATGTCTGGCACGCTACCCGTCTCATCCGTGGGCAAGCGCAGGCTCGCGGCGGGACATTACGTAGAAAGGGATCATGACGGCCGCTCCGGCCAGGGCGGCCACCCCGATGACGAGCCCGGCCGCGGGAGCGAGCGGGATGAAAGGGACCCAGGTCCCGGTGACCGCCCTGGCCACGGCGACCAGGGTCACCGCGCCGGCCGCGACCCCTGCGACCACGCCCGTGACCGTGACGAACAGGACATGCCAGCCGAACGCCGCGGCCACCTGGCCGCGGGTCGCGCCGACCCGGCCGAGCAGGCGCAGCACCCGCCGCCGCTCCACCGTCGCCACCGCCAGCGTGTTCAGCAGCGCCACCGCGGCCAGCACGGCGACCAGCCCGAGGATCAGGTTGTTGGCGAAGCCGTTCTGCGCAGCGGCCCGCTCGGCGGCGGCGTTCGCGGCGGCGCGGCTGGCTACGTGCCATCCGGGGTGGCTTGCCGCCAGCCGGGCCAGCGCGTCCGCCGTGCCCCCGCTGACCAGGATCTGGGCGAACCCAGCGGCCGTGCCCGTGTGCCCGGCCACCGCCGCCGCCGGGAGCAGCACGTCGCCGGACGCCAGCGAGCGGGCGTACACCGCGCTGACCGTGGCCCGGTACGGCGTGCCGTCCGGCAGGTACACCGTGACCCGCGACCCGACGTGCACGCCCATCGCACCCTGGGCGGCTTCCATCGAGCTCACCGCGATCTGCCCGGGGCGCAGCGCCGAAAGGCGCCCCGCGGTCACACCCAGGTCGAGGACCCGGTCGAGAGGCCCGCCCGCCACGGCCTCGCCGTAGACCTGCTCCAGGTCCGGGTCGGTGGCCGCCACGGCGACCGGCGCCACCCCGGCCGCGGCACGCACCCCGGGCAGCGCCCGGACCTGCCGCAGGGTCCCGGCCCCGAGGCCGGTCCCGGAGATTACCCGGTCGGCGGTCACGGTGCTCGTCGCCTGCCCGGCGGTGGCGTGCGCGATCGAGGTGTCGGCGAAGTAGACGCTGCCCACCAGGGCGACCGCCAGCGCCACCGGGATGACCGCGGAGGCGGTGCGGCGCGGCTGCGCCGCGATCGCGGCCAGCGCGAGCCGGGCCGACGGCCCGCCCACGGCCCGGGCCGGCCGGGCCAGCCAGGCCACCAGGGCGACCAGCACCGGGCCGAGCAGCGCCACCGCCACCATGCAGGTCATCAGCAGGGGAAGCGCCAGCGCGAGCTGGCCCGCCGGGCTCTTCTGGCCGAACGTGAACGCCATCAGTGTTCCCGCGCCACCGGCCGCGCCGAGCCCAAGCAGGATCCGGACCGGGTGCGGCCACTTGCCCTCGGCAGCGGTCTCTCGCAGCGCCTGTACCGGAGACGTCCGGCCCGCCCGGCGCGCCGCGATCTGCCCGCTCAGCACGGCGACGATCACGCTGACGCCGCACGCGACGAGCAGCAGCCACGGGCTCCGCCACGCGGCCGAACCGCCGGGCAGCATCTGATGCGCGGCCAGCGCGCGCACGCCGAGGCCGCCCAGCAGGACGCCGGGCAGCCAGCCGAGCGCGCCGCCCACCACGCCGCAGACGGTCAGCTCGGCCAGGATCGCCCGGCGGACCTGGCCGCGGGTGGCGCCGACCGTGCGCAACAGCGCGAACCTGCGCCTGCGCAGGTTCACCGCCAGCGCGGTCGTGGTGGCCAGCACGAACAGCGAGATCAGCACGATCGGCGGGATGAGCGCCGCGCCCAGTACCTGGCCGTCGGACCGCCGCACCGCCGCGTCCAGGTTCGCCACGTCCCCCCGGGCCGGACCGGTCGCGATCGTGTAGCCCCGGCCCCCGTGCAGGACCGCGCGGATCCGCCCGGCCAGCACGTCCGGTGAAACCCCTGGCTTCGCGGTCACCGCGACCAGGTCCACGTCACCGGGCCGGACCATCCCGGCGGGGAAGCCCGACTCGCCGGTCGCCGTGGCCACGCCGGGCACCCGGGCCAGCTGCCCGGCCAGCGCGGCGGGCACGCCCCGGTAGGCGGACAGCGGCAGGCTCTGCCGCGCGTCCTCCCCCTGGCCCACGGTGACGTGCAGGCTGGTATCGCCCGCCACCACCACGCTGGCGTCGGCCAGTCGGCCCGCGGGCGTGGCGGTGTCCGCGACCGCGACCGAGAGCGCCGCGACCGTCAGCGCGGCCGCGGCGGCCGACGCGACCACCGTGCCGATCAGCGGGCCGGGGCCGCGCCGGACCCCGGCGAGCATCCAGCCGCGCATCAGAAACCGTCCTCGCCACGGAACCCGGCACGCTCGCCCAGCTCGTGCAGCAGCCGGGCCACCACGGCGGGCTCCGGGCCGTCCAGCACCCGGTCCACCTGACCGGCCTGCAGGAACACGGCCCGGTCGCAGAACCGCGTCACCTGCGGGTCGTGCGTGACGATCACCACGGTGGTCCCGTCCGCGGCTCCCCGCAGCAGCCGCAGCACGCCGACGGCGGTGTGCGGGTCCAGCGCCCCGGTCGGCTCGTCGGCGAAGATCACGTCCGGCCGGGTGATCAGCGCCCGGGCGATCGCCACCCGCTGCTGCTGGCCGCCGGACAGCTCGGCTGGCCGCCGCCGCAGCTGGCCGCCGCCCAGGCCCACCCGGGCCGCCGCCAGCTCGATGTCCTCCGGCCCCGCGGGGCGATGGTCCAGCCGCAGCGGCAGCGCGATGTTCTCCGCCACCGTCAGCTCGGGCAGCAGGTTGAGATCCTGGAACACGAAGCCGACGCGCCGCCGCCGCAGCACCGCCTGCCGCCGGTGGGAGAGCCGGGCCAGGTCCGTCCCGCACAGCCGCACCGTGCCGGACGAGGGACGCTCGAGCCCGGCCGCGCACTGCAGCAGCGTGGACTTGCCTGACCCGGAGACGCCGAGCACCGCGGTGAACGAACCAGGCGCGAACGACAGCGACACCCGGTCGAGCGCCGCGACCGCGCCCCGGCGCCGGCCGTAACGCTTGGTCACGTCTTCCAGCACCACCGGAGGGGCCGCAACTGAGGTTTCTAGCGTGTCCTCAATGGCTTGAATAGTCATGCATTTCAGCGTGCCGTCCGCACCCGTTCGGCCCAATGGTGCCGCCCGCCGGGTTCCCGGTGGGGACAACCCCCCGGGGGTTCAGGCCAGGCTGATCTGGTTCGTCCGCCTGTTGCCGCTCATGACGTACCTGACCAGGCTGACGAGCACCTGCTTCACCGAGTCCCGCTGCCGGGCGTCGCACAGCACGATGGGCACCTCGGGTCCCAGGCTCAGCGCGATCCTGATGTCGTCCGGCTCGAACCGCTGGGCGCCGTCGAAGCAGTTGACCGCGATGACGAACGGCATCCCGTTGTGCTCGAAGTAGTCGATCGAGGCGAAGCAGTCGGCGACCCGCCGCGTGTCGGCCAGCACCACCGCGCCGATCGCGCCGATGGCCAGCTCGTCCCACATGAACCAGAAACGTTCCTGGCCCGGCGTGCCGAACAGGTACAGCACGAGCTGCGACGGGAAGCTGATCCGGCCGAAGTCCATCGCCACCGTGGTGGTGGTCTTGGCGCTCACCCCCCGGGTGTCGTCGACGCCGACGCTGCGGTCGCTCATCGGCTCCTCGGTCCGCAGCGGCCTGATCTCGCTGATCGCGCCGACCAGGGTGGTCTTCCCGACGCCGAAGCCCCCGGAGATCAGGATCTTGGCGGTCGACGGTGCGCCGTCACAGTGATTCAAGTCCATCGAGCACCATCCTCAGCAGTCGCTGATCGGTCATTGGCTGCTTCTGCGTGGAGAGAACCCGGAGCATCCCCTCGCTCGTGAGGTCGCCGAGCAGGACCCGGACCACCCCGAGCGGGAGGTCGATCTCCGAGGTCAGGTCGACGATGGGAGTGGGCCGGCGGCACATGCTCAGGATCCGGCGGTGCTCCGGGCCGGGCCGGAAATGCTCCGATGGCCGCGCGTTGGTCGTGATCACGACATCGATCAGGCCGAACGACGCCTGGCCGCTCGGCAGGGTCCGCCCCTTGGTCACGGCGTAGGGCCGGACCACCGGCCCGGCCTCGCGGTCGAACCAGCGGTCCCCGTAACCGTCGTGGCCGGTCACTCCGCGGCTGTTTCCTGGTCTGGGAATCTCGGCTCCGCGGCGATGTACTTGCCCATCCGCCGCACGAGCATCGCCATCTCGTAGGCGATGAGGCCCACGTTCGGGTCCGCGGACGTCAGCACCGCCAGGCAGGTCCCCTGGCCGGCCGCGATGACGAACAGGAAGGCGGACTCCATCTCGATGATGGTCTGCCGCACCTCGCCGGCGCGGAAATGCCGGCCGGTTCCCCGGGCCAGGCTTTGCAGGCCGGCGGCCAGGGCGGAGAGGTGCTCGCTGTCCTCCGGGGTCAGCCGCCGTGACGCCGCCACCACCAGGCCGTCCCTGGACAGGATCAGCGCCTGCTGGACGTGCTCGACCTGATCGACGAGGTTATCCAGCAGCCAGCCCAGCTGTCCGGTCGTGTCAGTCTGTGCCATTCCCCAGCCTCGCTATCGGTCGGTTCCCATGCCGGGAGCGCCCTCGGGATCGTCGAGATCGTCCACGCGCCCGCGCCGCCACCCCTGCTGCATCAGGGTCAGCATGTTGCGCGTCGCCTCCGGGGATCGCAGGTGGACTTCGGGTGGCTCGTCCTCCGCCGCCTCCTGAGGGGCCCCAGCGCCCCGGGCCCGCAGTTGCGGGGCCAGGCTGGCCTGCGGAACCCGAATGGGCATTCCGAGATGGCGGCTGGATGGCGCGGGACCGGGCCGCTCGGGTTCGCGCGGTGTGCCGGACGAGATCGGGCCGGCCGGCCCATCCGGCCGCGCCGGCTCGCGCCGGGGTGTCCCGGGCTGGAACCACGATGCCGTCGACTGGGTGTCCCACGGAGCCGCCGCGGTCACCGGTGCCGCGGTCACCGGTGCCGCGGTCACCGGTGCCGCGGTCAACGGTGCCGCGGTCGGCGGCGGTGCCGGTACCCCGGCCGGCCGCGGCTGCGGCCCGGTCTCCCAGGGCGCCAGCGGGTAGTCTTCGGGTGCCGTGGGCCACTCCCCGGTACGAGGGTCGGCGTCCGCGCCGGGACCCGGCGCGATGGCGGGCAGCCGGTGCCGTCCGGTCAGGCCGCGGAAACCGCCGTCGTCTCGGCTACTCGGCGGGCCGGCCTCTTCCTGCCGTACGACCACGCCGAACGGCAGCAGGACCACGGCCGTGGTGCCGCCGTACACGGACCGGCGGAGCGAGACCTTGATGTTGTGCCGGGCCGCCAGGTGGCTGACCACGAACAGCCCGAGCTGCTCGCTGCGCGCCAGGTCGAACTCGGGCGTGCTGGCCAAGCGCCGGTTGATGTCCTCGAGTTCGTCGGGGGACAGGCCCAGGCCGCGGTCTTCGACCTCCGCGGCCAGGCCGGTGCCCACCCGTTCGGCCCTGACCTCGATCCGGGTATTGGGCGGGGAGAAGATCGTGGCGTTCTCGACCAGCTCGGCCACGAGGTGAATGACGTCGCTGACCGCGTTCCCCGCCACCAGGTCGTCCGATTCGCTGGCCACGTCGACCCGCACGTAGTCCTCGACCTCGGCGACCGCGGCGCGCAGGATGTCAACGACCGGCACCGGATCGCGCCAGCCGCGGCCGGGCAGCGCTCCGGACAAGATGATCAGGCCCTCGGCGTGCCGGCGCATGCGGGTGGTGAGGTGGTCGAGACGGAACAGGTCGCCGAGCGCCTCCGGCTCGCTGGTCCGCCGCTCCATCGAGTCCAGCATCCCCAATTGCCGGTGCAGCAGGGACTGGTTGCGCATGGAGATGTTCAGGAAGACCTGGTTGACCGCCTTGCGCAGCCTGGCCTGGTCGACGGCGGCGCTGACGGCCGCGGCCTGCACGGTGCCGAACGATTCGGCGATCCGCGAGATCTCCTGGATGGTACTGGTACCTGGGGGCGGCGACGCCGCCGCCACATCTACGTCATCGCCCCGGCGGAGCTGTTCGACCACGCGCGGCAGTCGTTCCTCGGCCATGCCCCTGACGCTGTCGTTCAGCCCGCCCAGGTCCCTCGTGACCTTGCGGCCGAACCATACCAGCAGGAAGACCGAGGCGACCACGGCCACCAGCCCCAGCCCTGCGGCCAGGACAGCCTCGGTGACCAGCTGGTCGCTCCGCGCGGCGCTGATCGCGGTCAGCTGGTTAGCGTTGTCGAGCTGGGATTTCTCCATGGCGCCCACTACCGCCTGCGAGGCCGTCTGCCAGGCACCGGCATTCACCGGCACGGTGCCGCCCGTGCTGGCCAGGATCTGGCTTTCCATGGTCTGGAACTGCTGGTAGGCCGGCGAGTTCTCCATGCTGACGTATCCGGCGCTCAGGCCGGGCGTCAGCAGGGCGAGGGCCTCGTTCATGAGCAGGCGCCGGTTCGCCGCGCTGCTGGCGAACAGGGTCCGGGCGGTCTCGCTCATCTGGCCGTGGTCGATCAGCGCTCCACCCACCAGCGCGATCTCCCGGGTGGTCATCTCGAACGCGTAACCCGAGTCCGAGGCGCCGACCGAGATCCCCGTCAGCGAGGCCCCCCGGTCCTGGATCGACGTATCGAAGTAGAGGAACAGGTGGTCGATGATGCTGCTGTAGACGCCGAACGCGGCCGGCGGGCTCATCGCGCCGGAATCGATGGCCGCCCGGGTCGTCCCGAGCTGTCCTAGCTCGGTGAACAGGGCATTCAGCTCCGACCTGGACTGAGCGGAGAGCCGCGACTGCTGGGCGTTCAGGGCGGCCCGGACCGCCGGAATCTGCTGATCCACTAGTTGCCTGGCGGCGGTCACGGACGTCTTGGGGGTCGTCCGGCCGCTGGTCAGCCAGAGGTAGGACTGCACCCGCTCCTGGGGCAACCCGATGATCAGGCCCCTGACCCCCGAGGCGATGGCCGCGGCGCTCACGTTGTACTCGTGGTCGCTGATCGCGTTGCTGACCGTGATGCTCGCCGCGAACCCCCACAGCGCCAGCAGCGAGACCAGCGGGACGGCGAGCATGCCGATCAGGAACACCCTGATGGGCCGGGAGCGGACAGGACGCCGGAACGGTGCCATTACGCCTCACACGAGATAAGCACGGAGGGGAGGCATCTGCTCGTCCGCCCGCAGAAACTCACCGTCAGGCGTCGCCCGACATCCCACCCGGCGGCAGCCGAGACCCCCCGGCGTGACCAAGCCGTATTTTCAACCTTTAAGACATCGGGACCGTAACACGGACACAAGTGTCTAAGTGCGGTCACTTCTGAAATTCGTTAGCAGATCACGGCCTCCTGCCACGCTGGTCACGTAGACACTACTGTCCGTGGTCCCGTCCGCCGCTTGGCGCCGACCAGCGCCGCCCGCCCCACCGGGTGCGTGACATCAGGTCCGTTCGGGACCAGGTCGTTGTTGATCCCGAACGGTCCGGCGTGGGGTGCGAGCCGCGCCCGCGATGGTTTCCTGTTGCCAAAAGTAGCATTCATGTTGACATCTGCCGGATGACGTCGATGATGTGGGGGCATGGAGAACAAGGATGTTCTAGGCCGCAACGGCGCTACCCGCCGCGCGTTCCTGTCCGCCTCGGCCGTCACGGCGGTCGCGGTGCCTCTTCTCAGCGGTACGGCCCTGGCCGAGACCGACCCCGCGCTCAGCCGGTCAGCACCCGATCCGGAACTGCGGGCCCTGCTGCGCGAAATCGACCCGGACCGGATCAAGGCGACGATCCTGAAGCTGGTCAGTTTCGGCACCCGGCACACGGCATCCAGCCAGACCGACCCGGTGCGCGGCATCGGCGCGGCCACCGCCTGGGTGACCAGCCAGATGCAGTCCTTCGCGGCCGCCTCGGGCGGGCGGATGACGGTGCAGCAGCAGACGTTCGTGCAGCCGGTCTCGAACCGGATCCCGGTGCCGACCACGATCACCAACGTGATCGCGACGCTGAAGGGCACCGCGTCCCCCGAGCGGTTCTACGTCGTCACCGGGCACCTGGACTCCCGGGTGACCGACGTGCTGGACTTCACCAAGGACGCCCCCGGGGCCGACGACGACGGCTCCGGCGTCGCGGTCATGTTCGAGCTCGCCCGGCTGTTCGCCACCCGCGAGTTCCCCGGCACCCTGGTGTTCGCCACCGTCGCCGGGGAGGAGCAGGGCCTGTACGGCTCGGCCCACATGGCCGCGCAGATGAAGGCGGCCGGTAACGACGTGCAGGGCATGTTCAGCAACGACATCGTGGGCGCCAGCCAGGCCTGGGACGGTACCCGGCCGGACCCGCGCACCCTACGGCTGTTCGTCGAGGGCATCCCGACCGCGGTGACCCCGGCGCAGATCTCGGTCATGCAGTCGGTCGGCGGCGAGAACGACGGCGTGACGCACCAGCTGGCCCGGTTCGTCACGGACGTGGCGCCGCACAGCCTGACCGGCATGAACATCCGCGTGATCTGGCGGCGCGACCGGTACCTGCGCGCCAGCGACCACGTGTCCTTCCAGGCCCAGGGCTACCCGGCGGCCCGGTTCACCGAGCCGCGGGAGAACTTCAACCACGAGCACCGGGACGTCGAGGTGGTCAACGGCGTGCAGTTCGGCGACCTGGCCGAGTTCGTGGACTTCGACTACACCGCCGGGGTGGCCAAGGTGAACGCCGCGGCGCTGTGGTCGCTGGCGACCAATCCGGGGACGCCGAAGAACCTGCAGATCCACACGACGCCGCCCGACAGCTTTTCCGGCACCAACTTCACCACGCTGACCTGGAACGCGAACACCGAGCCGGACCTGGCCGGCTATGAGGTGGTGATGCGCGAGACGACCAGCCCCGACTGGACCAGCGCGATCGACGTCGGCAACGTCACCACGGTCACCCTCGACATCTCCAAGGACAACGTCCAGTTCGGCCTGCGCGCCGTCGACCAGGCCGGCCACCGCAGCCCGGCCGCCTTCCCCCAGGTAGCGGCCTGACCGCGACGCCCCAGCACCGGTGGTACCGTTCGCAGGGTGCCACCGGTTTGGATAGGCCTGACGCTCGCGTTTGCCTCAGCGCTGGTCACTAACACGGCCTATTCACTGGAGCACGACGCGGCCGCGGCGCTGCCGCCGCTGTCGCCGCGCCGCCCCTTCAGGTCGGCCCAGATGCTGCTCGGCGACCGCCGCTGGGTCCTCGCGTTCGGGGCCGAAAGCGCTGGCTGGCTCATGTACGTCGCGGCCCTGCGGCTGGCGCCGCTGTCGCTGGTGCAGGCCGTGGCGGCGTCCGGGGTCGCCGTCCTGGCGTTCGCCACCGCGCGCGGGCACCCGTCCCGGCTCGCGCGGCGCGAGCAACTCGCCGTCGTCCTGGCGGTGGCCGGGCTGGCGCTGCTGGCGCTGTCGCTGGTCGACACCAACGAGTCCGATCAGCATCCGGCGGTGATCGGCACGGTTGTCTGGCTCGCGGCGTGCGCCGGCGGCGCGGTGCTGCTCATCGCCATGCCGACCCGCTTCGGCCGGGCCGCATCACTCGGACTGGCCGCCGGGCTGCTGTTCGCCGACGGCGACATCTCCGCCAAGCTCATCGGCTACGGCGGCTGGTGGCTGCTCGCGCTGGTCACGCTCATCATCGCCTACGCCGTCGGGACGAGCGTCCTGCAGTGGGCGTACCAGCGGGGCGACGCGCTGACCGCGGCCGGCACGGCGACGATGGTCACCAACGCGGTCCCGATCGCGGCCGGGTTCGTGCTGTTCGGCGAGACCCTGCCGCACGGGGGCCGGGCCGGCCTGCAGATCGCCGCCTTCGCCTGCCTGGTCGTGGGCGCGGTCCTGCTCGGCCGCCAGCAGGCACCGCAGGCCGACAGCCCGGCTCCCCGCGCCAACAGCACCCAGGAGGGCTCGGGCCGCCCAGCGTTACCGCCCGTCGTCCCAGGCGCCCCGCCCGTGGGCTGTACCACGGCGCCGGCCGCGGTTAGTGTGACCGCTGTGGAACGGTCTGCGGTGGCCGACGCACCGGGAAGCCTGCACGGCTTTCCTGCTTCGCTGACCAGTTTCGTGGGCCGCGCGCAGGCCACCCGGGAGATCGCCGCCCAGCTGGCCGGAAACCGGCTGGTGACGCTGACCGGGCCGGGAGGCGCCGGGAAGACGCGGCTGGCCGGCGAGGTGGCGAAGCGGGTGGCCGGCCGGTTCGCCGACGGGGTATGGCTGGCGGAGCTGGCCGCGGTCCGGGATCCGGCGCAGGTGCCGGCCACGGTGGCCGCGGCGCTGGGCCTCCATGACCTGCCCGTGGTGGCGGCGGCCGACGCGCTGGCCCACGCGCTGGCCCGGCGGCAGCTGCTGCTGGTGCTGGACAATTGCGAGCAGGTGATCGGCGCGGCCGCGGAGGTGTGCGGCCGGCTGCTGCTCGGCGCCGACGACGTGCGGGTGCTGGCCACCAGCCGGGAGCCGCTGCGCATCGCCGGGGAGGTCCGGTACCGGCTGGGACCGCTGACCCTGCCCGGCCCCGAAAAGCCGGACAACCCGGACGGCCCGGCAGATCCCGAAGCC
>Ga0306923_10005007_pt1 | contig 12812 bp, 10 predicted proteins | sample sta12Can44000108_FD_203841 | JGI IMG/M metagenome (GOLD analysis project Ga0306923, IMG submission 203841) | Lab enrichment of tropical soil microbial communities from Luquillo Experimental Forest, Puerto Rico - statanox.12C.anox.44.000.108 (v2)... | ecosystem: Environmental > Terrestrial >... | reverse complement strand
GACGATCTTCTCGGCGATCTGGAGGATGACGTACACCGCGCCGGGCAGCACCCAGACCAGGTCCTGGATGCCTGGCCTCACCTGCTTCTTCCACATCTGGCACAGCCGGACCAGCGCGAAGGCCGCGGCGAGCGTCAGGATCGGCTCATTGGTGAAAACAGCGTAGGCGACGAACAGGGCGGCCCAGATGTACCTGGAGTGCCGATAGGCGAGGATCCCGGCAAGCATGCACGCGTCGGCAAGCGGCTCGGAGGTATCCCGGCCGACGCTGATCACGAGCCCCATGTACGCGACGCATGCCAGTCCCCACAGGGCGTGCCGCCCGGACTCCCGGGCGAGCTTGGCCCCGAGATAGGCCATGAGCGCGACGCAGACCAGGTTAATCACCACGAGCACGGTGGGCAGCAGCCGGGCGTTGCCGCCAAGCGAGACGATCCAGGCGACCAGTGAGTACCCGATCCTGGTGTACCGGTAGTTGTGGTCGATCATGATCCCGTAGGCGGTGCGGTTCCAGTTGAATGGGCCGCGCGCGAACCGGTAGTAGAACTGGCCGTCGTAACCCTGCGCCGGCACGTGGCTGATGCGCGGCACCATCTCGCCGGGGTGGCTGTAGTCCTTGACCCCGGACATGATGAACAGGGTGATGTGTCCCTTCGCCCAGACCTGCCAGCGGGCCACCACGTACCCGAGCCAGGCCACGAAGGCGATGACGCTCACAGCGACCGGGTGATTCAGCCTTAGCATCAAGGCCGACGACGCGGCCGGTGCCTGCGACTTTTCCCTCCTGGCCGCGGCGCCGGGCTGGGAGACCTGGCCGACGGCGCGGGCGACGTCACCGGCGCGTGGGGCGGTGGCGCCGCGGGCGGTGTAGGTCTCGGCCAGGAACTCGGGCATGCGGCCACCGTAGGTCCGCACGCGCGATGAGAAATCGCGGAAACCTGGGAACATTGACCGTCGGCCGGGCGGGGCCGCGATGCTACGCCGAGGCGCCGAGGGCGCGAGCGGATGCCGGGCTTGGCATACGCGCGTATGTGCCGGGCAGGAGCTGGCCGGGCTCGTGCGTTGCGGAGAGCATCGGGTCCGGCGATCCGGGGGTGTCTGCCGGCTGCCTGGCTGGTGTGATGCCGGGCGGCGGGGACGAGAATGTGGCTGTGGAGTAGCGTGCAAACGTGGGGCCGTCGGATCGGCTTGGCCTGATAGGCCGCGCGTCGGAGCTTGGCGAGGTGGGGCGTTTCCTCGCGCCGGCCCTGACGAAGCGGGCGCTGGTGGTGTGCGGTGAGCCGGGGATCGGCAAGAGCACCGTGTGGGATGCTGCGGTCGGGATGGCGCGGTCGCGGGGCTTTGCGGCCTGGTGCGCGCGGGCGAGCGAGGCGGAGGCGCAGCCGTCGTTCGCGGGGGTAGCTGACCTGCTGGAGGCGGCCGGTGCGGGGGTGCTGGCCGGGCTGCCTGGTCCGCAGCGGCACGCGCTGGAGGTGGCGGTGCGGCGGGCGGAGCCGATGGGTCGGCCGCCGGAGCCGCTGGCGGTCTCGGCTGGCCTGCTGGGGGTGTTTCGCCTGGTGTCGGGGGCCGGGCGGCTGCTGGTCGCGGTCGATGACCTGCCGTGGCTGGATCGGGCGTCGGCAGCGGCGCTGGTGTTCGCGGCGCGGCGGCTGGCCGGTCACGACGTTCGTTTTCTCGTTTCGCGGCATGGCGGCCGGTCATCGGAGCTGGAGAGGGTTGTTGAGCCTGCGGGCGTGGTCCGGCTGGAGCTGGGGCCGCTGAGCTTCGGGGCGGTGAGCCGTCTGCTAGCCGGCCGGCTCGGGCGGTCGCTGCCGCGCCGGGTGGTCCGCCAGGTGTTTGAGACCTCGCACGGCAATCCGCTGTTCGCTGTGGAGCTCGGGCGGGCTGTGCTGGAGCGCGGGCTGCCGGAGATCGGCGCCGGGTTGCCGGTGCCGGCGATGCTCGGGGAGCTGTTCGGCGCGCGGGTCGGGGCCCTGCCGCTGTAGGTGCGCCGCGCGTTGCTGGCGATGGCGCTCAGCCCCGGGCTGACCGGCGAGGAGCTCGCGGCGGTGGTGGACCCGCTGGTGATCGAAGATGCGCGGGCGTCCGGCGTGCTGGTGGCCGACGGGACGCGGGTGCGGGCGGCGCACCCGCTGCTGGCGGCGGCGGCGTCGGGGCGGTCCCGCGCGGCCGAGCGGCGCGCGCTGCATGCCGCGCTCGGTGCCGTGGTGGATGACCCGGTGCTGCGGGCCCGGCACCGGGCGCTGGCCGCGGCCGGGCCGGATGCCGGGCTGGCGGGGGAGGTGTCGGCGGCGGCGGCCCGGGCGGTAGGGCGGGGGGCGGTGGCCGATGCCGCGGAGCTGGCCGGGCAGGCGCTGCGGCTGACCGCAGCCGGCGACAGCAGGTATGACGCGCGGCTGCTCGCGCTGGCGCGGTACCTGATCGACGCGGGCGAGCATGGCCGCGCGACCGGGCTGCTGGCGGAACGGATCGGCGCGCTGCCGGCCGGTCCGGTGCGTGCCGCCGGGTACCTGTTGCTGGGTGAGGGCGCGGATCTGCGGGGCGAGGAGGAGTACCTGGCGCGTGCGATCGCGGACAGCGCCGCCGATCGGGGGCTGCGCGGCCAGGCGCTGGCCCGGCGGGCGATGCTGCAGGTGATGAGCCGGGTCGAGCGGATCGCCGAGGCTGAGCTGATGGCGGGCGAGGCGCTGGCCGCGGTCTCATCGGCCGGCCCGGACGCCGAGCGGCGGGCGCTGGTGGCGCTGGCCTGGGCGCGGGTCCTGCGCGGCCGCGGCGTCGAGGACCTCGCCGAGCGGTCCGCGGCACTGCCGCCGGGCACCCTGAGCTTGTATGAGAGTTCGGTGGACCGGCCGGCCGGGGTGCGGCTGGCGTTCCGGGGTGAGCTGGCCCGGGCCCGGGAGGTGTTCCGGGGCCTGCTGGCGGCGGCCGAGCAGCGGGGCGAGGTCCGCTCGGGGATCGTATTCATCGTGCAGCTGTGTGAGGTCGGGCTGCGCGCGGGCGATACCTTCGAGGTGACCCGGGCGCTGGGAGAGTGGGATCAGTGGGCCGCGCTGGAGCCGGACGCAGCGGGGGTCCGGGCGCGGTTGCAGGCGTCGCTGGCGGCGGTGCGCGGGGACCCTGGGCGGACCCTGGCACTGGCGGCGGAGGTGGCCGCGGCCAGCGAATCGAACAGACTGGAGTGGGATCGGCTGGAGGCGCTGCGCGCGGCCGGCCTGGCCGATCTGCTGGCGCGCCGGCCGGAGCAGGCGGTTTCCAGCCTGTCGGAGGTGTGGGAGCGCACGGTGCGCGAGGGCGTGGAAGACCCTGGCGCGTTCCCGGTCGCCGCCGATCTGGTCGAGGCGCAGGCCGAGGCGGGGCGGCTCCAGGCGGCGAACGAGGTGACCGAGCGGCTGGGCGGCCTGGCCGCCGCCCAGCAGCATCCGTGGGGGCTGGCCACCGCGCAACGTTCGGCGGCCGTGGTCGCGCTCGCGGACGGGTACGACGAGGCGGCGGCGGCCCAGCTCGCGCAGGCGGCGGCCGCCTACCGGGCGCTGGGGCTCGGCTTCGACAGCGCCCGGGCGCTGCTGGTGCTGGGCCGTACCCAGCGCCGGTTCAAGAAGTGGGCCGCGGCCCGGCAGTCGCTGGAGCAGGCCCGGTGGGAGTTTGAGCGGCTCGGCTGCCCAGGCTGGGCCCAGGCGGCGGCCGCGGAGCTGGACCGGGTCAGCGGGCGCCGCGCGGCGCCGGGCGGCGGGCTGACGCCCACCGAGCAACGGGTCGCTGACCTGGTGGCCAGTGGCCTGTCGAACAAGGAGGTCGCCGCGCAGTTGTTCGTCAGCGTGTACATCGTCGAGGCGCACCTGTCCCGCGTGTACGCCAAGCTCGGCATCCGCTCCCGCACGCAGCTCGCGCGGGCCCTCGGGGCCCCGGCCTAGCGGCCCCGGCCTACCGGGCCGACGGTCAATGTTCCCAGGTTTCCGGGATTTCTAATCGCGCGTGCGGACCTACGGTGGCCACATGCCCGAGTTCCTGGCCGAGACCTACGCCCGCGTGCGGCTCGTCGGCCTGCGGCCCGCGCGGATCGCGCCGGCTGCTGATAGCCGCGCATGACCGGCCAGGCCCTGTCCAGATTACCCATCGCCAGCTGCCCGTCTGTCCCGTCTGGAGCGCGACCATGCCAGCAGCCACCGGATCACCGCAGCCCCGCCCGCACAGCGCGCTCGCCTACTATCTGGCCCGGCCCGCGAGCTTGTGGATCATCGCCCTGTACCGGCGGCCGCGGCCCAGCTGCGAACCGGCGTGAGGGTTCCAAAGGGACCGGGGTAGAGATATGGCCGCTGATCGTCGCTCGATCCTCATCGACGCGCGGGTGAACGCGCTGCCCGGCGCGCACGGGCTCGCCCGTTCGGTGATGCAGCTGGTAGCGCACATGGACGAACCGGAGGACGGCCTGGCGCTGCGGGTGCTCGTCAATCCTCGCCAGGAGCAGATCTTCCCGCTGTCTGGGTTGCCGGCGCACGCGGACGTGATCGGAACCGATGTCACGGTGTTCGCGCAGCGCCGGTCCTGGGAGCTGGCCCGGCAGATCCGCGCGGTCGATGCGGCCGTCCTGTACATCCCGTACCCGACCTTCACTCCGCTGGTCCGGCCCTGCCCGTTCGTGGTGACGGTGCATGACTGCACGATCGAGAGCAATGTGAGCTTCGCTGGCGGCCGGATCCGCCAGGCCCTCACGAGAACGGTAACCGCGATGGCCCTCCGCCGGGCCACCGCGATGACGGCGCCCAGCCGGGCCAGTCTGGCCGATATCTACCGCCACTACCCGGCCGCGCCGAATCCCACGCTGATCCCGAACGGGGTCGACGTCAGGCAGTTCGGGCAGGTGACCGCCGCCGCGGTGGCCGCGGCCCGAGATCGCTACCAGCTACCCGATAGGTTCATCCTCGCGGTGGGCGCGCACCGTCCGCACAAGAACCACGAGGTCCTGGTCCGGGCGATGGCCGCCGTACCCGGTGACGCCGGGCTCGTCATCGTGGGCAACCCCGATCCGGCCTTCCCTAACCGGCTGCGCGGTCTGATCGCCGAACTGGGGCTGGAATCGCGGGTGAGGCTGATGCCGGGCCTGCCCGATGAGTGGCTGCCCGCCGTGTACCGGGCGGCGTCCGTCTTCGCCTTTCCCTCCCTGGCCGAAGGGTACGGCCTCCCCGTCCTCGAAGCCATGGCGGCCGGCGTGCCCGTGGTGATGAGCGACATCGAGGTCATGGCCGAGGTGGCCGGGTCGGCGGCCCTCATGGTGCCGCCACGCGACGTGGCAGGCTGGGCCTCCGCCCTCACGGCGGTGCTGAGCGACGCCACGCTGGCCGGCCGGCTGACGGCAGCCGGTCACGCCACCGCGGCGGCCGCCAGCTGGGAACACGGCGCCTCGGCTCTGGTGAGCCTGCTGTCGGCCGTGGCCGCCGGGCGCCTGACCCGGTCCGACCCGACCGGCCCAGGCCTCGAGCAGGTCCGGCCCGTAGCCGACTACCCGGTTCCGGCGTGAGGGAACAGCCGTGCGTACCTCCGTGATGATCGAAGCCCGCGGCCTGGTCAAGTCGTTCCGCTCCTCTCGGGCCCTGGCCGGCCTGGACCTGACGGTTCACGCCGGGACCACGATGTGCCTGCTCGGACCCAACGGAGCAGGCAAGACGACAGCGGTCCGCATACTGACCACGCTGCTGCGTCCCGAGGCCGGGTGGGCCCGAGTCGCCGGTCACGACGTGGTCGCCGAGGCCGCCGCCGTGCGCCAGCGCATCGGCCTGTCGGGTCAGTACGCCTCCGTGGACGACTGCCTGACCGGCCGCGCCAACCTCGTCATGATCGGCCGGCTGAGTCGGCTCACCCGCCGGGAGGCCCGGCGGCGAGCCGCTAGCCTACTGGCCGCGCTGGACCTGGAACGGGCTGCCGACCGGCCCGTCCGTACCTACTCGGGAGGCATGCGGCGCCGCCTCGACCTGGCGGCCAGCCTGCTCGGCCGGCCGAGCGTCCTGTTCCTCGACGAGCCGACGACCGGACTGGATCCACAGAGCAGGCTGACCCTGTGGGCCATCATCGCCGAACTCGTGGGCGCCGGTACCACGCTGCTGCTGACCACTCAGTACCTGGACGAGGCCGACCGCCTGGCCGACCGGATCTGCGTCATCAACGGCGGGCGCGTCACGGCCGAGGGAAGCCCAGCTGAGCTCAAGACCAGGGCCGGAACCTCGTACCTGCGGCTGACCGTGCCCGCGGCGGTGTCGCTGACCCGCGTGGCCGAGGAGGTCTCGGGCTACGCGGCGGGTCCGCCGCGGCGGCTGGCCGGGCACCACGGGCTGGACATCCCCGTGGTCCCTCGTCCGGGGCTGGTCACCGAGATCGTGCGGGTGCTCGACGCGGCGGGAATCGCGGTCGACGATGTCGCCGTCCGGCCGCCTTCTCTCGATGACGTGTTCGCCTTGCTTACCGGGGGGGCGGCGGCATGAGTACCGTCCTGTGCACCCCGCCGGAGCTGCTTGACCGCGGCCCGGTCGCTCCGGATCTGGCCTGGCCGGTTCCGGATGCGGGCGACCGGGGTTGGGTGAATCGCCTGCGCTGGGCGCTGACCGATGTGCGGGTGCTGACCTGGCGTACGTTCGCGCGGATCGCCACCACCCCGGAGCAGCTGCTGAATGTCACCGTTCAGCCGCTGGTCTTCGTTCTCCTGTTCAGCTACGTGTTCGGCGAGGCCATCACGCTCCCGGGGCACGGCAACTACCGTGACTTCCTCATCGCTGGCGTCGTGGCGGTGAACATGGGCGGCACGGCTCAGGGAGCGGCCATCGGGCTCTCGGTCGATCTGTCCACCGGTCTCATCGATCGTTTCCGTTCGCTGCCGATGTCGCGCTCGGCTGTCATCGGCGGTCGTACCCTGGCCGATCTCATCCTGACCTTGATCGCCGCTACCGTGACTGTGCTGGCCGGGCTGGCCGTGGGCTGGCGAATCCACGCCAGCGTGGCCAGCATTCTGCTCGCGTGTGTGCTCGCGCTGCTCTTCGCGTACTCCGCCGCGTGGACCGGGGCTTGCGTCGGCCTGATCGCACGGGGACCCGAATCGGCCCAGGCGGTGGGGGTGACCGTCATCATGCCGCTGTCGCTGACCTCCAACGCCTTCATTCCCACGGCCAGCCTGCCCGGCGTGCTGGGCGTCATCGCGAGCTGGAATCCGGTCAGCGTGCTCGCTTCTGCCTGCCGCGAGCTGCTCGGGAATCCCGATCCTGCCGCTGGGATCCAGTGCTGGCCGATGCAGCACCCAGAACTGGCGTCGGCGCTGTGGTCGCTGACCTTGCTCGCCGTGACAGCGCCGCTGGCCACGTGGCTTTACATACGCCGGACCCGGCGATGATCATGCCGGGTGCGTCTGACCCGCGGGAGGGCACGATGCGCATCATGGTCGTCACCGACCAGTACGAACCCATGGTCGGCGGCGTTCCGACGGTCACCAGGGAACTCGCTCACGGCCTGGCCGAACGCGGACACTCGGTCGCCCTGGTCGTGCCCAGCCCCGGCTGGCGCGGCCGGCGGACCACCGCCGGACGGGTCAGCGTCACGTTCCGCGGCTCGTTGCGCTGGCCCTGGTACGAAGACATGCGGCTGGGCTGCCTCCCGGCCTCGGCGGCCCGCAAGCTGATCTCCTCGTTCGCGCCCGACGTGGCCCACATCCACTCCCCGGTCACGCTCGGGGTCATGGCCCGGATCGGGGCGAGTCGGCGACGGGTCCCGGTGGTGTACACCAACCACTACCTTCCGGCCAACGTGCGCCCGTCCACGGCGCCGCGCTCACGGGTCCTCGACGACGTGTTCTACCGTCACGTCGTCGGGTTCTCGAACCGTTGCAGCTACGTCACCGCGCCCACCGCGACCGCGCTGGGGCTTCTGCGCGAGCGCGGGCTACGCGTCCCGTCCGGGGTGGTCTCGAACGGCGTCGACCTGCGCGCGTACTCGCCGGGTCCGGCCGACGGCCAGATCCGGCAGCGCCACCGACTGCCCGCCGGCCGTCCGCTGATCCTGTCGGTCGGCCGGCTCAGCCCCGAGAAACGCATCGACGTCTTGCTGGACGCCGCGGCCCAGCTGATACACCGAAACCCCGGCGCGCGGGTCGCCGTGGCCGGCACCGGCCCGGAAGAGGCCAGGTTGCGAGCACACGCGCAGCGGCTGGGCCTGGCCGGGCAGGTGCGATTCCTCGGATTTGTCCCCCGATCTGACCTGGCCGGCCTCTACCGGCTGGCCGACATCTTCGCCATCACGTCCGAGGCGGAGTTGCAAAGCCTCACCACGATGGAAGCAATGGCGACCGGCCTGCCCGTGGTCGCCGTCGACGCCTACGCGCTGTCGGAACTGGTCCGCCACCACGACAACGGATTCCTGGCCCGGCCCGGGCACGCCGCCCAAGTCGCCGCCTACCTGGACCTATTGTGCTGCGACCCGTCCCTGCGGGCCCGGATGTCCGCGTCCAGCCTGCGGATCATCAAGGGCCACGAACGGCAACGCATGCTGGCCGAGTGGGAGTCCGTGTACCGCACGCTGGCCCCGGCCCGGGCAGGTGCGCGATGACCGGCCGCCGACAGCCGCCGGTGCGGTTGCTCTTCCTCATCGGCGACACCGGCGGCGGCCACCGGAGCGCCGCCACGGCCGTGGCCCAAGCCCTCGACCACGCGTACCCGGGCCGCTTCGCCCCGGTCATCTGCGACCCGCTGCGCGGGCCGGATGCTCCGCAGTGGACGCGCTGGCTCGCCGGCCTGTACGGACCGATGGCCCGGGCGACCCCTTGGCTGTGGGGCGCGATCTGGCGCGCGGCCAGCTCGCCCCGGGTCCTCGGCTGGGTCCGGCGGACCCTCATGCCCCCCGTGTACGACGGGGTGGCCCGGGCCGTCGCAGCCGGGCGGCCCGCGGTGATCGTGAACTTCCACCCGCTCACCGCCGATCCAGCCGTACGCGCGCGCGACCGCGGTGCCGCCGGGCTGCAGGTCATCACGGTCATCACCGACCTGGTCACCGCGCACCCGGCATGGCGGGACGCACCGGCCGACCTCGTCGTCGTCCCGTCCGCGGCGATCGCCGACCGCTGCGCGCGCGACGGCATCCCGGAAGGGCATTACGCGCAGACCGGGCTGCCGGTCGCGGCCGGATTCTGCCAGCCGCCCGCGAGCGCCCCCGAGCGTCACGTGCTGAAGCGATCCCTCGGCCTGCGCGGAGAGTTCCTGGTCGTGGTGACCGGTGGCGGAGAAGGCTCGGGCGGCCTGTACCGTCGGGCCGCCGCCATCCTCGAAACGGTCAACGACGTGGACGTCGCCGTCATCTGCGGACGCAACCAGCGGCTCCGACGACGGCTCACCCGGCTAGCGGAACGAGCCGACAGTCGGCTGACCGTCCTCGGTTTCGTCGACAACATGGCCGACTGGCTCCGCTGCGCCGACATCGTCGTGGGCAAGGCCGGACCCGGCACCATCGCCGAGGCAGCTTGCTGCGCCGCCCCGCTCGTGCTCACCTCGTATTTGCCGGGCCAGGAGGAAGGCAACGCCGAGTTCGTCGTCCAGGCGGGTGCGGGCAGTTACACACCCAGGCCCGGCGACCTGGCCTCGGAGATCGCGCGCCTGCGGGCAGATCCGGATGCCCTCGTTGTCATGCGCGCGGCATCGGCCCGCATCGGCCGGCCCCGCGCCGCGGCCGACATCGCCGACCTGCTCGCCAAGGCCGCCGAGGGCACCGAGATCGCCGAGATCGCGATCGACTGGAGTGAGCCAGCCCCGGCCGACCTGACCGCCCCCATCGAGCCGGACCTGGTGCCAGCCGGTGAGAGCTGATGACCGTAAAGGACATGCCATGTACCGAGTCGATTCCTTCGTCGTTCCCCCGACCGGACCGACCGGAGTGAGGGCGGAAGCTGAGCACCCCGACGCCCCCGCCGCTTCCGTCCCGCCGCTCGCGGTGCGCGCACAGGGCTCCGGCCAGACCTTGCAGGCGGGAGCGGTCTACTGGATCGGTCGCGATCCGGAGGCGGACATCGTGGTCGACGAGCCGGTAGTGTCCTGGCGGCACGCGGTCGTGATGGCATCCGGCGACCGGTGGCTGCTCGAGGATGCCGGCAGCACCAACGGCACCTTCGCGGGCGGCCAACGGGTGCGGCGCGTCGAGATCACGGGTACCTGCCAGGTCCGGCTCGGCCACCCCGATGCCGGCCCGGTCGTCTCCTGCTCCATCACTGATCCGCCGGTCGCCCCGGCGGTACGTTCGGCCACCGCGGTGTGGTCGGCCCAGCGGGCGGGGACATCGGACGAACGGGCACCGAGCGCCGTTATGCCTCTGCCGGCGAGGACCCTGCGCATCGGCCGGGCCGACGACAACGATGTTGTCCTGGCGGATCTGCGCGTATCACGTCGTCACGCCGAGCTGCGCAGGTCACCCGGCGGCGAGTATGAGATCGCCGACCTGGACAGCTACAACGGCACGTTCCTGAACGGCCAGCGGATCACCAAGGCCGCGGTGACCGAGGCCGACGACATCGGCATCGGCTCGACCAGCTTCCGCCTGGTCGGGGACGAGCTGCAGGAGTTCGTCGACACCGGCGATATCTCGCTCGAGGCCCGCGGGCTCACCGTCACGCTGCCGAACGGCAAGGTGCTGCTGGACGACGTCAGCTTCCCGCTCGGCGGGCGATGCCTGCTGGGAGTGATCGGGCCCAGCGGGGCGGGCAAGTCGACCCTGCTCGGTGCCCTGACCGGCATCCGGCCAGCGAACGCCGGATCGGTGCTGTACGACGGCCGCGATCTTTATGCCAGCTACGCCGAACTGCGGCACCGGATCGGCCTGGTGCCCCAGGAGAACATCCTGCACACCCAGCTGTCCGCGCACCGCGCGCTGGGCTACGCGGCCGAACTACGGTTCCCCCGGGACACCAGCCCCGATGAGCGGGAGCGGCGGATCACCGAGGTGCTCGGCGAATTGTCGCTCACACCGCACGCCGACACCCGCACGTCGTCTCTTTCCGGCGGCCAGCAAAAGCGCGTCAACGTCGCCCTCGAGCTGCTCACCAAGCCCTCGCTGCTGTTCCTGGACGAGCCCACGTCCGGCCTGGACCCCGGCCTGGACATGTCGGTGATGGAGAGGATGTCCGGCCTGGCCCGCGACGGGCGGACGGTCATCGTGGTCACCCACAGCGTCGCCAACCTCCACGTCTGCGACCGGCTGCTCGTCCTGGTGCCCGGCGGGAAACTCGCCTATTTCGGGTCTCCCGCCGACGGGCTGCGCCATTTCGGCCAGCCGGGCTGGGCACAGGTGTTCCGGGCCTTCGAGGCCGAGCCGGACCGGGACTGGGCCGGGGAGTACCGGCGCTCGGCGTACTTCACCCGGTATATGGCCGCACGGTCACAGGCCGAACACGAGCCGGCGACAGCCGTCCGGACGGCCCCGCCCCCGCCGAAGTCCGCCAATCGGCTCGCACAGTGGTCGACCCTGGTCAGGCGGTACCTGGCGGTCATAGCCTCGGACCGCAACTACGTGGGCGTGATCGCGCTGCTGCCGATCATTCTCGGGGGCCTGATCAGGGCGATCCCCGATCCCGGCGGGCTGACCGGGACGAACAACGGCAACGCGATCCAGGTCTTGCTGATCCTGGTCATGGGCGCCTGCCTCATCGGCGTGGCCAACGCCGTCAGGGAACTGGTCAAGGAACGCCCGATCTACGCCCGAGAACGAGCGGCCGGGCTGTCCGCGGGCACCTACCTGGCGTCCAAGCTCACGGTCCTCAGCCTGATCAGCGCCGTCCAGGCGGTCGTGCTCGTGCTCATCGGCCTGGCTGGCCGCCCGCTGCCCAGGCACGGAGTCGTGCTGACCGCCGCCCCCCTGGCCGAGCTCATGCTGGGGATAGCCGTGCTCGCGGTCGCGTCGATGGCAGCCGGGCTGCTGATCTCGGCGGTGGTCAGCTCTTCGGACAAGACGATGCCGCTCCTGGTCGTAGCGGTCCTGGCCCAAGTCGTCCTCAGCGGCGGGGTCTTCCGCCTCAACGGCAAGGCCGGACTTGAGCAGCTGTCCTGGCTCTCGCCATCGCGGTGGGGCTTCGGCGCAGCCGCGTCAACCTCGGACCTGAATCAGGTCACGCCGCCGCCTCCGGGCAACACGCCCGATCCGCTGTGGCAGCACAGTCCGCACATCTGGCTCCTCGACATGGCGATGCAAGTGGCGCTCACCGCGGTTCTCGCCGGGCTGATCTGGTGGCGCCTGCGCCAGGCTAGCCCCGGCCGCCGGTGACCGCCACGGGCAGGAACCCGAAGGCGGAGCCCGGCGGCTGACCGGGCTGCGTCTCGCAAACAAGGATCTGACGCCTGAAGGCCAGCCGGTCGGCAGGAAGCGACAAGCAAGGAGATCTGTCGTGACTATCCACGATCTGCCTGGCAGCGGCGTGGCCCGGCACGGCACCGGCCATGCCGGCCTGACCGTCATGATCGCTGCCCCTCGGTCCCGGCACGCCAGCCAAGGAATCTCACCGGACGTAACAACGAGGATCCGGGCCATGGATACCAGCACACGTCTGAGAGGAATGCAGGCGACTTCATTCCTCCGTCAGGTCTCTGTTCTCGCCGCTCTTCCCGAGAAGCTGCTCGAGCAACTCGCCGGGCAACTACGGGAGGTGGACGTGCCGGCCGGCAGCTGGATCCTGCGGGAGGGCGATCCCGCCGACAGCATGTTCATCGTGACCAGCGGCCGGGTCCACGTGACCCGCGAGGGGCCGCCGGAAACCCTGTTGCGCGTCCTGCGACGCGGTGACGTGATTGGTGAACTGGCGCTGC
>Ga0306923_10005006_pt1 | contig 12813 bp, 12 predicted proteins | sample sta12Can44000108_FD_203841 | JGI IMG/M metagenome (GOLD analysis project Ga0306923, IMG submission 203841) | Lab enrichment of tropical soil microbial communities from Luquillo Experimental Forest, Puerto Rico - statanox.12C.anox.44.000.108 (v2)... | ecosystem: Environmental > Terrestrial >... | reverse complement strand
GGTCGAAAGCGCGCTATCGATCGGATATCGCCACATTGACACCGCGGAGATGTACGGCAATGAGGAGGCGATTGGCGCGGCCATTGCGTCCTCCGGGGTGCCGCGTTGCGAGCTGCATGTGACGACCAAGGTCTGGAACGAGAATCTAGCTCCAGACGCGATCCGCCGCGCCTTCGATGCCAGCCTGAAGAAACTCAGGCTGGATGTGGTCGACCTCTATCTTGTGCACTGGCCGAAGCCCGGCATGCACTTGCCGTCGATGTTTGAGACCTTGATGAAATTGAAGGAGGAGGGGCGGACCCGCGGCATTGGCGTCGCCAATTTCAATGTCGCGCTTCTGAAGACCGTGGTCGAGGACATCAAGGCGCCGATCGCCTGCAACCAGATCGAATATCACGTGATGCTCGACCAGACCAAGGTGAAGGCCTATCTCGATGCGAAGAAAATCCCGCTTGTCGCCTATTGTCCGCTGGCGCAGGGCCGCGTCGCCGCCGATACGGCGTTGATTGCGATCGGCAAAAAGCACAATGTCAGCGCCGCGCAGGTCGCACTGAAATGGCTGCTCGAGCAGAAGAGCGTCGCGGCGATCCCGAAGGCCGCGCATGGCGAGAGCCAAAAGGCCAATCTCGAGGCGTTCAATGTGACGCTCGATGACGACGATGGCAAGAGGATTGCCGACTTGCCGAAGGACCGCCGCTGCGTGAGCCCCGGCTTTGCGCCGGCATGGGATTGAAGCGATATCGCGAACGTCACCTCGCCGAAAGCTATGGCCCGTTTTGGGGCCATTGCCGCGTCGGCCTTCCTTGCTTCAATTGCGATCGCGGCTGTAGCGCTCGTGGTGCGCGCCGATTACCAACCCTTCGCGATCGGTGTCGTGGTCGCGATGCCGCCAGTCCCTATGCCAGCCGTTGTCGCGATGTTCGCCGAACTCAGCATGCGCGCCGCGCCAGTGCTGGTTGCGATGCTTGATCACGATGGTGTCGGCGTTTGCAATCGCCGGCGCTGCAATCGCAATCGCGGCAAGCGCTGCGATGACACAATCAGATCTCGTCATTGTCCTCCTTAACTTTCAGTGAGGATTAAAACTTCATCCGGGAGTCGATGTTCCTAAGGAACTGGAAGAGAATTCTGAACCGCTGTTCAGCCCAAGTCGGCTGCGCTTGTGTTTGCAGCGCCCTCGCTTGCGCAAAGCCAACCGCGGGCGCATCATCCTCAAAGAACAAAATTCAATTGGGGGAGCGCCAACATGTCTAGATTGTCACGTCGTCATTTCATGTCCTTGACTGGATCGGCAGCGGCAAGCGCAATCGGCGCAAGCGCCTCCGCGGCGATGGGGCCGAACGACAAGTTCGATCTCGTCATCAGGGGCGGTGAAGTGCTCGATCCCAGCCAGTCGTTACGCGCCAAGCGCGACATTGCCATCCGCTGGGGTGTGGTGGAGGCGCTGGCCGAGAGCATACCGCCTGAGCGCGCGGCGAAAACTATCGATGCTACAGGCAAGCTCGTCACGCCGGGCCTGGTCGACCTGCATTGCCACGTCTACCCCTATGGCTCCGCAATCGGCATTCCCGCCGACGAGCTGGTGCAGTTTCAGGGTACCACGACCGTGGTTTCAGCTGGCGATGCCGGCGTCAACAATCTCGCGGCACTGCGACGCTATATCGTGGCACAGTCGCGGGCGCGCATATACGCCTTCGTTCATATCGCCAATAACGGCCTGTCGGCGTTCCCTGTCGCCGAGCTCTACAACATCGACAATGCGCAGACCGAAGCCTGCGCGATGGCGCTCGCGGAAAACCCCGACTTCCTGCTCGGCGTGAAAGTGCGAATGTCAGAGAACATTATTTTCAAGCACGGTCTTGAGCCCCTCAAGCGCAGTATTGCCGCCTGTGAGATGTGTGGCTGGCCCGCGAAAATGATGGTGCATATTGGCGGCGTCGAGACCAAGGAGCTGATGAGCGATATTCTCAACCTGCTGCGGCCTGGCGACGTGCTGACGCATTGCTATTCCGGCCTACCGAACATCTCGGGCGTCTTCACCAACATCGTGCAGGACGGCAAGCTGTTGCCGGCCGCGCTCGCCGCCAAGCAGCGCGGTGTGGTGTTCGATGTTGGCCATGGCGGCGGCAGCTTCGATTTCACGGTGGCGGAGGTGGCGATCCCAGGCGGCTGCACGCCAGATACGATCTCCTCGGACATCCATGTCTTCTCCGGCAACACCCCGGGCATGCCGTTCCTGCCCCACGTCATGAGCAAGTTTTTGGCGCTCGGTTTTTCGCTGGAGCAGGTGGTGGCGATGGCGACCGCGGCACCCGCAAAAATCATCAACCGCGCACCGAAAATCGGCACGCTGCAGGTCGGTGCGCCTGGCGACGTCGCGATCATGGAACTTGTGGAAGGGGAAGTGACCTTCGTCGATACCCGTAACAACAAGCGCGACGGCAAGCAGCTGTTGAAGCCGGTCCAGACCGTGATCAACGGCGTGCCATTCGGTCGGCCCTACCAGGCGCCATTCGCCGTCAGATGAGCTGCGTCGTTGGTTGGCGCGCGGTCCTTCGGAACAACCGCTATTCACTTTTTTGGATCACGCCCTGCGCCTGCGGCGGCCCGCGGCCGCGACGAGCACAGCACCGCGGAAGCCGATCGCGATTAGGGCGCGGCTGGTTGGTTCGACCGCATCGGCCATAGCTTTCTGGCTCGGGACGTGGAGCATTGAAATGATCCTGGGCCGGTAGAGCATCAAGAGAACATCTGGCCGACGTTGACGCGTTGCGCCTCGGTTGCGGCCAACGGCACGGCTCTGCCGCCTCTTCCTTCACCAGCGCGTTCGGGAGATCGAGCCAGGTGAACATGACTGGCACCGTCAACCGATCCAATGCAATGGACGGCAACGCCAAGTCGAGCGGCGAAGCTGTGCAGGGGGAGGACGGCCAGCAGGGCATGTTCCGGGCGCAAAACTTCAGCGCATGTTGAGACCGCACCGATTTCACGACAAATGCGGTTGTCCGGAGCTCAACTCCGCGCCTGCCGCCACATTCGCGATCCGCACCGGCACCCCGAATTCACGGCGGCAGACGTCGGCAAGCACGGCCACGCCCTCGCGGATCAGCTCGGCGGACGGATTGGCAAAGCAAAGCCGCAGCCGGCTTTTGGAATGGGCCGCATTGGTCGACCATTCCGGCCCCGGATTGATGGCGACGCCGGCGGCGAGCGCCGATTGATAAAGCTTTAACGTATCGACATTGTCGGGCAGCTTGAGCCAGAGGAAGATGCCGCCTTTGGGCGCCTCGAACTCGGCTGCGGTGCCGAACTGCGCGTTGAGGGCTTCCATCAAGGTATCGAGCTTAACGCGAAGCCCGCGGGTCAAATTTGGCACATGGGTGGCAAAATGCGGCGTGCAATATTCCGCGAGCAGCATCTGTTCCAGCGCGCCCGAGCCGGCATCGGTCTTCAGCGCGATGAGGCGTGACATCATCTCCCAGGGCGCGACGATGAAGCCGACGCGCAGCGCCGGCGCGATCGACTTGGAGAATGAACCGATATGGATCACGCTGCCGTTCTGCGCCATGGCGTAGATCGCGGGCGGGCGCACGCCGTCCCAGATCAGGTCGGCATAGCAGTCATCCTCGAAGATCGGCACGCCATAATGCTGCGCCAGCCGCAACATCTCGGCGCGGCGCGCCTCCGGCAAGATGCTGCCGGTCGGGTTTTGCACGGTCGGAATGGTGTAGATATACTTCGGGCGAATGCCGCGCGCCTTCGAATCGGCAAGCGCCGATGCCAGCACATCCATCCGCATGCCATCGCCGTCGAGTGGGATCCCGACGGCCTTGACGCCGAGCCGGGAGAGCCGGGTGAGCGAGCCTTGATAGGTCTCCTGCTCGACGATCACGGTGTCGCCGGGCGCAAGGAGAGTGTGGTTGACGAGGTCGAGCGCCTGCAGCGAGCCGGACACGATCGTGATGTCGTCGGTGGTGGCCTTGATGCCGGCGTCGCGCCTTAATTTCGCAGAGAGAAATTGACGCAAGGGGAGATAGCCCTGCGGGCCGTGGGCGAGGCCGTAGGTCGCAAGGTTGCGCCCTTCGCGCCTGAGCACGGCGTTGACTGCGTCGATCAGGCCGTCGAGCGGAACCTGTTCCGGGTCGTTATTGCCGCCGACAAAGCTATATTTGGCAAGCCCGGTCCACTTTGCCGCAGGCGGCGGCAGGCCTGCCGGCAATAGTGGCGCAAACTCGAAGGTGGCGCTCATGAACGTCCTGTCCCTTGTTTTTGTTGGCCGCGATCTTAGACAGGTCGAGGGCACTTGTCGTCAAGGACGGGGCCCGCTGCGCCGCCCATGCATGCTGCTCTGCGCAACGGTGCTAGCGCGGGCAGCCAAGTCCGGCTAAAGCTCGCGAAACATGAGAGACGCTTAACGGTATGGCCGATTCAATCCAGGAAGTGCTTCAGGCGTTTGCCAAGGGCGAGCTTGTCGTCGTGACCGATGACGACGACCGCGAAGGCGAGGGCGATCTGATCGTCGCCGCTTCGCTCTGCACGCCGGAAAAGATGGCATTCATCATCCGTCACACCTCGGGCATCGTTTGCGCGCCGATCACGACCGAGGACGCCCGCCGGCTGCGGCTCGATCCGATGGTCGCGCATAATGAGTCTGCGCACACCACCGCGTTCACGGTCTCAATTGACTACAAGCCCGACGGAGGTACCGGGATATCGGCGGAAGAGCGCGCGTCCTGCTGCCGTGCGCTTGCCAACCCGAATGCCGGCGCCGACGACTTTGCACGTCCCGGCCATGTGTTCCCGCTAATCGCGCGCGAGGGCGGCGTCTTGCTCCGCTCCGGCCATACCGAGGCCGCGGTCGACCTCTGCAAGCTTTCGGGTCTGCCGCCCGTCGGGGTGATCTCCGAACTGATGAATGACGACGGCACGGTGATAAAGGGCGAGCAGGTCGCCCGCTTCGCCGCCGCCAACAAATTGAAGCACGTCACGATCGCCGACCTGATCGCCTATCGTCAGGCGCGGGAGAAGCTGATTGAACGGGTCTCGACCTTCGTGATGGATAGCCCGATCGGTCCGTTGCAGGGCTATGCCTATCGCTCGCCTTTCGACGAGATCACGCATGCCGCCTTTGTCTACAACGGCATCGGCGACGGCAAGAATGTGCTGACACGCCTGCACAAGCCGAACATCGTCAAGGACCTGTTCACGGGGTCGGTGCGCATGCAGGCGGTGCTGCAGCATTTCAAGAGGGCCGGCCGTGGCGTGCTGGTGTATTTGCGCGACGGTGCGGCCGGCGTGCCGGTCGAGCCAGTGGGTGAGGTGAAGACCGCGGAGGCCGATCGCAACAAGCAGTGGCGCGAGGTCGGCGTGGGCGCGCAGATCCTGCGCGATCTCGGCATCAGGTCCATCGTCAATCTCACCTCATCGGTGCACGACTACAAGGGACTGTCCGGTTTCGGCATCGAGATCGTCGCCAACGAACGCCTTGAAGGCTGACCATCGGCGATTTAACCTGTCGCCATCAAATTCGCGCTTCTACTGCGAAAGGATTTTCTCATGACTGCGCGCCCACAGACCAAGGACAAGCCGTCCCCGGCGACTTTCCAGTGGGACGATCCGTTGCGGCTCGACGAGCAGCTTACCGAAGACGAGCGCATGATCCGCGACACCGCGCGGGCCTATGCGCAGGACAAGCTCTTGCCGCGCGTCACCAAGGCCTATCTCGAGGAAAGGACCGATCGCGAGATTTTCAACGAGATGGGCGAACTCGGGCTGATCGGCATCACGCTGCCGGAAGAATATGGCTGCGCCAATGCAAGCTACGTCGCCTACGGCCTGGTGGCGCGCGAGATCGAACGGGTCGATTCCGGCTATCGCTCAATGAACTCGGTGCAGTCGTCGCTCGTAATGTATCCGATCTATGCCTATGGCGACGAGAACCAGCGCAAGAATTATCTTCCGAAGCTTGCAACCGGCGAATGGATCGGCTGCTTCGGCCTGACCGAGCCCGATGCCGGTTCCGATCCGGCGGGCATGAAGACGCGCGCCGAGAAGGTGTCCGACGGCTATCGGCTGACCGGCAGCAAGATGTGGATCTCGAACGCGCCGATCGCCGATGTCTTTGTAGTCTGGGCCAAGTCGGCCGAGCACAACAACCAGATCCGCGGCTTCATCCTCGAGAAGGGCATGAAGGGGCTGTCAGCACCGAAGATCGGCGGCAAGCTGTCGCTTCGCGCTTCGATCACCGGCGAGATCGTGATGGATGGCGTGGTAGTGCCGGAGAGCGCGCTGTTGCCGAACGTCTCCGGGCTGAAGGGGCCGTTTGGCTGCCTCAACCGCGCCCGCTATGGCATTTCCTGGGGCGCGATGGGCGCCGCAGAAGATTGCATGCATCGCGCCCGGCAGTATACGCTGGACCGAAAGCAGTTCAATCGGCCGCTTGCCGCAACGCAGTTGGTCCAGAAGAAGCTTGCGGATATGCAGACCGATATCGCGCTCGGCTTGCAGGCTTCGCTTCGCGTCGGTCGTTTGATGGACGACGGCAAGATGGCGTCGGAGATGATCTCGATTGTCAAGCGCAACAATTGCGGCAAGGCGCTCGAGATCGCGCGCGCCGCGCGCGACATGCATGGCGGCAATGGCATCCAGATCGAATATCACGTGATGCGGCACGTCTCGAACCTGGAAACCGTCAACACCTATGAGGGCACCCACGATGTCCACGCCCTGATCCTGGGCCGCGCCATCACTGGCATTCAGGCGTTTTCGTAAAGAACGCCGCGCGTCGGATGAAGAGGATGGGCTGCGTGGTTGCGCAATTCATCGGCCCGATCTCCGGAAGACAAGCACTCCCATGGCTGACAACGACGACGTGCCTTTCGATCGCCACTTCCCCCTCAAACCCGGCGTCGTCGAGGACGTCCGCCCCGGCGTGCGGCGCCTCCTCTGCGACAATCCGAGCCCGTTCACCTTCACCGGCACGGTGAGCTACATCATTGGCAACGGCAATGTCGCGATCCTCGATCCCGGTCCGGATAGCGAAGGGCATGCGAAGGCGTTGCTTGACGCCGTGCGCGGTGAGACGGTGACACACATCCTGGTCACGCACACCCATCGCGATCATTCGCCGAACACAGCGCGCATCAAGCAGGCGACCGGCGCCACGGTCTATGCCGAGGGACCGCACCGGGCCTCGCGGCCGCGCTATGAGAGCGAGAAGCATAGTCCAGAGTCAGGTGCCGACCGCGACTTCAAGCCGGATGTGCTGGTGAAAAGCGGCGATGTCATCGAGGGCGACGGCTTCCGGCTCGAAGCCGTGGCAACGCCCGGCCATACCGCAAACCACATGGCCTTCGCCTGGCCGGAGCGAAAAATCTCATTCGTCGGCGATCACGTGATGGGCTGGTCGACCTCGATCGTGGCGCCGCCCGACGGCTCGATGGTCGATTATATGGCCTCGCTCGATCGGCTCGCCGCTCGTGACGAGACCCTCTATTTCTCAGGCCACGGTCCAGAGATTGCGGAAGGGCCGCGCTATGTGCGCGCCCTGATCCGCCACCGCCAGGCGCGCGAAGCCTCGATCCTGCATCGGCTGTCGAAAGGCGCGGCCGACATTCCGAGCATGGTGCGCGCGATCTATATCGGCATCGACCCGCGCCTTTTGACCGCGGCCGGCTATTCAGTGCTGGCCCATCTGGAGGATCTTGTCGCACGTGGTGCGGTCTTAACCGACGGGGATCCGGTCATTGGCGGGACCTACAGATTGGCGAGCCAAGTGTCCAGAGCGAGCGACGCATAGCAGAAGGCCATTCGCTGTCCGCGCTTGCCGCTCGCTATTTTTTTACCGTCTTTGCCGGCGCCTTGGCAGGCGGCGGCGCGACCTTCTTTGCGGGTTTTTGTGCCTCGGCCTCGGCTGCGGTCGAGAGCTCGTCGATGAATTTTGTCACGCGCGCGGCGTTGGAGCCGAGATCGCTCTCAAAATAGCGCGAGGAGGAGCGGATATCGACCCTTGAATCGAGCTCGCCGTCCGGGGCGACGCGAATCGAAACATCTTCGCGAAACCCCATGATCGCGGTGCGCGCCACCGCCTCGATGCGGCCGATGCGGCGCGGCGGCGCCGGTCCGCGCTCGTCGATCACAAGCCATTTGCGTTTGTTGACGAGCTGCCGCGTGATCGCATAGGCCCGGTCGACCGGGATTTCGAGCTGCAGCGGCTCGATGTCGGGATAGGCTTGGCGCTGCTGCTCGGCCGAATAGAGCCCGGCATAGACTGCCGTGTTGGCGCCGTCGCCGGTGCGCAACCTTGCGAGCGCCTCGAAGCGCGGTGGGTCGATCGGGTCGGTGGTGATGTCGTGGATCGCCGGCAGCGTGCGGTATTGGAGCGCAAGATAGGCCGGATAGGCGAGCACGACCGCATTGATCATCATGGCAAGCAGGATATGGCTCATGCCGCGCGTGCCGTTGCGCCAGATCGCGACAAAGCCTAACAGCCCCACGAGAATCGACAAAGCTGCGCAGCCGAGCGCGCCAAAAAAGGTCGCGAGCGCCGGCTTGATCTCGAGAAAGCCGAAGCGGACAATGACGATTGAGACCAGGACTGCGACCACCGAGAACACCGCAAGATTACGCGCCAAGGTGGCGAGCCTGGACACGGGCTCCGACTGATAGGGGGCGGAAAACCTGCGGGCCATCTCTTGAAGATTTCTGCGGCTCGAACCGGGCCAACCGGGCGGCGCCTGGCGGCTCACAAGGCTCGTTGAGACCACGAAGGTGCGGCAAATTCAAGGGAGTTTAGGCCCCTTGATTTCCCGCAGGGGCGAGGGTGGATGCGGGTGGTCGCGGCCGTGCCCGAACGCCCCGCGGCGGACGTTCGGCGGGCATGCTTTTTCGGCCATTGCGCGTTGAGCAACAGCGGACGGGGGCGCCTTTGCCCAGCCTCACCTTGTTGCGTGGGATTGCTTGGCTATCCCGCCGCGTTCGGAAAACTGTAGCTCTTGAACTGCTCGCGCAGCTCGGTTTTCAGGATCTTGCCGGTCGCAGTGTGCGGAATGCCCTCGACGAAGGCGACGTCGTCGGGCATCCACCATTTCGCGATCTTGCCATCCATGAATTTCAAGATTTCCTCGCGCGTCGCCTTCGCGCCTTGCTTGAGCTGCACGATCAGAAGCGGGCGCTCGTCCCATTTCGGATGATAAACGCCGATCACGGCGGCTTCGGCGATCGCGGGATGGCCGACCGCGAGGTTTTCGAGGTCAATCGACGAAATCCATTCGCCGCCGGACTTGATCACGTCCTTGGAGCGGTCGGTGATCCGCATGTAGCCGTCCTCGTCGATGGTCGAGACGTCGCCGGTGTCGAAATAGCCATTCTCGTCCAGGATGTCGGTGTCGACGCGGAAATAGGCCTTGGCGACCGCAGGCCCGGACACCTTGAGCCGGCCAAAGGTCTTGCCGTCCCACGGCAGCTCATTGTCGCTGTCATCCGTGATCTTCATCTGCACAGCAAAGGGCGGATAGCCCTGCGTCTGCAGGATGTCGAGCTTGGCATCGCCTGTCGTCTCGTTGAACGGCGGCTTCAGGGTCGCGAGCGTCCCGACCGGGCTCATCTCGGTCATGCCCCAGGCGTGCCGCGTGGTGACGCCCATGTCGACAAAGGTCTTGATCATGGAGCGCGGCATGGCCGAGCCGCCGCACACCACAAAGCGCAGATGTGGCAGTTTCAAATTGTTGGCGGTCATGTGTTGCAACAGCATCAGCCACACCGTCGGGACACCTGCGGTGTGCGTCACCTTCTCGGTCGACAGCAGCTCGTAGACCGACGCGCCGTCGAGCTTGGCACCAGGGAACACCAGCTTGGTGCCCATCGAGGGGGCGGAAAACGCGATGCCCCAGCTATTGGCATGGAACAGCGGCACCACTGGGAGCATGGTATCGGCGGCGCTGGCGCCGAGCGCGTCGATGTTATTTGCCATGAGCGCGTGCAGCACGTTGGAGCGGTGCGAATACAAGACGCCCTTGGGATCGCCTGTGGTGCCGGAGGTGTAGCACATCGCAGCCGCGGTATTCTCGTCAAAGTCCTTCCATGTGATCTTGCCGTCGGCTTGCGCGATCCAGTCCTCGTAATTGACCGCATTCTTCAGCGTGGTCTCCGGCATATGCGCCTTGTCGGTCAGCACCACATAGCGCTCGACGCTTGGCATCTTGTCGGCGATCTTCTCCAGGATCGGGATGAACGTGATGTCGCTGATCACGATCCGGTCCTGCGCATGGTTGACGATCCAGGCGATCTGCTCGGGAAAAAGCCGGGGATTGACGGTATGGCAGATCGCGCCGATTCCCATGACGCCGTACCAGCATTCGAGGTGCCGCCAGGTGTTCCAGGCAATCGTTGCAACGCGGTCGCCGAGCTTGATGCCGTCGCGTTCCAGCATCTCCGAAACTTTCAGCGCGCGATCATGGATCTGCCAGTAATTGGTGCGATGGATCGGGCCTTCGACGGAGCGGGTGACGATCTCCTGGGTGCCATGATACTTCGCTGCGTGCTCGATAATCTTGTGGCACAGCAAGGGCCAATCTTGCATCAGACCAAGCATAAAATTTCCCTCCTCGGTGGTATTGCAAGCCTCATCCGTCCGCGGGCGGCCCGGCGCTTTGCTCTCGGAACTCACATGAACTTTAGCGCGGTGGAGAGGACCGGCAAATGCCTGAATGGCGGCAACTGGCGGCAGCGGGGGCCGATCCTCGCCCTGGCGCTTTTAGCCTGCGGCGCGGGGCAGCCTGCGGCCGCCCAGCGCGGGATTTTGAGCGACGCGTTCGGCGACGGCCCGCCAAGATTGCGCGGTGCCCCGCATGCCGCGCCCGTGCCGCTGCCAAAGCCGCGCCCGGCGGAGGCGTCCAAGGCCGACGATAAGGCAGACGACAAGGCAGACGACAACGCCGCGCCTTTTGGATCCGCACCCGACAAGCCGGCCGAACCACGGGCGACGCCGGCAGCTGCCGAGCCCGCCAAGCCATCGGCCTGCCGGCTAGCGTTGACCGAGGAGATCGCGATCGCGCCTTCGGTCGGCGACATCAACGGCCCTGGCGGCTGTGGCGGCGTCGACCTGGTGCGGCTGGAGGCCATCGTGCTGCCCAACAAGCACAAGGTCGCGGTCACGCCGGCCGCGACGCTTCGCTGCACCATGGCGTCGGTGGTCGCAGACTGGATTCGCACCGATGTGGTAGCGCTCGCCGCCCAGCAGCAGAGCGAGCCGGCGGTGCTGGATAATTTCGATTCTTACGAGTGTCGCGGCTTCAACCGCATCCCCGGCGCGCATCTGTCCGAGCACGGCCGCGCCAACGCGTTGGACGTGCGCGCGATAAAACTCGCCAACGGCAGGTCGATCGGATTGACCGACCGCAACGTGCCACGCGAGGTGCGCGAGAGCGTGTTGCATTCGGTCTGCGCGCGCTTCACCACGGTGCTGGGTCCGGACTCCGACTGGTACCACGAGGACCACATCCATCTCGATCTCGCCGCGCGGCGCAACGACTACCGCATCTGCCAGTGGGATGTGCTGGACCCGCTGCCGAAGGCCGCGCCAATGCTCCCGGCCGAGCGGCCGGAAGAGGCGCCGCCGCGAGAAGTTGCGAAGGAGGATGCGGCCAAGGCCAACGACCCCACGCAAGATGCCGTGACGTCGGATGCGCCCGAGCCGAGCTACGCCAGATCGCACGCGAAGGCAAAGTGAGGCACGCGCGCACGGCATAAGAGGGAACGAAACCCCGTCCGCTTGAGGGGGGAGTCTAACCAGATTGAACGGCGCAAAGGCTCAAGGCGTGGGTGGGGCCCCTCCACTCGCTCCGCCCGATGCGAAAGACGCCCTGCAGCGCTTTCCGCGTCCAACGGCCTTACCGGAAAGGGCAGCGCAAAGTGAGCCCAGCGATCATGATCCAAAATCTAAAGCGCCGGTATTCCCGGCGCCTCTTCGATATAGTCAAATCGCGCGTCAGGTCACTGGACCGTCGGCATGCCCTGGCCGCCACCCTGCAGCGCCATCTGCGAGTTGAACGGCGAGTCGCCGTGATGTGGCTCCAAGACCACCACGATGGTGCCGATCTTCACACGGTTATAGAGGTCGATCGCGTCTTCATTGGTGAGGCGGATGCAGCCGGAGGAGATCGACGCGCCGATATATTCCGGCTGGTTGGTGCCGTGCAGCCGGAACAGGGTGTCCTTGCCGTTGGCATAGAGATACATCGCCCGCGAGCCCATTGGATTGTCCGGTCCGGGCGGGACAAAGCTCGGCACCCCGAGCCGTTCGATCTCGCTTTTGGTCGGATGCCAAGCCGGCCACTCGGTCATGGCGCCGATCTTGGCGATGCCGGACCAGGCCATGGCCTCTTCTCCGACGGTGATGCCATAGCGGATGGCGCGGCCATCGTTCAGGACGTAATAGAGATAGTGGTTGTCGGAATCGACCACGATCGAGCCGGGCGCTTCCCTGCGGTGATATTCGACGATGGCGCGCCGGAAGGGCTCGGCGACCGGCGTGTTGGTGTAGCGGATCTTTGCCAGATATTCCTTGTCGCGCGGCTTGAAGTTGGCCGTATTCGTGGCCTCGTAGGTCGCGGACTGCATGCAACCCGACAACAGAAGACCAGCGGCGAGCAACGAGAGTTTCACCTTAAGCGACGACATGATCGAACTTCCAATCGCGGATCCCAAACGCAAATTCGAGGCGTTGGCAAAACGCAAAACTGCGCCTCGAAACGCCACGATTCAGTTAATCCTTGGGGAGCATTATCGTCGATATCGGCGATAATACCAGAGTGC
>Ga0306923_10005005_pt1 | contig 12813 bp, 12 predicted proteins | sample sta12Can44000108_FD_203841 | JGI IMG/M metagenome (GOLD analysis project Ga0306923, IMG submission 203841) | Lab enrichment of tropical soil microbial communities from Luquillo Experimental Forest, Puerto Rico - statanox.12C.anox.44.000.108 (v2)... | ecosystem: Environmental > Terrestrial >... | reverse complement strand
CGTCGATCACCATTCTGATCTCCCGCCCGGCGCGGCGCAGCCGTACCGGCACGGACAGAATCTCGGTTTCCTCGTCGTTCACGCTTTGCGACGATGTAGCGGCTCCATCGAGTAGCGCGCCCAACCGAAGCGGGCGGAGACGGATGTCGATCTGGTCGACCCTCACCTCGATCCGTTCGATCAGGGCAGTGAGGACAGCACGCTTGCGGGCCACTGGCAACTCGGGCCAGCGCTTGCCGATGTCTGCGGCCCGTGCGACAAGCCGCTGCTGCATTGATGAGGCCGCGAGCCCGACCGCAGTCGATTTGTAGATGCTGGCGGGATCGAGAAGCCATCGGTGCACCCGGCTGCTCACGAGCTGCTCGATCTCCCCGGCTGGGACGCGCAGTGCCGCAAACCCCTCCGTCTGATCTTTGGTGATCGGCGGGCGGGAGACAGAGTAGCGGTAGCGCGTCCCCTTTTTGACTGCATGGCTCGGGGTCATCGGGTTGCCATCGCGATCAAACAGCATGTCGGCGAGCAGGCTCGGCTGGCGATTTCGTGCGCCCGAGTTCCGCTCGGCGGCGTTGCTAGCAAGCTGTGCCTGAACCGCGTCCCACAGCGGCTGATCGATGATCGGCGTGTGCTCGCCAGGATAGGCTTGTTTGTTGTGAACGATCTCGCCGCGATAGATGCGGTTCTGCAGCATCAGATAGAGCGCGCCGCGAGCGAATGGCTTGCCACCCGAGATGCGGCCCGCGGCGCTGGTCTGCAACTTACTCTGGATGCTCCGGGCTGCCAGCTCGTCCTTCAACAACCGGACCGAGCCGAGTTCGGCATAGCGGCGAAAAATGAAGCGCACGATTTCCGCCTCGCTGTCGACGATGACGAGCTTGCCGTCCTGTGCCCGATACCCGAGCGGCGACACGCCGCCCATCCACATCCCCTTTCGTTTCGAGGCAGCGATCTTGTCGCGGATGCGCTCGCCAATGACCTCGCGCTCGAACCTGCGCGAAGGACAACAGCACGTTGAGGGTCAAGCGTCCCATCGAGGTGGTCGTGTTGAACTGCTGCGTCACCGAAACAAAGGACGCTGCCCTCGCATCGAGGATCTCGACAATCTTGGCAAAATCGGCGAGCGAGCGGGTCAGCCGGTCGATCTTGTAGACCACCACGGTATCGACCCGTCCGGTGGCGAGGTCGGCGAGCAGCTGCCGCAGAGCCGGCCGGTCCATCGTCGCGCCGGAGAACCCGCCGTCATCATAAGCCGCGCGCAGGCACACCCAGCCTTCGTGCCGCTGGCTGTTGATGAAGGCCTCGCAGGCTTCGCGCTGCGCCTGCAGCGAATTGAACTCCTGCTCGAGCCCCTCCTCGGACGACTTGCGGGTATCGACCGCACAGCGGACGGTCCCGTTCCGCCGCGTTGCGGTTTCTGGTTTTTTCATTGGCGGCCTCGGCGACTAGGATGCAGGCGCCCGCTTGCCCACGCCAAAGAACCGCGGGCCCGACCAATGTGCCCCGGTGATCCGCTCGGCAATCACCGTCAGCGACCGATAGCGCTGGCCCTCGTATTCGAACCCGTCCTCGCGCACGAGGACGGTATGAGTGTGTCCGCGCCACTGCCGCACCAAGGTCGCGCCGGTCTTCAGCACTACGTTGGGATCCGAAAAACGAGCGCCTTTCTCGAACTCTCCCGCCAGGATCTGCAGGCGGCGCTGCAACGCGCGGCTCGGCCCGCCATGGGCGCGCTGTTGCAGCTTATCGGCGAGCCCCCGGATCATCAGATCGCGACTGAGGCCCAGAGGCGGTCCAGTGCGATGCAATTTCCGCCAGGCACGCCGCAGCTCCTGTGTCGATCGATCGACCAATCCGGCAATCTCACCATCGAGCTCGGCCAGATCCGGGTGTCGCCGTCGGTCCTTCCGGCCGACGTTTGGACCGAGACCGGAGGACGGCTCGCCAGAGTGCTGGCGAGCCGAAGCGTCGTGGACAGGGGTTTTCATAGGCTGGCCGGCTCGGCGATGCGGTAGACCCGGCCACGCTCCTCTTTGGCCGAGGCAAGAGTGAGTCCGAGCTTCTTCTTCAAGGTTCCCGAGAAGACGCCGCGAACGGTATGACGCTGCCAGCCGGTCACGCTCGCCACCTCGTCGACTGTTGCTCCCTCGGGCTGACGCAGCATCGCTATCACCACATCCTGCTTCGAGGGGCGCTTCGGGCCGCGTTGCGGCTCCGGGTCCGGCAACCTTTCGATCGCCGACCACAGCTGATCGATCAGCGCGTCGCGGTCGCCGACTTTCCTTCGCTTTGGGACGCCAGGCAGAGCGTTCCACAGCGCCAGCAACCGCTTGCCGCCGAGCGGGGCAGCGTGCAATTCCGCATTCGATGCAACGGCAACCTCGCCGTCACTGACTGTCGCCGGCGCCTTGCGGCACAGCGTAATTCCGTCGTTGCCGATGATATAGACGCGCATGAGTGGGGTCTCCTGTTGGCGTCGGCGCAGTACCGACGATGACCACACTCACGCTCTCGTCGCGTAGCAAAGCCAGTCCTTTCCGGATAATCTTGTGGCGTTGTTGGGCCGGATCCGAGCATGGCATTACTCGGCCGAGACCGCCCGATCTGCGGTGGGCCGTTCGCCGCGCAGCGGGTCTGAAAGCACGCCTGAAGTGGCAACTGAGCAACTCTAACACGTTGTCATCCGTGTGAATCAGCACCGAACCGGGACCCTACCGTATTTCAGCCTATCCGATTGATAAACCGTGCAAAAAATTACCTATGGGAGGGGTCCTCCTCGCCAATGACCTTCGGAATTGCCGGCCGTTCGGACATGTGCGCCAACGGGCGATCACTCTCGGCAACCGCGTCAGGTCCACGCCCACGGGTCAATCGAGAGGTATGCCGGAGATGCGGCCGCACTCGGCGAGCAACTCCTCCTGGGTCCTAAGGTCGGTCGCAGTCGGGTTCGGCGCACGAGGGCGTTGATGATAGAAATACCCGCCGCTCGATCGCGCCAACTCGTCCTCGCTCGTGGCAAGCCACGCCTGGGTTACGCACCCTTGATAAAGATCGTCTGGCGCTGAACGGCCGCCCATCTTTGTCGCTACCCATCCCGGCTCCAGCGCGTTGGATTTGACGTCTTTCCAGCGGCGAGCGACGGCAAATGCCAGCAAAACATCGCACAGCTTGCTCTCCGCGTAAGCCGACGCGCCGCTCCAGGAGCGCTTGGTCCAGAGCAGATCGTCCATACGCGGACGTACGCCGCGATGCATGCCGGAGCTTAGATAAACCAATCGCTTCGGTCTTTCGATCAGTGCCGTCAGGATGTAGGGCGCGAGCACATTAACAGCGAAGACGCTGGGAACTCCAGGCTCTGTCTCCACCCGTCGCGTCTCACGATAGCCGATGCCTGCATTATGGATTAGGGCGTCGAAGCGACCGAGCTTATTGGCCTGATCGGCAACGGTCCTCGTTCCGGCGATCGTGGACAGGTCTCCAGTCACGGCTCCGCTGGCGCCGGCTGCCGCCGTGAGCGCGTCGCGACTTCGACTCTCATTCCGCCCGTGCAAGACGACCTCATGGCCTTGCTCGATCAGGAGGCCGGCCGCCATGAGACCGAGGCCGTCCGATGACCCCGTTATGAACACGCGCGCCATTACCGTTCCTCCTCAGTCTCGCCGTAGACTGATTGCGCCCGCTTATTGTCACCGCAGGCTACCGATGGATAAAATTACACGCGTCGACGCCAGATTTCGATATTGGCGAGCCGTTGGCATAAGGGGAGTGATGCAACGCGGCCTTAGTTGTTATTGTCATTACACCGACTACGGCAGCAGCGACCCAAAGGCGTCGACTCCGCCGTCCTCCCCGGTTGGGTCCCCGAACCTCCGTGAAGGTTTGATGGAGTGATGGCGCTGGGGGCCGAAACCGCTCCTCGTATTCGCTCATGGTCATGATCACCTCTCGAAGACTAGAGAAGGCCGGGCCTTCCGATATTTCGCGCGCATTCCCGGCTGTTGTCCGGAGACCTCGACGTCCGTGCGAACCCGTCGCTTCAACGCTGTGACCAGGAGCATGCTGCGTCGATCCAACGACGTATGAGTGATCCCGTAATCGACAAAGCGCTGAACATCCGGCGACCGATGTAGCAGCTGATATGAGTGGAGCAATGTGCCCGTTTGAATGACGCGGAGACGAGACCACAGCAGAATCTCCAGGACTACGCCGGGTGCCGTCCGTTTGCGTTCGAAGCGCGTTGCATTCTCTCTTATAGGTCGGCGCGCTACCCGGCATCTCCACGAGAAACGATCTGAATTAGCCAGAGGTCGGCGATAGCTTACGATCTCGACGACGAGTCGCGCGTAGGTCGGTGGCGGCCCAGCTGGGCTCTGGCATTGTCACGGAAACGAGGTCGGGAGTGAGCGGGGAATACGGTAGGATGTTGGCATCGCTCCGCTCTGTTACCGCCGCCATCGCTTCCCGCCCGAGATCATCCAGCGCGCCGTGTGGCTCTATCGCGAAGCAAGGGCGCGCTTCAGTGGTCAGACAAGCAATCGGTTGCAGCTATCTATCCGGCCTTTGATGCAGCGTGCGCTGCTGGCCTCGATGAGGTCCGCGGATCGGCGTCCAATTACCTTGGCGGGCATTTGCGGCCCGATACAGCCAACGGGTTTGGCCGATCCCGGTCCGACCGGTTGTCATCACAACTTTGTTCGCCCTCGCACTGCCGAGACTGAAGCGTAGCATCGGTTTATGCCGCGGCGCGGTAGCTCGATCCGTTGACCATCACCGCCCAGGCGATGCGTGCGGTCTTTTTGGCCAGAGCAACGGTGGCGACGTTGAAGTGGCGGCGGGCCAGCAGCCCGGCGATCCACGCACCCGGGACCTGGTGGCTGCGAACCCGATGCACGGCGGCACGGGCTCAGTGGATCAGCAGTTTACGAAGATAGGCGTCGCCTCGTTTGCTGATCCCGCCGAGCCGCTCTTTGCCACCTGTCGAATATTGTTTCGGGACCAAACCTATCCAGGCTGCAAAGCGGCGACCTGAGGCGAAATAGCTAGGATTGCCCGCCGTCGCCGCCAATGCCGTGGCGGCAAACGGCCCGATGGATTGATTGCGGCGGTCATCAAGCTTGAGAGTACGGGCTCGGGTTCCTAGAATGCTGGTAGTCGTTCTGGAGTGGCGTCAGCGGGGTCTGCTCGATGATCCCAATGCAGTGTTACCGCTAAATGCGGTCGCGTCAGCGTCAACACGCTCGCCAGGATTCAGCGCCGCAGCCCGCCGAACCCGGCGGGATCGAATGCGAGGCGGATTGCGCCATAAACGATATTGCGGGCGGTATGCTTTTGCACGTCGGCGATGATATCGTAGCCGACGCGAAACTCGAGATTCTGGAACCCTGCGAGAGGACGGACCGCCCACCCGATATCCGTATCGATCAATCGAGGAGTGGCGCCGTTTCGATCGGTAATCTGTTGACCAGCGTAGAGATACGACGAAAACCACAGCGGAAGATCGCCGGCGAGGTACATTCGGCCAAATAAACCAGGCCGAAAACTCGCGCCGTCGCCGCCGACGAGGTTTTCGGTCGGAATATACCCGAGGCTGACAAAACTGAGGCGGCCGACATCGTAAGGATCGGTCGCCTCGAAGTAGTAGCGGTTCTCGAGCTTGACGCCCTGTTTTCCACCCGACCCGTTATTCGTCGACACGCCGCGATTGAGATTGTTGAGAGCGTAGCCCGATGCCCGCACCTCCCAGATCGACAACGCACAGCGCGGCGGCGCGCTTGAACAGCGCAGCGATAGCGCGGCGTAGAGACACTCAAAGGACTCGAACAGCGCGCTCCTTGGCGGCTTCAGTCGGCGTTCCTATAGCGACCCTCGCGGGTGGATGTCGCGCCGAACAAGCCATGCGGCTCGCCGTTGATTCCGTCAGCCCTGCCTAACGCGCCATTGTAGGTGGCGGCGCCAGCCCAGCATCGGAGCACGTCTGCGGCTGGTCGCCGCCGAACCACGCGTCGATGAGCAGTCCTAGCTCGTCGAGGCCGGTCGCGTCCAGCCGGCCATGGGGGGCGCGTAATGGCCCTTCCACCAACACCGGCACAGAAACGGACGAGCCGGAAAGACGCGCCAGCGGATGCAGCTTCAGCGCCAACGTCTCCGCACCCAGATCGACCTGCCCGGCGCCGTCCAGCTGCAGGTGGGTGGTGTCGAGCGCGATGCTCCCGAAGCGTCCCACGCCCGAATTGAACGAGCCGATGATGCCGAAGCAGCGGATCTCGGTCTCACCCTGCGCGGGCACCTCGATGCCCAACGCCTGCAGCGAGGCGGATGCCAGCTCGATCAGCGCCGCATTGCTCAGACTGCCGTGGGTCAGGGTCGCGGCAAACGAACCGTCGAGCGACGCGGCGAGATCGTGGGTGCTGCTTCCGTGGGCCTTGAGCTGTATCTCGACGCGCAGATCCCCGCCGGCATCGCCGGGCAGAGCGGCGTAGCGCGCGAGCAGCGCGAGCGGAATACCCGGGGCATGCAGCGTCAGGCTGACTGGCACGTCCTGTGCCGATGCATTGGCGCTCAACTGCATCTCCATCGAACCGCCCGGCAAGGCCAATCGTAGCGAGCTGACCTGCAGCCGCCCGTCCGCAAGCTGCAACACGAGGTTAACGTCGCGCCAGACTTGTCGCCCGAAGGTCAGCGCAGCGATACTCGCGGTGAGGTCCACCGTCTTGCTGCGCAGCATGGCCCAGGGCAGCGGCGTAGTCGAGATCACCGGTCCCCCCGGGTCGCCAGTCCTGGCGCCCGGCGCCATCGGGTCCGCCCCGGATGCCGCCAGCAACGCGTCCAAGTCGAGTCGGCTCGCGCGCAGCCGGCCATCGAGGGCGAAGGGCGGCGCCAGCCCGATACTCACATCGCCGGCTACGTCGAGTTCGTGCGCCGACAGCTTAGCCTCATGGAACCTCAGAGAGCCGCGATCGGCCGGGATGCTTATCCGTCCGCCGAGCGAGACGTCCGTCAAGGCAGGGAGGTCGCGCGATAGCGCCGACCGCGATGCCGCCTGCGCCGGCAGGCGCAGCCCCACTGTCGCATCCAGCCCGTCAAAGCTGCCAGCGTTGAGGATTAGCTTGCCCTTCAGCGCCAGGCTGGCATCTCCTGATGCTGACGCCGGCGTCCCACCTGCGGCCATTCGGGCCTTCAGGTCGATTAGCGTGCTGAACCGCCCGTCCAGGCGTTCCGGCAGCTCGAACGTGCCGGCGAAGGTGAATGTCGCGTCTGTGTAGCGGCCGGCCCCGGACGTTGTCGCCGCGCCGCCCGCCTTCGGCAGTGACACCTCGACGGTGTTCAGCACCAGCCCCGGCAGGCGGTCCCCCAGGTCCGCGCTGCCAACCTGGAGCCGCGTCTTGCCGATCACCGGCAAGTCGCCTGGCCTGCGGCCGCTGGTGAGATGGGTGGAGACGCTCATCCGATGCAGCGACGGCAGCTGCAGTGGCGGCAACAGGGCATTGAGCTTGTCCAACTCGGGAATGTGACCTTCCACCTGCAGGTCGTAGTCGCCGGCGAGGCTCATCTGTCCCTCGGCCGAGAGAGTGGCGTTGTAGACGGCGAACTCCAGCTGCGTGTCCCAGGGATCGGCGACGCCGCCCGTCGGTCGGGCTGAGGCCCGCAAGCTGAACGGCTGATAGTCCGAGTAGACGAGCACAGCGGCGAGGTCGAGCGGCGCGTCCGCCGCCGGATGCCGCAGATCAAGCGAGCGAATGCCCACGACATGGGTGCGGGTTGGCAGCCGCAGCGTGACCATGCCGTTCCGCACGCGCGCTTGCCGTATGTCGAGGGTGACGGGTATGCCGGACAGGAAGGTTTGCGAGTCGGCCGCCGGCTCGAGAACCCAATTCGGTTTGCCACCGACAAACTCGAACAGGATGTTAGGCCCCTCCAGCGTGAGCTTGCTCACCTCGATGCGGCGATGCAGCAGCGCGGGCAAGGACAACTGCGCCTCGATGCGTTCCGCCCGGGCTAGGTCGGGACGCGTGCCGCCCGGCAGGTTGGCCAGCGTCACGTCCGTGACCTCAATCGTTGGCCATAGCGAGCGGCTGATGCGCAGAGGACCGCCCAAGCTCAGGGTCCGTCCCGTCGCCTGCTGCACGGCCGCGACGATCTGCGGCTTGTAATCGTTCGGGTCCAGAAGAGTGACGGCAATGCCCAGCGCGGCGACCGCCAAGAGCAGAAGGAGCGCGGCTGCGCCCAGCCACCAAGCCCATCCGCGCACGTCCGGAATCCCTCCCGCGGGTTTTGTCTCAAGGCGATGAAGGGGGACAGTCAACCGGCCCGGACCGCATCCACCCTGGCTCGCCGCATATCTTACCGACTATGCCGAATTCCTGGCTGGCGGGATAGGGGCGCCAATGGGTTGTCCCGCTCCGCGTCGGTTCAACGCTCAGGGGGCTGAGAGCTCCAATCCATCGGCGTTCCACCGAAGAGGCCGTGACCTATTGGCGCGACACTGTTCGTTTAAAAATTGCATCATACGGGCACCCGTAATGAGCTCGCTCCAGCGTATGGGCAACGGTTTTGTCGTCGCCGCGATGGCCCTCATGGGCGGAAGCGGCTTTGTTGTGTATGCGGGGGCTGCACTGGCGGAGTCGTTCCTTCCCACTGTCATGCGAGACCTGCCCGATCTCCTCTATGACGCGCCCTATCGAGTCGTCGCCAACGGCGGCGTGCTCGAGCAGCTTAGGAAATGATCGCGCACAAGAGCCCGCGCACTACCAAACTGTACGACCCGCACGAAGGAGCGCCTTACGCAGGACGAGGTGGAGAGAATAGGTTATGAGTAACTGAAGCCTAATTCGACGCGAGACGATCGGCTAGCCTATGGCCAATCCGAACCAATAGACCCGACGTTGCAGTCAATTTTTATTATGGTTTGTTGCTCTGCGGTTGCGTTCGAGCTTGTCCATATAGCTGCGAACTTGCGTCGGCGCACCGTCGAAACCTTGCGCTCCAGCTTGTGGGGCAGAGTATCGAATGACTGATCTGATCAAGGCGCTTCGCGAACGGCGCGAGGAGTTACGAAACGAGCTGCAGGAGTACCCCTCGTTCCAGGAATACGAGCTGGTATGCCGGCTCCTCGAACGTCGAGAAGCCTCTGTTTCGATACCTTCGTCTCTTCCACCGAAGGCTCCGCAACGTAAGCCTGCTGCGCAACGCAAGCCAACTTCGCAACGTCAGCCAGCCCCGCAGCAACAGCCGGTCGACCGACCGACCCCATTCCCACAAGACGACGCCGTCAGGGTTAGATGAAATCTGAGACTGGTCCACCAATCGGCGATGGCGCACCAGTGGCGATGGAGGCGGCGGGCGTCCATGACCACACCGGAGCTGAGAACCGGGTGGATCGCTAACGGTAAAACACCGAGGGCCCGGCGCCGTCGCGATTGGCGCTCACAATCTCCGATGGTCGAGCCTATTAAACGCTTCCTGGTGTGACAAACGATAGCAGCGGATGACGGCTACCGGATGAGCCTCCGAAACCGGGCACCCCGGTGGCGCATCGTCATAGTGAGGGACCTCGATTGCTGTCGGTGCCCACGCTCCTGTCGAGAGGCGATGGATCGCAAGTTGCTGCTCTGGTGAACCTGCGACGGACGAGTCCGGGTCTGGACCGCTAGTGACCTCCCGAGATTATTCATGGTAGTGTGAGCCGCTTCACATCTCCGCGATTAAATCCGAAATATCCTCCAAGCGTGGGCGGCAGACCGTCCACTTGGGTGATGTTGGCTTCGAGGCCCCCCTTATTACGCCTCTCGCTGCGCTGGATCGTGGCGGCGGGAATCCGAAGAGGTGCGCTATGGCAGACAAGATTATCAGCGATAGGGCCTGGAAAATCATTGCCGAAAAGGGATGGGTCGGCTTTGGTTTACTCGGGCTCGCGCTCGCAATCATTGGCGGATCAGGGAAAGTACAGTAATAGGTGAAGTCCCTGACCATATTGTTCAGAGTATATTCCTCTATTTTGGCTTGGCTCTGATCGTGTTTGCCGTCGTAGCCTACCTCTTTCCACCAAAACACGAAAGCCAAGCAACTAGCCAAAAAGTAGCTCTACCCGTGATAAGCAAGGATTTGTCGAAAAATAAACGGACATATGACATCACAATTACTGAGCCAAGCTCGGTTACCGACCCAAGCTCTCCTGGAAAGGTTATCGTAAAAGGGAAGTCGGTCACATTCAGAGGCAATATCAATAGGAAGCCCCCCGAAGGAACAAAAATCTGTCTCTTTACGGAGGGCTCTTCTCATGGAGAAAAGACTTATTGGCCGCAAGAATATTTAAATTGTGAGCATCCCCCAAATTGGTGGGTGACGTTTTTCCCAGGCGAGTTTGACAAATGGGAGTCCCGTATCATTCGTTTTTACTTGGTGGGCAGCAACGCAAAGGCTCTTGTATCTGGCTACAAAAGAATTAACAATCGTCACATTGCTCAGCATGGAGGGAAATGGGAAGGGATTACGGAAACGGAATTTACCGATGACATAGCGGAGCTTACTGACGCCATTGTACTCACTTTAACCAGGCAGCCTGCAGAAGCAGTCGCACAACCGGCGGTATAGTGTCGTTTGCGATGACGACGGGCGACATTAAAAACAATGGGGGTTGAGACTTGAGTAAGAACCGCGTTCTCATTCTTCATTCTTTCAAGGATAAGGGCTATGAAGCCAGGCTCCAACAGATCGCAAACGACGCCAGTCTCGATGGAATCTCGTTCCGTCATTGTTGCGTGATCGATCGCGATCGGCCTAGCACCCGCACCCCGCAACTGGATGAACTGGCGGACCAAGGGGGAGACACCAAAGACCGCCAAGATAAACTCCTTGCTGAAATCGTGAAGGAGGAGATCGGCCCTCTCCTCAACGAGCAAATCGCCCAATTCCATCCCGAGATTATCATCATCCACGGCGGCACCGTGTTCGATGCAGTGCCGGGCGCGTGTATCACCATGATTAGCGACTTGATGGAACTGTATCCCGGTCTGCCATTTGCGTTGGAAGGGAAAGAGCAATGGCTTGTACGCCGGGCCGGAAGAACTTACCATCCTTTTGAACAGAGATGGGTAAGCAATCAGATCCGCTGGGTCAGAGAGAATTTTATCCATGATGATGAGGTCGAGAAAATCATCAAAGCAACTTTTTGACCTGGAGATAAATAATGATTGATTGGAACGTGTTGCTTCAAGCCCTAGTCACCTCGGGGGCAATGGCTACAGCGGTGGGGGTAGTATTCAAGAAATACACCGAGAAGAGTATTGAACACATCTTCGACAGAAAAATGAAGGAATATGAGGCGAAGCTGCGGGAGGCAACGGAGCTAAGGATTGGGATCGGCAAAAGCCGCATCGAGGAGTACAAGAAGCTATCCAGCCTTGTTCAGTCGGTCCGTAAACAGGCGGTCGACCTTTGCGCGAAGCCAGATCCAGCATTGGACGAGATTTCCGGGCTACTCTCGAAGGTCAAAGACCTTCAGGACACAATATACAATTGTTCTGTCACGCTGAATTTGGACCGGGTCTACGAGCGAGTCCACAGTTACAAAGTTGAGCTGGCCGCCCTGGCCAAGAACATCGAGAACGAGAGGAATCTACGTGATAAGGGCCAGACAGAACGGGCGGACGGCGTGAGGGAAATCGTCATTCGGTCGGTTGCGGACATTCAAAGCGAATGCGCGTCGATCGTTGCTCTGCTCGTGGACTTGACCTCACCGAAGGAGGGATCTCGGCTAATGTTTGTTGCGCAGCAGGCCAGGAGTTTTGAGCCAGACGATCACCGCGACCTGAAGCACCCATTGGTAGCGGGTCGCGACCTATATCAATGTCGTGAAAAACTACGCGATCAACGTCTTATCAGAAGATAGATAGAAGATCCTCACCACCTGGTAGCTCCTTCAGAAACTCGCGACAAACGCTTGACGGAACGCCGGCCTGGTCTCGATGCCTTCGGCCTTGGCGTTGATGTTGGCGAAGCCGACTTTGATGTCCTTGGCCCAATAAGGGATCAGGCCCCAGCGTAGCAGATCGAGACTGCGTTGCTCGGCCTTTCGGTCATAGCGGACGACAGGCAGGGAGTCGGTCGGCGCCACGTTCCAGCTCGGCGGAAAATTCGGCGCACTTCCTCCGGTTATGGAACCGCTCCACTCAGATGCCGCTTGTCCGACACTACTCGGCCCTCTTTCAGGACCAGCTGCAGGCGCCGTACATTGTTGATGTCCTCGAGCGGATTGGCGGCGACCACAATCAGGTCGGCGAGCTTGCCCACCTCCACTGTGCCCAGTTCGGCGCCGACGCCGCACACCGCAGCGCCATGTCGCGTGGCCGCTACCAACGTCTGCCACGGCGTCGCGCCGTCGCGGACCCACAGCCCCATCTCGAGCAGCGCGGCGTCCTTGAGAGGCCGGATGTCGGAGCCCAGTGCCATTCGCACACCGGCATCGAGCGCCTTGCGGAACCACGTGGCGTGCACGTCCGAGGCTGCCTCGGCTCGGCAGCACAGCGCGGGCGAGAGCCCGCGGTCGGCAACCCAAGCGGCTTCGAACCGATTGGTGGCCTGGCTGGCCGTAAGATGGCTGATGGCGAGGGTCGGCACGTACCACATATCGTGCTCGAGCAGGAGCGCGATGCACTCGTCATCCATGTTGTAGCCATGCTCGATGCTATGGGCGCCCAGCCGGATCGCATTCTTCACGGCATCCGGGTTGGTGGCATGCGCCATGACCTTGAAGCCGCGCTTCCGGCAGATCTCGAAGGCAGCGCGGATCTCGTCGTCAAGCAGGAACGAATGGGTGTGGAG
>Ga0306923_10005002_pt1 | contig 12816 bp, 10 predicted proteins | sample sta12Can44000108_FD_203841 | JGI IMG/M metagenome (GOLD analysis project Ga0306923, IMG submission 203841) | Lab enrichment of tropical soil microbial communities from Luquillo Experimental Forest, Puerto Rico - statanox.12C.anox.44.000.108 (v2)... | ecosystem: Environmental > Terrestrial >... | reverse complement strand
GTCGCCAACTGACCCGCTGGCAGGCCCAGGCCGATACCGCCCACCTGCAACTGGCGGTGAACGTCAGCGCCCGCCAATTCCGTCAACCCGGTTTCGTTCCCCTCGTCGCCAAGACCTTGCGCGATTGCGGCACCCGACCCACGGGCCTGAAGCTAGAGCTCACCGAAAGCCTGGTGCTGGACAATGTGGAAGACGCCATCGGCAAAATGCGGGCACTCAAAGAACTGGGCGTCACCTTCTCCCTGGACGACTTCGGTACCGGTTATTCATCCCTCGCCTACCTGCGCCGCCTGCCCCTGGACCAACTCAAGATCGACAAGTCTTTCGTGCACGACATCACCGACGAGGACGGAGAAGACAACACCGCCATCGTCAAAGCCATCATCAGCATGAGCCAGTCCCTGCACCTGCAGGTGATCGCCGAAGGCGTGGAAACCGAAACCCAACGCGATTTCCTCGCCCGCCACGGCTGCAACCACTACCAAGGCTATTTCTTCGGCCGACCCATGCCCGGTGCGGACTTCAACGCCTTGCTCGCTAAGTCGCCAGTACACTGAGCGACTAGCAGGACATCTCCGGCGCATTCGCTACCTAATCTTTAGGCTGAGTCTGAAACGCAATCTCTCTTTATGGGGAGAGTCACATCAGGCAGAAATCGGCCAGAAGCTGACATTTCACCTCCCGCCCCCAAAGCAGCCATTCACCCCCTCTATTCTGGCTCGGAAAGTCATCCACTGGTGTCAGATATATAAGAGTTATTATGCTGACAACAATAATTCCAAGTAACTAAAACCTATGCCTTTAAACCGGGAAATTCAGCGTCAGCAATATCAATTGTTATACGGACCCCAGCATCCGTGTAAACACTGTTAGGCCAATGTACCGACCCTTTGCCAAAGTGGATCGCAAACTACGTGTAGCCCTGAGCGTGGCACTTGCATTGTCTGGGGCATTTGCTGCCACTGATATTCCTTGGCATTCACTCGGAGTTGGCGCTGGCATAAGCACGTTCCTTGCTGCTACTGCGATGCTCTCGCTTCCGTATATTGCACTGTATTCGCTTCTCGTCAGAGCCAAGGATTTTCCTTGCTTTCAAATCATTAGTTTTGTTGTCGTCGCATCTCCCGCGATTATGCTTCCCGCCTTCCGCATGAGCGCTACGCCGACCGGTGGCTGGGAATATTTCATTGTTCCATTTTGGCAACTCGTGTTGCACGCAATCATGTATTACGCACTGAAGGTGCTAATTGCTTTACAACAGCGTAATGCGGATGGAAAGGCAGGCTGAACGCATGTGTAGTTTCACGAAAAGAAAATGCATGCGGAGCCATTGGCCTAACCTTTCGTTGCAGGGGACGCTCCGCCTGTCGGCGGCGCGCCCCTGAACTCAAACGTTCGGCGTCATACGCCATGCTCTTTCTTCGCTGCCTGTTCACACTACTCTTGGCCGCATATACCTGCATGCCATCTGCGCAGGCCAGTACGGCTTCGAGCAACAATGACTCGGCTGAGCAGAAAACCATCGGTTCGCTTGCGCCATTTGTGAGACGGGACAGAAATGTATTGTCCTTGAAACTCAACAACAAGCGAACGCTGAAGCTACGAGATGGCGACACCTGCGATATTCCGGAAAAGTGTTTGATTCATAGATTGCTTGGCCTGTCTCCTGATCGCCAGTTCTTCGCTGTCGAAGTTCTTGGCTATGAGTCGCGTACCGTAATCTGGATCAGAAGGCAATCAGGAACCCGGTACGAGGTGTACGGCGAACCTGAAGCGTCTCCAAATGGTAAATGGATAGTTACCGCAAACCCATCAGAGTTCGGCGGTACAAACGGAGTATTTGTCTGGCAAGTACATGCGGGCCGTCTTATCGAGAAACTCAATTTCCAACCGGACAGCTATGCGCTCTACAGCTTTGTTCGTTGGGAGAACAATGACTCAATCCTGCTGCGAAAATTTACCCACGCAGACAACTCGGTGTGCCCCGGAGCGCAAACCATGGAATTCAACGTTACTGTCAGAAAAGACGGCACGTTGTGGAAGCTCGATGAGAATGCGGGCCTCAAAGAGGTACGTTGCCAATGACACCGAACCCTGCGCTTAAAGCGGACCTGCGCGAAAATCTGCGCACGTCCGCTTTCCTGAGGCAGCTACTTCGGCTTGGGGTCGATTTGAGCCATCCAAATAATCCGCCAAGTTTCTGCTCATTGAGTTTTTTGTTCGCCAATCGACATCTCTTCCTTGTAGTCTTTTTCTTACCCCCCAACCTGAAGAATTGACCCCTTCCTCATTGCCACGAAGGAAAGCTTTTCTGTCATTCTTTGCCCCATGCGCAAAGCATCAATCCGTATCGCTGCAAGCCTGCTCCTCGTCGCCCTGGTTTTTTACTTCGCCGACCCGCCGCGGGTGCTCCGTTCCCTTGGCCACACCGAACCGGGCTGGCTCGCCGTCGGTTTCGCCAGTGCCGTCGTCGCCTCCCTGCTCTCTGCCTTGCGCTGGCGCGCCATTGCCCGCTGGTTGGGGCTGACGGCAGCTACGCCCGGTGTGCTGCGGGCCTACTGGCAGGGCATTACCGCCAACACGGTGCTGCCCGGCGGCCACCTGGGGGGCGATGCCCTGCGGGTGCTGCATCTGCAACAGGCCGGCAATTCGCTGATTCCTGCCGCCGCCAGTGTGGCCCTGGACCGTTTTTCGGGCCTGTGGATGTTGACGGTGCTATCCCTCGCCGCGAGTACCGCTGCCTTGGGCCTACTGCCTGCCGGTTATCTGCCCCGGTCGGAAATTCTCGCTCTGCTGACCCTAGGTGCCCTCATTGCGCCTTGGCTGCTGTGGCAGTTCTCCGCCGTGCTCCAGCGTTGGTTGCCGAGGAAGATTGCCAATCTGCTCGACATTCTTCATGGTCGGCCCCACGGCGCCCGGCTCTACTGGCAACAGATGTTCTGGTCCGCCGGTGTGCAGGTATTTTCGGTGCTGGCCTATGCTCTGGGCGGTAAGGCCGTAGGCCTGGATTTGCCCTTCGATTTGTTCCTGGTGGCTGCCGGCCCGGTTTTCATTCTCGCTGCCGTGCCCCTTAGCGTGGGCGGTTGGGGTACCCGCGAAGCCGCTTCGGCCCTGGTGCTGGGCGCCCTCGGTGCGCCGAAGGAGCAGGCCGTGGCCGCTGCGGTACTCTATGGATTGTTCGCCGCCCTGCAAGGTTTGCTGGGGGCCGGCACCCTGATCAACTGGAAGCGCCGCCCTTCCCCGTAAAAGGAGAAAACACCATGCTCGACAAGCCAGTTCCCGATTTCACCGCCCCGGTCACCGGCGCAGAATCAGTCTCACTCTCTGCCCTGAAAGGCAAAAAGGTCGTGCTCTACTTCTACCCGAAGGACAGTACTCCGGGCTGTACCACCGAAGCCCAGCAGTTCCGCGATCTCCACGGCGACTACCTCAAGGCCGGCGCCGTCATCTACGGCATTTCCCGCGACAGCCTCAAATCCCACGAGAACTTCCGCACCAAACAGGGCCTGCCCTTCGACCTGATCTCCGATGCCGACGAAGCCCTGTGCTCGCTGTTCGGCGTCATCAAGATGAAAAACATGTACGGCAAACAGGTGCGCGGCATCGAACGCAGCACCTTCCTGATTGACGGCAAGGGCGTACTCCGCCAGGAATGGCGCGGCGTCAAAGCCGACGGTCACGCCGCTGCCGTGCTGGAAGCCGTGAAATCCCTCTAAGCAAAGACGCCACGCCCACAGAATTCACCCCACCCCAGGAGTCCTGATGAACGCCAAGCGCAGCACCACCAGCATTGCCAGTGCCAAGCCCAGTGCCAAGGCCGCCCCGAAGACTTCCCCCAAAGCTGCCGCCAAACCCGCCAGCAAGAGCGCGGCAAAAGTGACCAAGCTGTTCGTTCTCGACACCAATGTGCTGATGCATGACCCGGTCAGCCTGTTCCGCTTTGAAGAGCACGATCTTTACGTGCCGATCATGACCCTGGAGGAATTGGACAACAACAAGAAGGGCATGACGGAAGTGGCCCGCAACGCCCGCCAGGCCAGCCGCATGATGGACGAGATCGTCAGCGGTTCGGAACATGCCATCAGCGAAGGCATCGAGCTGACCGGCCCTTCCCGGGGCCAGGCCACCGGCCGCCTGTATTTGCAGGCCGAAGCCATCAGCGCCGAGTTGCCCACGTCCCTGCCCACCGGCAAGGGCGACAACCACATTCTTGCGGTGGTGATGTACCTGCACCAGAAGAGCCCCAAGCGGGAAGTGATTCTGGTGTCGAAGGACATCAACATGCGCATCAAGGCCCGTGCTCTCGGCCTCGATGCGCAAGACTACTTCAACGACAAGGTGCTGGAAGACACCGACCTGCTCTACACCGGCACCCTGGCCCTGCCTCAGAACTTTTGGGATACCCACGGCAAGGACATGAAGTCCTGGAAGCAGGAGAGCAAGACCCTCTACGAAGTGAAGGGCCCTCTCTGTCCCGACCTGCTGGTGAACGAGTTCGTCTATCTCGAAGAAGGCGGCGACAAGCCTTTCACCGCCATCGTGCGGGAAGGCCGGGGCCGCAGCGCCGTGCTGTCCACCCTGGTGGATTACAGCCACACCAAGAACGCCGTGTGGGGCATTACCGCCCGCAACCGGGAACAGAACTTCGCCCTCAACCTGCTGATGGACCCGGAGATCGACTTCGTCACCCTGCTCGGCCAGGCCGGTACCGGCAAGACCCTGCTGACCCTGGCCTCGGCCCTGACCCAGGCCCTGGAGCACAAGCGTTACAGCGAAATCATCATCACTCGGGTCACCGTGCCCGTGGGTGAGGACATCGGTTTCCTGCCCGGCACCGAAGAGGAAAAGATGACGCCCTGGATGGGCGCCATCGAGGACAACCTGGATGTGCTCAACCGCCCCCATGACGAACCCGCCCCCGGCGAGAAAGGCAGCGGCAACGGCAACTACGGCGGCGACTGGGGCCGCGCGGCCACCATGGATTTGATTCGCAGCCGGATCAAGATCAAATCCCTCAATTTCATGCGGGGCCGCACCTTCCTCAACAAGTTCCTCATCATCGACGAAGCGCAGAATCTGACGCCCAAGCAGATGAAGACCCTGGTCACCCGCGCCGGCCCCGGCACCAAGGTGGTCTGCCTGGGCAACATCGCCCAGATCGACACACCCTACCTGACCGAAGGCAGTTCCGGCCTCACCTACGTGGTGGACCGTTTCAAGGGCTGGCCCCACTCGGGCCACATCACCCTGCAACGGGGCGAACGTTCGCGCCTGGCCGACCACGCGGCGGAAGTGCTCTAAGCTTCGTCGTTACACCCATCGGAAGGCCTCTGCGGAGGCCTTCTTTTTTGCACTGGAAGGAAACCCATGGACCCCGTTATCGTGATCGCCCACACCCAGGCCGCCGCCGGACACATCGACACCATCCGCGAGGCGCTGCTGGCTTTGGTAGCCCCCACCCGACAGGAAGCCGGCTGCCTCCGCTACGACCTGCACCAGGATCGGGCCGACCCCAGTCATTTCTTCTTTCACGAAATATGGGCCAGCGACGAGGCCCTCAACACCCACCTGGCTTCGCCCCACATTCAGGCCTACCGACAGATCGCCGAAGGCAAGGTGGCCCATCGGGATATTCGGCGCTTGCAAGCCTTGGAACCGGCCTGACGAGCTGTTCGTGATGGACTGCTCGCCTACCGCTCAATGGCGGCAGCTAAGTCGGCTACTGCGGCTACCACTCGTTTGCTGAAGACAAACTAGGCATCGCCTCCATGCCGTTCCGCCAGCTTGCGGAACAGGGTGCGCGGGCTAAGGCCCAGCACCTGGGCCAGGGCCTTGCGGTCACCATCGAAGCGCTGTTCGACCCAGTCCAGATACCGCTGCTCCAACTCCGCCAGAGGCACCGGTGTTGAGAGATGGAAGCCTTCTGCCTCAGCAACGCTTGGTGCTGCCAAGGTCAATGCCGGCACAGCTTCCGACAGCAGCAGATGCTCGGGCAATATCTCGCTGCCATCGGCCAGGATGCAGGCCCGTTCGATAAGGTTGCGCAACTGCCGCACATTGCCCGGATAGTTGAGGGACTGCAGCAAGGCTACGGCAGCGGCCGACAGCCGCAACGGTCGCTCGCCGGCGGACCGTTGCAGGAAAGACTCCGCCAGCAGGGGAATGTCCTCCCGCCGCTCGGCCAGGGAAGGCACGTGGATGGGAAAGACTTCGATGCGATGGTAGAGGTCGCGGCGAAAGCGCTCCTCCTCCACCATGGCCGCCAGATTGCGGTGGGTGGCACAGACCAGGCGGAAGTCCGCCCGCAGGGTGTCGATGCCGCCGACGCGCCGGTAGGTACCGGTTTCCAGCAGGCGCAGCAGCTTTACCTGCAAAGGCAACGGCACGTCGCCGATTTCGTCGAGGAACAGGGTGCCGCCGCTGGCGGCCTCCACCAGACCGGTCTTGCGATGATTGGCGCCGGTGAAGGCCCCCTTCTCGTAGCCGAACAACTCGCTTTCGAACAGGGTCTCGGTCAGGCTGGAGCAATCCACCGCCACAAAGGGGCGGGAAGCCCGCTTGCTGGCCTCGTGGATCAGCCGCGCCACCCGTTCCTTGCCGGTACCCGTTTCCCCCAGCAGCAGGGTTGCCGCCCCCGTGGGCGCCACCCGCATGATCTGGGCGAGCATGCGGTTGAAACCGGCGGAGCGGCCCACCATGCTTGCCGTAGCCGGTCGGCTGGAGGCCTGCTTGACCACCTGCAAGGTCTCGACGAAATACAGCAGCTTGCCTTCCGGGTCGTAGATGGGCGTAGTTTCCACATCCACATGCTCTTCGCCCCGAGGCGTGTGGTGCAGGTGGAGCACCCGCTTACTCTCGCCGCTCTCCAAGCTCAGACGCAGGGGACAGGTTTCGCCGGCCTGGTCGCAGGGCACGGTGAAATGGTGGGAAACCTCGTAGCAATGACGCCCGGTAATGGGCCGGGCCTGGCCGAACTCCTGGCTATAGGCCCGGTTGGCCGCCACGATGCGGTAGCTGGCATCCATGATGATGCGGGGTTCCGGCAGGCTGTCGAGGAAGGACAGCAACTCCGTCAGGGATTCCGAGTGGGATTGCATGGTCGCCTTGAAATGCCATTAATGTCACATCATTTTATCCAGACAGCCGAATGAATGCCATAAATGACAGTCTCCGTAAAAAGCCATAGCCTCAACAATGGACAAAATAATTTAAAAACAAATAGATAGAAAAACCATCCGAACAGGCACGTTACTTGAGATAGAAAATCCATCTTTCTCTATGCGTGCCGTCATGACTCTCTTTCCGCTGTCGCCTCTGATACTCATGGTCCCCATGGCGTCCTCCATAGTGCCCTTATCCACCGGCCTTGGCCGGGATTGAGGAGCGACGTCGTCATGGCCTTTTTCCGGCAGATTCCCGACGACAGCGGCCAGGGCTTCGCCTATCTGCTGGCGGACCTGGACAAGCGGGAAGCCGTGATCATCGACCCGGCGGAAAGCCAGACCATGCTCTACCAAGCCCTGCTAGCGGAAATTCAGGTGCGCTTGGTGCGCATTCTGGTCACCCATTGCCACGATGGCACCGCCCCCGGTGCAGCCAGGCTGCAACAACGCACCAGTGCCCCGGTCAGCGCCGGCATCGACAGCCGCCTTTCCCCCAATCTGCTGCCCCTCGTGGACGGCACCGCCATCCCCTTCGGCGACGAGATTCTCGTGGCCCGCAGCACGCCGGGCCATACCCGGGGCTGCGTCAGCTACCTGTGGCGGGACCGGGTGTTCACCGGTGATGCGCTACTAATCGACGACTGCGGCACCAGCAACGATGGCGAAGGGGATGCAGGCAGCCTTTTCGACAGCCTGGGCAAGCTGCTGACCCTGCCCGATGAAACACTGGTCTATCCCGCCCACAGCAGCGAGGGCCGCCAGGTGAGCAACATCGGCGAACAACGCCGCCGCAACCCTCGCCTTGCTGGCGTCAGCCGCGACGAATTCATCGCCGCCCAGGAGCGCCGGCCAGCCATGGCCGCAATACCATCCCCCTCATTCCCCACATCCCCCTCTTTTGTCCTTTCCCGGAGAAACCCATCATGAGCACCCAGGAAGCCACCGCCGAGCCCAACACGCTCTACGAAAAGCGCAAGAAAATCTACAACCGGTCCGTCACCGGGGTGTTCGCCAACTGGCGCTGGATCATGGTCTGGGTCACCCAGCTGGTTTTCTACGGGCTCTGCTGGATGCCCTGGAACGGCCGCCAGGCCGTGCTGTTCGATCTGGTAGAGCGCAAGTTCTACATCTTCGGCCTGGTGCTGTGGCCCCAGGACGTGTTCTACCTGGCCATCCTGCTCATCATCTCGGCCTACGGCCTGTTCCTGTTCACCGCTATCGGCGGCCGGCTGTTCTGCGGCTACGCCTGCCCGCAGACGGTCTACACCGAGATCATGATGTGGATCGAGAAAAAGGTGGAAGGTGACCGCAACGCCCGCATGAAGCTGGACCAGCAACCCATGAGCGCCCGCAAACTGGGCCTCAAGTTCACCAAGCACGCCCTGTGGATTGTCGTGGCCCTGTGGACCGGTTTCTCCTTTGCCGGTTACTTCACCCCCATCAAGACCCTGGGCCATGACTTGGTGAGCTGGCAACTGGGCCCCTGGCAGACCTTCTGGATTTTCTTCTACGCCTTTGCCACCTACGGCATGGCCGGCTTCATGCGCGAGCAGGTGTGCAAGTACATGTGCCCCTATGCCCGCTTCCAGAGCGTGATGTTCGACCCGGATACACTGATCGTGACCTACGACGAGGCCCGCGGCGAACCCCGTGGCGCCCGTTCCAAGAAGGAAGACTACAAGGCCGCCGGCAAGGGCGACTGCGTGGATTGCGGCATCTGCGTGCAGGTTTGCCCCACCGGCATCGACATCCGCCACGGCCTGCAATACGAGTGCATCGGCTGCTCCGCCTGCATCGACGGTTGCGATGAAGTCATGGACAAGCTGGGCTACCCCCGGGGCTTGATCCGCTATTCCACCGAGCGTGCCATGGAGAACCACTGGAGTACCAAGGAAATCGTGGGCCATGTTTTCCGCCCCCGCATTTTCATCTACACCTCCATCCTCATCCTGATCACGCTCGCCGCCGCCTGGGCCATCAGCGCCCGCCTGCCCTTGAAGATGGACGTGATCCGCGACCGCAACGCTCTCGCCCGGGAAGTGGAGGATGGCCTGATCGAGAACGTGTACACCCTGCGCATCATGAACACCGACGAGCAGCCCCACACCTACCGTCTCAGCGTCACCGGGCTGCCCGGCCTGACCATGACCACCGCCCAGGAAGTCACCCTGCCCGCGGCCAGCACCCAGTCCATCACCACTTCTTTGCGAGTGATGCCGGAAGGCGACAAGAAAGGCTCGCAACCGGTCTTCATCGACATCGTGGACAAGGACACCCCGTCCATCAAGCTCCACGAGAAGGCCGCTTTCTTCTTGCCCTGAGCCCGCCGCTCTCCGTAGTACCTGACCCCGTCAGCCGTCGCCAGAACGGCGACTGACCGGGCTCCCCGACAAGCCTCGACGGTGCACCACCGTCGAGGCTTTACACTTGGCGCTTCCGCTTTCTTCGAGCACCGGCATGTTCCGCTCCCGACGTCTTCCCTCTCTTCTGCGCTGGCTGGTTTTCTTGGCCGGCTGGGCCCTGCTGGCCTGTGCCGGCGCCACGGTACGGGACGAGGAAATCGCCGAATGCCGGGCGGGCGAAATCAGCACCTGGCCGGACGGTACCGACCGCCCCGCCATCGGTCGCCAGATTCGCATTGTTTATCGCCATGACGGCGCGCCGGCCTGGTTTGACGCCGCCACCGTCAGCCAGTCCATCGACCGTGCCGCCCAGGCCTGGTCCGGTTGCGGCATTCCGGCGGAGTTGGTGGCCAGTGATGGTAGTGATGGCGTGGCGGCCTTGCCGGACACGGTGGTCATCCTCTGGGACGAAGCCGGCAGCCTGGGCAATTTCGGCCTGGCCAATCCGGGGAAACGTCGGCTTTTCCTCGGCCCCCAGGCTTTCCGCCAGTTGCGCAAGGTCAATCCCGGCTACGACGCCCGACAGACATTGCAAATGGTCATTTCTCACGAGCTGGGCCACTTCTTCGGCCTCATGGCCCATTCCCGTCGTTGCGTGGACGTACTCTCCTACTATCACGACGACCGTGGCAACCAATGCCAAACGCGGGACCCTGCGGGTTTGAAAGCCGTGGTGGAGTACCGCAGTCAGTTACCCACGGCCTGTGACATCGCCCGTTGTCGGGCGGTCAACCGCATCTCGCCCTTGAAGAACGGCCGCTTGCAATAGGCGTGCAGCGACGCCCTGTTCAACAAGACGCCACCACGCACTAGTCCGTCAGGAAGCGCCGATCTCGAAAGCGGCAATGGCTTCCGGCGGCATGGGACGACCGTAGAGAAAACCCTGGGCCTTGGAGCAGCCACTTTCCACCAGGAAATCATGCTGCTCGTCGGTTTCCACCCCTTCCGCCACCACGTCCAGCCCCAACGCTTTTGCCAGGGCCAGCACTGCATGAATGATGGCGACGTTGTTGGGCTGGTCCTCGATGCCGAGAATGAAGGAACGGTCGATCTTCAGCCGATCCACGGAAAAGGCGCTGAGGTAGCCCAGGGAGGAATAACCCGTGCCGAAATCGTCCAGGGTCAGGTGTACCCCCAGGGCCTTGAGGCCCTTCAGGGTTGCCTGCACGGAAGGGGTGTTGCCCATCAGGGCGCTCTCGGTCAGTTCCAGTTCCAGCTTGTGGGGCGGCAGGCCGGTTTCTTCCAGCACCCGCCGCACCGTTTCCACCAGGTTGCCCTGGTCGAATTGCCGGGAGGAAACGTTGACCGCCACCCGTTCGTGGTCGGGCCGGCGACCGCTCCAGGAGGCGGCTTCCTTGCAGGCCGTAACCAGCACCCATTCCCCCAGGGGCTGGATGAGGCCCATCTCTTCGGCCACGGGAATGAATTCGTTGGGTTCCACCCAACCCCGCTCGGGGTGGGGCCAGCGCAGTAGGGCTTCCCAGGCGACGACCCGGTCGCCCCCCACGTCGTACTGGGGCTGGTAGTGCAATTGAAATTCGCGCCGCTCCAGGGCCTCCCGCATTTCGGTTTCGAGCTGGTGGCGACTACGCACCGCTTCGTTCATGCGGGCTTCGTAGAAGGTCCAGGCATTGCGCCCCGAGGCCTTGACCTGGTACATGGCGATATCGGCCGCCTGCAGCAGTTCATCCAGGTTGTCGCCGTCGTGGGGGAACAGGCTGATGCCGATGCTGGGCGAGGTATGCAGCTTGTGCACGCCCACGTCCACTTGGCGGTCCAGGGCGCTGCGGATTTTCTCGGCCACGGGCACCACGTCCCGGTGGTCGGTCACGCCGGACAGCACCACGACGAACTCGTCGCCACCGATGCGGGCGACGATGTCGCTGTCCCGCACACTGGCATTGAGGCGCCGAGCCATTTCCACCAACAACTGGTCCCCTACCTGATGGCCCAGGCTGTCGTTCACCTGCTTGAAACGGTCCAGGTCAATCAACATCAGGGCCACGCCCAAGTCGCCGCGCCGGGTGGACGCCAGCACCTTGGTCATCCGGTCGTCCAGTTGGCGACGGTTGGCCAGACCCGTCAGGGCGTCATGGCGTGCCAGGTAGTCCACCCGGTCCTCATGAGCCTTGCGTTCGGAGATATCGGCAAACAGAGCGACGTAGCGGGTCTCGCCCTGGGGTAGGCGAACGGTGTTGATGCACAGCCACTTGGGATAGATTTCGCCGTTCTTGCGCTTGTCCCAGATTTCGCCGTGCCAGTGGTTGTTCTCATCAAGACTGCGCCACATTTCCCGGTAGAACTCGCCATCGTGCCGGTCGGAACGCAGGATGCGGGGATTGCGGCCCAGGGCTTCCTCGGGACGATAACCAGTGATCAAGGTAAAGGCCGGATTGACCCGCAGGATGGTGCCGTCACCATCGGTGACGAGAATAGCCTCGGGGCTGTATTCGAACACCTGCTCCGCCAGGCGCAACTGTTCTTCCGACTGCCAGCGGCGGGTAACGTCCTGCACGGTGAGCACCACCAGCCCCCTGTCGTCCAGACCCCCATTGTCCATGGCACGGGAGGCGGAGAAGGCGGCGGGGAAAGGCAGGTCGCGGCCTGGAGAGCGGATCACCACGTCGATGCCGGGTTTGTCGGCCAGGCGGCTGAACAGCGTTTCACCAACGGTCGCATCTGCTGCATTTGTCGCGCCGGTAGCCTCTGCTTCGTCGACCACCACCAGCACCACTTCATCCAAAGGTTGGCCGATCACGTCGGCGTCACGCACATTCAACAACTGTTCGGCGGCAGGATTCAGGAAACGGATGCGGTGAGGCGCTTCATCCTCCACACCGATCACCCCTTCGCCGATGGCACGAACGATGCGCTGGCTCAACTCGCTGGCCTTAGCCAGGGCCGCCTGGGCTTCCAGTTCCTTACGCTGGGTGATGTCCACGGCGATACCGAGGAAACCCCGGGGTTCGCCGTCCCGGTCCCGCACGGCAGTGACCGATAGGAGGATGGGGAAACGGCTGCCGTCCTTGCGGATGTAGGACCACTCCCGCTCTTCGGCAATATCGTGACTGGCCTTGGCGACAAAGACTTCGAAGCCCGGCGCAATGCTCCGCCCCAACTCTTCGGACAGGGTCTGGGCCCGCGCCACCACCTCCGCCGGATCGTGGAACAGGCCCGGCGTGCATTGCCCCACCACTTCTGCCGCCTCATAACCGAGCAGGCGCTCCGCCGCTTTGTTGAAGCTGACGATG
>Ga0306923_10004988_pt1 | contig 12826 bp, 11 predicted proteins | sample sta12Can44000108_FD_203841 | JGI IMG/M metagenome (GOLD analysis project Ga0306923, IMG submission 203841) | Lab enrichment of tropical soil microbial communities from Luquillo Experimental Forest, Puerto Rico - statanox.12C.anox.44.000.108 (v2)... | ecosystem: Environmental > Terrestrial >... | reverse complement strand
GCGATGCGAGTTCTCAACGGACAACCGCAGAAGACAAAGGCGATTATTATTTATTAAACGGTACAAAAAACTGGATAACTAATGGTTCATCGGCATCGGTATATTTGGTAATTGCTCAAACAGATGCCTTAAAAGGTGCAAAAGGAATTAATGTTTTTATAATTGAAAAACAATGGCAGGGTGTTGTTGTAGGTGCTAAAGAAAATAAATTGGGAATAAGAGGCAGCGATACGCATTCCATTCTGTTTAATGATGTAAAAGTGCCTAAAGAAAACAGAATTGGTGCAGATGGTTTTGGATTTACGTTTGCCATGAAAACTTTGGCAGGTGGGCGGATAGGCATTGCGTCGCAGGCTTTGGGTATTGCGAGCGGTGCTTACGAATTGGCATTAAAATATTCAAAACAGCGCAAAGCTTTTGGAAAAGAAATATGCAATCATCAGGCCATACAATTTAAACTGGCAGATATGGCTACTAAAATTGAAGCTGCCAGGTTATTGTGTTTTAAAGCTGCCTGGGAAAAAGACAATGGGATAAATTATGATGTTAGTTCTTCCATGGCAAAAGTGTTTGCCAGCGAAGCTGCCATGTGGGTTACTGTTGAAGCAGTGCAAATTCACGGTGGCTATGGTTTTGTAAAAGAATACCATGTGGAGCGTTTAATGCGTGATGCAAAAATTACGCAGATTTATGAAGGCACCAGCGAAGTGCAAAGAATTGTAATTGGCAGAAGCATTTTAAAATAGTTTTTTTGTTTACTCAGTGTTAATGTGCAGGCAAAGCAATTTGTTTGCACATTTTTTTTACGAACAAAATTTTATTACAGTATCCTTCTATGTTTATGTTTGCATTATAATGTATTACATAAAAAACAGCTTGTTTCGTTTGATTTGTGTTTTACTGTTTGTTTTAATTGCAATAAATAGTAATGCAACACAGGATACGGCTTTTGTTCATTCTATATTAAAAAGAATAGAACTGCAACAAATAAAAGAGCACAATTTTTATATTAAAGGTTTATTACCTGCTTCTGCAGATAAGGCGTATAAAAAATTTTCTACCCGTATAAAAGACAACAGCATTTTCTCAACAGCTATTTCTGTGTATACATTGTGTAAGATTCAGTCAAAATTTGATAAAGAATCGCAAGTTATAATTGATAGTATTTGTGCAAGAGCCAAGCCTGCATTTGCTTTGTTCGTTAATCGCAAAGGCAAAAACACATATAATTTTTGGCGATTGGATACTGTTATTAAATTTCCTTATAATTGGTGGCTAAGTTTAATTATCAACAGAAATTGGGAATTGCCGGATGATTTTGATGATACCGTGATGAGTTTAATGGCATTGAATGCGGATGATTCGGTTGCTGCGAAAGTGCACCGGTATATGCAGGATTATACAGGCTATCCCGCTTCTAAAATAAAAGGCGTGCCGGCTGTATATAAAAAAATACCTGCTTATTCGGCTTGGGCCGGAAAAAGTTTTCCTGTGTTTTACGATGTGTGTGTAGCTGCAAACATGCTCACTTTTGTGCAGCGTTATCACCTGCAATGGACGAAGGCCGATTCTGCTACATTACAATTCATCGGTAAAGTGATAGAACAAAAAGATTATTTTAATAAACGGTATACCGAAGTATCGCCATACTATAAAAATAAAGCTGTTATTATTTATCACATTGCAAGATTGATGGCAGAAAAAAAATTGCCGGCTTTGGAAAAATACAACAAACAATTGGCTACGGATGCATTATCTCTTTTTATAAAAAGTAAAAATATTTTAGAACAGGTTATATTGGCTACTGCATTGTATCGTTTGGGATATGCCCCTCCTTCGATAAATATAACCAATAATGATAAATTGATAAGATTAGTTGAATTGAATGATATGCCTTTTTACACGGCAGACATTACGGGTTATTTAGCCGGAGCATTAAAAAAAACACTACGGATGATTGCAGGAAAATCTTTGTGGTTTAATGTATATTGTTCTGCATACAACGATGTTTTATTATTAGAGTATCTTGCATTAAATTATTATTGAAATGGCTGTAAATGTTGAAGCATATAGAGAAATTGTAACAGGGCTTAATTCTAAAAATGTTCGGTTGATTGCAGTAAGTAAAACCAAACCTGTAGAAGATATACAGGCGTTGTACGATTTGGGGCAAAGAGATTTTGGCGAAAATTATGTACAGGAATTAATAGATAAAGAAGCTGTTTTACCTAAGGATATTCGTTGGCATTTTATTGGTCATTTACAAAGCAATAAAGTAAAATATATTGCACCTTTTGTGCATTTGATTCATGGTGTTGATAGTTTAAACTTATTAAAAGAAATTAATAAACAAGCTTTGAAAAATGATAGAATTATTGACTGCCTATTGCAATTAGATATATCTAATGAGGATACGAAATTTGGGTTAACCGACAAACAAATTGTAGAGATTCTCGAATATTGGTATGAAAATAAAAGTTCTTTCCAAAACATTAGAATTGTTGGATTAATGAGTATGGCATCGAACACAAATGATACTGCTATAATTGAAGAAGAGTTTAAGAAAGTGGATGTAGTTGCATTTTCACTTTGCAGAGATTTTTTTAATGAAGAAAAATATTTCAAAGAAATATCTACAGGAATGAGTAACGACTATAAAATTGCTATTAAATATAACAGCACCATGGTTCGCATTGGCAGTTTATTATTTGGTGCAAGAGAATATCCAAAATGATACATGTTAGATGTTGAATTATAAATTATTGCCTTTATGCAATATTGTATAATTCAACATCCAACAGTAAAGATTACTTTAACGTTTCATCCAGCCATTTATAAAATTCTCTTTGCCAAATCAATGCATTTTGTGCACTTAGTACCCAGTGGTTTTCATCCGGCAGGTATAAGAACTTACTTTTAATACCTTTTAATTGTGCTGCCTGAAATGCACCTTGTCCTTGTTCAATCGGCACTCTGTAATCTTTTCCACCTTGAACAATCATGATAGGAGTGTTCCATTTATCTACAAAATTGCTGGGTGATTGATTAAATGAACGTTGTGCCGCTGCATTATTCTTTTCCCAATATGCACCGCCTTTTTCCCAGTTTTCAAAAAACATTTCATCAGTTGTACCATACATGCTTCTAAAGTCAAATACACCGTCGTGAGCAATAAAAGTTTTAAATCTGCCTTCGTGCACGCCTTCCAAAGCAAATACGGAGAATCCGCCAAAACTGGCTCCTACACAGCCCCTGCGGTTTTTATCAACATACGGTTCTTTACTTATAGCATCAATGGCACTTAAATAATCTTTAATAACCTGTCCGCCCCAATCTTTGCTTACCTGTTCATTCCATTGTGTTCCGTGGCCTGGCATACCACGACGATTAGGTGCTACAATTATATAACCCTGCGATGCCATTAATTGAAAATTCCAACGGAAAGAATACATCTGTGTTAAAGGAGACTGAGGCCCGCCCTGGCAATATAATAATGTTGGATATTTTTTTGTTGGATCAAAACCCGGCGGATAAATAACCCAAACCAACATTTGCTTGTTATCTGTTGTTGTTACAAATTTTCTTTCTGTTTTGCACTGGGCTAATTTAGTATTCATTTCATCATTTGCATGCGTTAGTTGTTTGGTGTTGCCTGAATTCACATCTACGGTATAGAGTTCCGTTGCATGATTCATATCAGTTCTACTCACTACCAATGTATTTCCAGATTGCCCAATAATACCACTAATATCAAAATCGCCTTTGGTCATTTGTTTAATAATGGGCATCATTTTCGTTAATCCCGGGTAAGTAACATTAAATAATTGCAATGTGCCGTTAACAGGGGCAATAAAGAAAATGCTTTTGCCATCATCGGCCCATTTAAAACTCTCTACATGAATCAAATCGTTTTGCTTGGTTAAATTTATTGTAGAAAAACCGTTGGATACAATAATGTCTTGTTTGTCGGCTTCGTAGCCATCACGTTTCATTTGCAACCATGCCAATTGACCTTTGCTGTTAAAAGCAGGTGCAACATCGTAACCTTTATTTGCTGCAGTTAAATTTTTAGTAGTTCCTTTTTCAATATCATACTCATATAAATCTGTATTGGTGCTGATTGCGTAAGAAGTTCCGAATTGTTTTTTGGTTACATATACAATATGTTTACTATCCGGATTCCAGATAAAATCTTCATCGCCGCCAAAAGGTTTTGTAGGGCAATCATTACTGTCGTTCGGCATAATATCTTTTGCCTCACCGGCTTTGCCATTTGCAAACGGTGCAATAAAAACGTGATCGAATTTTCCGTCTTCCCATGTATCCCAATGCCTGTAATTTAATGATGTAAAAATGTATGCATTTGATTTTGGCAGATCAGCATATAAATCGCTTCCTTTTGTTTTTATCATTTGCACTTCTTTACTGGTGATGATGTATTTTCCATCAGGAGAAATTTTTTCATTCGCCAGCAAACTGTCTGCATTGTTTATTTCTGTTGCGTTTCCGCCATTTACAGGAATGCTGTAATATTTTCTTTTGCTTTTATTTTCATTTGCGTCCGGGGTGGCAACCGTATAAATAACAGATTGCTTGTCTTTGCTTAAACCCATTGCAGAAACCCTTCCTAATTTCCAAAGTGTTTCAGGCGTTAATTTTTCCTGGGCTGTTAATGCTAACGACAATAGCAGGCTACATGATAGAATGATTCTTTTCATTGTATATTTATTTGTAATATTTTTTTAGATTATTAAACTTTACTTGTATTGCAGAAGTAAAGGTCAAGTAATTTGAGGAGATATAAAATATTTTATTAGTAAGCCGTTAGCCGGATGGGATAATAAAAATTATTTGCTTCGTAAACATGAGTTTTGACCATTTAAGCTATTTATTGTTCTGGACGTTGAAGTGTGCGACGCAACAGGTGATACCATGAAAAACGAAAGTTGGTATCAAAGAAATATTCTGCATGTTAACTTTTCATTCCGGAGTTTTCTTTCAACATTTTTACTACTACTTTATCTATTGGAAGAGAAACGGAAGTTTCGGTCAAATCGCTCCAATTAATCCATCTGAAAACTTCGCAGTTGCTGGTAATGTCTGCGGTTTGTTCCGGTGTAAAATCGAAAGGTTTTGTTTTGGTATGTAATTTTATCGGTTCTTTTGCAGTTACAAAATAGTAAATGCAAATAATTTGATCTACATTATTGAATGCAGAAATCTGAAAAAAGTCTGTGGTATAAATATGTTCGCCAACTTCAACGTCTAAATTGGCTTCTTCCATAAATTCACGTTTTAAACAATCTCTTGTGCCTTCTCCGAATTCTAATCCGCCACCGGGAAATTTGGTAAAATAATTTCCTCTGATAAATTCGTCGGTAACTAAAACCCTGTTATTACTGTCTTTTAAAATTCCGTAAACTCTTAGATTGAAAGTAGGCATGTGAGATGATGTATGATTTAGGATATGATTTTAATCTTAAAACTTGTAACTAAATTTCGATTTCACCTTTAAATACAAATGTGGCCGGACCGCATAAATAAATATTGCTGAAAGTTTGTGCATTTTGTTTATCAAATTCTACTGCAAGATTGCCGCCAATGGTTGTAATGTTAACACGCTGATGTGCTTTGTTATTGCTAAACACCAATGCACTTGCCGTAACGCCGGTGCCGCAACTAAGTGTTTCGTTTTCTACACCACGTTCGTAAGTGCGAACAGCAATTCCATCTGTTGTTGGTTCAACAAAATTTACGTTAATACCGGTAGCAGTAAAATCGTTATTATAACGGATAGCTCTTCCGTCTGCAAACACATCTTTCGTTTTTAAGTTTATTACTTGCTGAATATAATGCGGCGAACCTGTATTTAATACTTTATCGTTTTGATATTGTTTTATCTCGGTTACATTTTTCATTTTTAAATCAACCCAACCATTTTTTTCGAAGAAAGCTTCATGGTCTCCGTCAACAGCAATAAAACGATAATTTTCTTTTTTAATGCCCATGTCAAAAGCAAACTGTGTTAAACATCTGCCACCATTGCCGCACATGCTGCTCTCATTGCCATCTGCGTTAAAATAAACCATTTCAAAATCGTAACCATCTTTCAGGCTCAATAACATTAAACCATCTGCACCGATCCCGAACTTTCTGTCGCATAAAAATTTTACCTGTTCAGCTGTTAATTGAATGTTGCCGCTACGATTATCAATAATCACAAAATCGTTTCCGGTGCCTTGATATTTATAGAATGTAAGTTTCATGTTCGTTAATTATAAAAAGGAAATCGCAAGTATAGAACGTAAATCGTGAATTGCTAGTTTAAGAATCAAATTTCAAACTATGCTTTTGCTTTTTCAATCAATTTACTCAACATCATAAACGAGCGTTCCAAATAATTTTCTAATTCTTTAATTTGTTCCTTCTGCAAATATTGTAAAATAAATGCGATTTCTAATTGTGTATCTATTTCTACCAATGAACTCCGGGAAATTTCGAAGCATCTAACTTTCTCCTGACTTGATTTTCTGGCACATCCTTCTGCAATATTGCTGCAAACAGATATTGCAGCTCTGCGAATTTGATTGGTTAAAATATATTTTTCGCTGAGAGGAAACTGAGCTGTTGATTTATAAATTTCTTCTGCAAGTTTTAATGAGATAGTATATACATCTAAACCTTTGTGAGATAATTGTAGCATAATACTAATTCTTATCCTTATCCAACAAGAATAAATAATGAGTTATTGATGTCAATACTCTGAAAGTAGTAATCTTCATTATCAAGAAATAAACTTGCGACTCCCAATTAACGACTTTCGTTTTCCCTCGCTAAATTCCTGCTAAAATTCCCAGACTTTTTTCAATTAAATTATCAACAGCAGCTTTACCGTCTTTGCTAAATTCTTGCCTTACACGATTGGCTACAATTGCGTTTACACTTAAACAATGATGGCCTAATAATTTACCTAATCCATAAATAGCACTGGTTTCCATTTCAAAATTACTAATGCGGTGTGCCCCAAAACGAAAGCTGGATAAGCGGTCTACGAGATGCGGATTGGCTAACCCTAAACGCAATACTCTTCCCTGAGGGCCGTAAAACCCGGGACATGTAACCGTAATGCCTTGATGAAACCCATCTACAAAATGTTTTAAAACATGTGTACTTGCATTTATAATATATGGTTGAATACTTCCATTTAATTGCGTATGTGCAATAAACTGCTGCAAAATTTGCTGTTCTTCTTCATTGCTTTCAAAACGATAATAATGCAATAAATTATCCAGCCCCAAACCATGTGTGCCTGCAACACAACTGTCCACGGGTATATCAGCCTGTAATGCACCCGATGTTCCCATTCTTATAATGGTTAACTGGGTAAATGTTGGTTTAATGGTTCTGGTTTCAAAATCAATATTAACCAAAGCGTCCAACTCGTTCAATGCAATATCAATATTATCGGGCCCGATGCCGGTAGATAAAACTGTTAGTCTTTTTTTTCCAACATAACCGGTATGTGCAATAAATTCACGGTGCTGTTGTTTTACTTCAATACTGTCAAAACGCTTACTTACTTCGGCAACGCGGTCAGGGTCGCCAACGGTTATAACGGTAGTAGCCAATTCGTCCGGGCGTAAATCTATATGATACACCGCACCACGGCTATTAATAATCAACTCAGATTCAGCAATTCTGTTCATATTCTTTTTTATTTAAAATATTTTTTCGATACCAACTAAAACGCTCCGATATTGCTTTTGTTGCGTCGCAATCCGTTCGTCTGCAACAATTCTATTCAACAATTTCAATACAAAAAACCTAATTTATAAAATTAGAATTTTGAAATTAGATTCGTTGCTTTATTTTCGCAGCCCAAATGGTCCTGTGGCCGAGTGGCTAGGCAGAGCTCTGCAAAAGCTTCCACAGCGGTTCGAATCCGCTCGGGACCTCAAAAATTCCTCGTTTTATGCGGGGAATTTTAATTTTATAGCATGAAATATTCTCAAACCGTTGGGGCAATTGCCGTATTCCTGTTAATTGCCGTATGTGCTTTACCCTGGATTTATATTCCATCTTTACAACTTACACTCAGCGGGTTTAACGGAAAAGTAAGCAACAACTTAACTTTTGGCATGCAGGCAAAAGGTTATATTTTTTTCGCCATGTTCTTAATTCCGTTTTTCTTCATTCAAAAAATATTAATTAAAAGAATTAATATTTTCATAGCCTTATTAAATCTGGGTTGGTGCATCAAAAATTATATCCTGTTTTCAATGTGCCGTTCCGGCGAATGCCCGGAAGTAAAGTTGGGCCTGTATTTAATGTTGTTGTTGGGAATTGTTATTCAGGTAATGACTTTTTTGCCTAAAATAGAAATAAAAGATTAATACTTTATTTGTTTTTTTCGATACCGGTAACAGTAACTTTAATAAACATTCCTTGTATTGTACGCTTCGGCTCTATATTTTTAAAATCATCCTTTATGAAAAAAATATTATTTTTATTATTTATATTATTTTCAAATATAATTTCAGCACAATTGCATTGGAAAAATGTTGATTCTGCGCATCAGCCATTGCCACAAGGAACACATGTTTTTTTTACGAACGACAGTTTAGATGGTAAACCCAACATTGCTTATTATTTTATTGCAGGTATTAAAAACAAAAATCTTTTTTTCACATCTGATGCAAAAAATGGAACAAGATTAACGCCATCGCAATATTTTGAGAAAGATGAAAAACCTTTGCTTGTTGTTAATTGCACTTTCTTTGAATTTGTACATAACAGTAATTTGAATTTGGTGGTAAAAGATGGAAATGTATTGGCAAACAGTATTCAAACTATTGCAGGAAAAGGGAAAGATACATTAACCTATCGTCATGTTTTTAAAAGTGCTATAGGAATTAATAAACATGCAAAAGCTGATGTAGCCTGGATATTCAGCGATTCTGTAAAGCACTTTGCTTATGCATCGCAACAGGCAGTTTATTCGTTTAAAGACTCATCAGCTTACTATTCTTTTCAACAAATTCCATCAACTATAAAATCAAAATTTTCTAAATGGAAAGTAAAAACTGCGGTTGGTGGAGGGCCGGTATTATTGCAAAATGGTCAAATAAAAATATCAAACGAAGAAGAGCAGATGTTTACCGGTAAAGCTATTAACGATAAACATCCCAGAACGGCAATGGGTTATACAAACGATGGTAAAATAATTGTATTGGTAATTCAGGGAAGGTTTCCTGCAAAAGCAGAAGGTGCAACATTGCTACAGGAAGCAAAACTACTTCAAGATTTGGGTTGTACGGAGGCATTAAATTTAGATGGCGGCGGCAGTAGTTGCATGCTTATCAATGGTAAACAAACTATTCAACCAAGCGATAAAGAAGGCCAACGGCCTGTTCCTGCAGTATTCGTAATAAAACAGAAATAAAGCGTTTAATTTTTGACTTCATTTTAATTTACAAGGAGCAATTTGATAATTTAAAAGTCTTGCAATTCCGGGTGACAATTTACAAGTGGTAGCATGATTTAAGTCATGGTTTAAAAAAGATGTGTGAAAGAGATTTGTTTATTGTAACCTCAAAAAATTGCCAGATGAAAGAATTTCAAATTGTTGTGCTTGCCAAGCAGGTTCCCGATACAAGAAACGTAGGTAAAGATGCCATGAAAGCTGATGGAACAGTGAACAGGTCTGTATTGCCTGCTATTTTTAATCCCGAAGATTTGCATGCGCTGGAACAGGCACTACTAATTAAAGACAAATTTCCGGGTTCAAAAATTACATTACTTACCATGGGGCCGCCAAGGGCTGTTGAAATACTTCGTGAAGGATTTTATCGTGGTGCCGATGATGGTATTTTGCTTACCGACAGAGCTTTTGCAGGTTCCGATACTTTGGCAACTTCTTATGCAATTGCATGTACTATTAGAAAAGTAAAAAATGTAGATATTATTGTTTGTGGCCGTCAGGCGATTGATGGGGATACTGCACAGGTTGGCCCGCAGGTTGCTGAAAAATTAGGCATCCCTCAAATTACTTATGCCGAAGAAATTGTTTCGCTTACGGAAAATAAAATTCGGGTAAAACGCAGATTGGAACGTGGCGTTGAAGTTGTGGAAAGTGTATTTCCGGTTTTAATTACGGTAAATAATTCTGCACCGCATTGCCGCCCCAGAAATGCAAAATGCTTAATGAAATATAAACATGCAACAACGGTGAGTAACCGTCAGGAAACTAACGATGATTATCTTGCTACCGCCATTACAAAATCTCATTTAAGCATTAAAGAATGGAGTGTTGCAGATATTGAATGCGACAGGGAACAGTTGGGGCTTGGAGGCTCGCCTACAAAAGTTAAAAAAGTAGACAATATTGTATTTCAATCAAAAGAATCAAGAACAATTGAAGATTTAGATGAAGATATTGATGAACTGATGAAAGAATTAATTGCATCTCATATTATTGGTTAGAAATATTAATACACAAAAATTATTTTCATGAATAATATAATTGTTTATTGCGAATTGGATGAAGGTAAAATTGCCGATGTAAGCTTTGAATTACTTACAAAAGGCCGCAGCCTTGCCAATCAATTGAACTGCAAACTGGAAGCTCTTTTGATTGGGCATGATTTAAAGGGGTTTGAAAAAGAAATCCTTCCGTATGGAGTAGATATATTGTATGTGGCTGATGATAACAGATTATCACCTTACTCCACTTTGCCACATACTTCTGTTGTTGTAAACCTTTTCAGAGAGCAACAACCTCAAATTGCATTGATGGGCGCCACTACAATTGGGAGAGACTTAGGCCCCCGTGTTTCATCTTCGCTAACCAGCGGACTTACTGCAGATTGCACCGAACTGGAAATTGGAGATCATGAAGACAAAAAATTAAATAAGGTTTATAAAAATTTACTCTACCAAATACGCCCTGCATTTGGTGGAAATATTATTGCTACCATTATCAATCCGGATTGCCGTCCGCAAATGGCAACAGTAAGAGAAGGTGTGATGAAAAAAGAAATAACAGATAGCCATTACAAGGGAACAGTTATTAATTTGGATGTAGAAAAATATGTTGATGATACTTGCTTTGTAACGAAAGTAATTGAACGCCACATCGAAAAACTAAAAGTGAATATTAAGAATTCTCCGGTGATTGTTGCGGGTGGTTTTGGTGTGGGCTCTGTAGAAAATTTTAAACTGTTGCACAGGCTTGCCAATATATTAGGCGGTGAAGTAGGAGCTTCACGAGCAGCAGTAGATGCAGGTTATGCAGAACATGATAGACAAGTTGGGCAAACTGGCGTAACTGTTCGTCCTAAATTATACATCGCCTGCGGTATATCGGGACAAATACAGCACTTGGCAGGCATGATGGAATCTAGTATTATCATTTCAATCAACAACGATCCTAATGCCCCCATCAATAAAATTGCAAATTATGTGATACACGGAAAAGTGGAAAACGTAATCCCCAAAATGATTAAGTACTACAAAGAGCATACAAAATAATTGGTAAAAATTAATTCAGATTTTATGTCAAATTTTTTTACAGATAACCCGGATCTCCAGTTTCATCTTTCACATCCTTTAATGCAAAAAATTGTTGCATTAAAAGAAAATAATTTTAAAGATAAAGATGCATTTGATTTTTCTCCAAATGATTTTGAAGACGCAATGGATAGTTATGCTCAGGTACTTGAAATAGTGGGCGAAATCAGTGGTGAAATTATTGCACCGAACGCAGAATCTGTAGATCATGATGGACCTGCATTAGAAAACGGCAGAGTGATTTATGCAAAAGGAACCCAGGAAAATCTGGATACAATTAAACAGGCCGGATTAATGGGGATAACATTACCCCGTGAGTTTGGCGGATTAAATTTTCCGATTGTTCCTTATATCATGGCGGCGGATATTGTGTCCAGAGCGGATGCCGGGTTTGTAAATATCTGGGGATTGCAGGATTGTGCTGAAACAATTAATGAATTTGGATCTGATGAGCAAAGAAAAAAATATTTAACCCGTGTTAGCAAAGGCGATACAATGGCAATGGCTTTAACGGAACCCGATGCCGGAAGTGATTTGCAAGCAGTAATGTTAAAGGCTCATTTTGATGAAGAAAAAAATACTTGGCTGCTTAATGGCGTGAAACGTTTCATTACTAATGGTGATGGCGATATTTCTTTAGTGTTGGCACGTACCGAAGAAAGAACACAAGATGGGCGTGGGCTTTCTATGTTTATTCACGATAAAAGAAATGGTGGAATTACAGTAAGAAGAATAGAAAATAAATTAGGTATTAAAGGTTCGCCAACATGCGAATTGGTATATAAAGATGCTCCCGCAGAGTTATGCGGACAAAGAAAATTCGGTCTCATTAAATATGTAATGTCTTTAATGAATGGTGCCCGCCTTGGTATTGTGGCACAATCTGTAGGTATTAGCGAAGCAGCTTATCGGGAGGCTTTAACTTACGCACAAAAAAGAGTGCAATTTGGTAAACCGATTATTAAATTCCCCGCTGTATACGAAATGTTGGCTGTAATGCATGCTAAGCTGGCTGCATCCCGTTCATTACTTTATGAAACTGCTCGTTTTGTTGATGTTTATAAAACTTATACACATATTGCAACTGAACGCGACCTGACCAAAGAAGAAAAAGAAGAGCAAAAAAAATATCAGAAACTTGCCGATGCATTTACGCCCTTGGCAAAAGGAATTACTTCGGAATTTTCTAACGGAATTGCTTACGATTCTTTGCAAATTCATGGCGGCTCAGGGTTTATGAAAGATTATCCTATTGAAA
>Ga0306923_10004981_pt1 | contig 12834 bp, 16 predicted proteins | sample sta12Can44000108_FD_203841 | JGI IMG/M metagenome (GOLD analysis project Ga0306923, IMG submission 203841) | Lab enrichment of tropical soil microbial communities from Luquillo Experimental Forest, Puerto Rico - statanox.12C.anox.44.000.108 (v2)... | ecosystem: Environmental > Terrestrial >... | reverse complement strand
GCGCCGCTTGGCGCGATCGGTACCGCCTGAGGAAAAGAACGCGGCGGCGCCGCCGCGCCGCCGCCATCTCCACGGCAATGTCAGCTAGGCCGCCTCGGTGAAAGGATGCAGGTTGTCGAGGAACTGGCGGGTGCAGGCCGACCACGAAAAATTGAGGGCGTGGCCTCGCGCCACCTCGGGCGAAATGTCGAGCGCCTTGAGCGCCGCCTCACGCAGGTCGTCCGACAACACTCCGGCCGGGGAATTGCCGATCACGTCCAGCGGCCCAGGCACCGGATAGGCCGCCACCGGCACGCCGGAGGCCAGGGCCTCCAGCAGCACCAAGCCGAAAGTATCGGTGCGCGACGGGAAGACGAAGCAATCGGCGGCGGAATAGGCCTGGGCCAGATCCTCGCCGAATTTGGCGCCGGCGAAGTGGACCTGGGGGTACTGGCGACGCAGCGTTTCCAACTGCGGGCCGCCGCCCACCACCACCTTGGAGCCGGGCAGGTCCAGCGCCAGGAACGTCTCGATGTTCTTCTCCACCGCCACCCGGCCCACATAGAGGAACAGCGGGCGGGGCAGGCCGGCGAACGGGCCTTGCGACCCCTTGGCCTCGGGACGCGGGCGATACAGCTCGGTGTCCACGCCGCGCGACCAGCGGCCGATATTGGCGAAGCCGCGCTTGGCCAGCTCGCTTTCGATGCCTTGCGTCGCCACCATGATGCGCGCCGACGGCCCATGGAAGCGGCGCATCACCGCATAGGACAGCGGCAACGGCACGCGGAAGCGGGCCTGGATGTATTCGGGGAACTTGGTGTGGTAGGCGGTGGTGAAGGGCACCTTGCGGCGCAGGCAATAGCGCCGTGCCGCCCAGCCCAGCGGACCTTCGGTGGCGATGTGGATGGCGCAGGGCTGCGCGTTCTCGATCATGCGGGCCAGCCGCCGGCCCGGCTTGAGCGCCAGGCGGATTTCCGGGTAGGTGGGGCACGGCAGCGAGCGGAAATGCTCCGGCGTGACCATCACCACCTGATGGCCATCCTTCTCTAGTTCGCCCCTTAATGTGTCGAGCGTGCGAACGACACCATTGACTTGAGGAAACCAGGCATCCGAGACGACGAGTATACGCATGCGTTCTCCTTGGGCTCTGGCTCCTTGGACTCTGACTCGGCCACCGGCGACACCATGGCCTGGTCCAGCCAGCGCATCACCGAAAGCTGGCCGTCGTCGCGCTCCACCAGGGCGGTGCAGCTTTCCACCCAGTCGCCGTCATTGGCGTAGAGGATGTCGTCCAGCTGGCGGATTTCCGCGTGGTGGATATGGCCGCATACAACGCCGTCCACCCCCTGGCGCCGGGCCTCGTCGGCCACCGTGCGCTCGTAGTCGTCCATGAACTGGACGGCGTTCTTGACCTTGTGCTTGAGGTAGGCCGACAGCGACCAGTAGGGCAAGCCCAACCGGCGGCGGACCACGTTCACCCAATGGTTCAGGGACAGCGCCACCGTATAGGCCCAATCGCCCAAGAGGGCGAGCCACCTGGCATATTTCACCACCCCGTCGAATGAGTCACCGTGAAGCACCAATAGGCGCTTGCCGTCAGCGGTGACATGGACAGCCTGGCCCATCACCTCGATGTCGCCGAAATTGTGGTCGGCGTAGTCGCGGGCGAATTCGTCGTGGTTGCCGGGAATATAGATGATCCGCGTGCCCTTGCGCGCCTTCCTGAGGATCTTCTGGACCACGTCGTTGTGGGCCTGCGGCCAGTACCACGACCGCCTCAGCCGCCAGCCGTCGACGATGTCACCCACCAGGTAGAGGGTGTCCGATTCGGTGCGCTTGAGGAAATCGAGTAGGAATTCCGCCTTGCAACCGCGTGTGCCGAGATGGATGTCGGAAATCCAAATGGCGCGGAAATGTTGGGTCGAAGCGGCTTCTGCGGTCATGGACATCGCACCCGCAAGCAGTCTCGGGCAAGGTTCATGCCCCGCTTTTAAGTCGCCCCTGCTTTGGAAGTACACACGGATTTGCCATGCCAAAGTAAAGTTCACAGAACAGACTTTTTGCCGTAACAATTATTTCACGGTGCATTCATCCCTTTAAGGGATATACGACCACCCATGTTGGCGCAGAACATGACCGAACAGCTTAGAACCTCCGATGCCGCCGAACTTCCCCGGCGCGTGCTGGTCATCTATAACCCGGCCGCCGGTCGCAATCGCCGCCGCAAGCTGGCCGAGGTGATCGAGCTGCTGAAGGCCAGGGGCTGCCACGTCACCGAGCGCCAGACCACCCGGCGCGGCGACGCCGAGGAATTCGCCCGCGACGTTTCGCCCGATGAATTCGACGTGGTGGTGGCCGCCGGCGGCGACGGCACCATCAACGAGGTGGTCAATGGCCTGGTGGCGCGCGAGCAGCGCCCCCGCCTGGCCGTCATCCCGCTGGGTACCGCCAACGTGCTGGCCCTGGAAATCGGCCTCGACCCCAAGGATTTGGACGCCATCGCCGATACCATTGCCGATGGCCCCGCCCGCACCGTCCATCTGGGTGTCGCCAACGGCCGCCACTTCGTGCTGATGGCCGGCGCCGGCCTGGACGCCCATGTGGTGGAGGGCGTCAACGTGGCGCTGAAGCGCCATACCGGCAAGCTGGCCTATGTGGTGGAGAGCGTGCGCCAGGCGCTGGGCTACGACTTCCCGGCATTGAAGATCCGCGCCAACGGCAAGACCTACGAGGGCCGCATGGCGGTGGCCTGCAAGGGCCGCTTCTACGGCGGCCCCTTCGTCGCCGCCCCCGAGGCGGCGCTGGAAAAGCCCAAGCTGGAAATCTGCATCCTGCCCAAGTCGGGCGTCGGCGGCGTGGTCCGCTACGGCCTGGCGCTGCCCATGAACAAGCTGGCGGAGCTGCCCGAGGTGCAGGTGGTCTCGGCCGATTCGGTCACCATCCTGGGCCCGCGCGGCGCGCCGCTTCAGGGCGACGGCGACATCGTCGCCCGCCTGCCCGCCGAGATCAGCATCGCCCGCGAGACGGTCGAGCTGATCGTTCCGGAATAATTTCCCCTCTCCCATCCCATGGGAGAGGGTCACTCATTCCCCATATTCCGCCGCGCAGTTGGGCGTTTCGAACACCGTCACCTTGACCAGCTTGGCGGTGCCGCCCGAGCGCACGCGCACCGGCTTGGACAGCTTGATGAACCAGTGGCGCGCCAGGCATTCGGCGGTCGGCTGGAAGGGGACCACGGTCAGCTTGGTGCCCAACCGGGTGCGGGTGGTGGTGACTTCGCCCTCGGCGCGCACCTTGGCATCCAGTTCCAATAGCCACTGCTCGGGCACCCGGTCGGCCGGGGCGAACATGGTGAGCAGCTCGGTGTCGGCCAGCGCGGCGATGAAGCCGTGGTCGCAGGGCTCGTCGATGGCCTTGACCATCTCTTCCTTGAGGAAGCCGAAATCCACCACCATGTCGGTCTGCTCGCCGTCGTGATGAAGGTCGCCCGCCTCGCACACGGCCTCGACGCCATAGCGGTGCCCGTGCAGGTGCCGGCACTTGGAACCGTGGGTCATGATGCGGTGGCCGGCATCGATCTCGATGCGGCGGGAGACGCGATAGGGCGCCGTCATGGCGAAAAGCCTTATGGAATGCCGAGAATCTTGTGGGTCTGCAGGCTGAGCCGCCAGCGCGGATGCGTCAAGCAATACTGGATGCAGGCCTGCGTGTTGGCGGCCCGGTCGGGGCCATCCATGGGCTGGAGGAAGTGGTGATGGAAAGCCAAGCCCTCCAGCGCCGCGGGGTCGAGCCCCACTTGCGGCCACACCAGCTTCAGCTCGTCGCCCGAGGTCACCACGATGTCGGTGCCCGCCTTGGGGCTGACGCACACCCAGTCGACGCCGGCGGGCAGGGCACGGGTGCCGTTGGTCTCGATGGCGACCTCGAAGCCCTTGGCGTGCAGGGCATCGATGAGCGGCGCGTCCAGTTGGAGCGACGGCTCGCCGCCGGTGCACACCACGTAGGGCGCACCGCCGTCGGGCCACAACGCGGCCACCGCATCCACCAGGGTGGCGGCATCGCCGTACCTGTCGCCGCCGACGAAATCAGTGTCGCAGAAGCGGCATTGGGCCGAGGCGCGGTCCTGCTCGCGCCCGCTCCACAGATTGCAGCCGGCGAAGCGCAGGAACACCGCCGGGCGGCCGGCCTGACCGCCCTCGCCTTGCAGCGTGTAGAAGAGTTCCTTGACGACGTAGCTCAATGATCGCTGCCGTGCAGAATCTGGTCGGCGAGGCCGGTGTCGTAGGCCAAGCCATCCTTGGTCAGCGTCACCGCGAAGGGGAAGCTGGCGCGGATCAGGCCCTTGCGCTCCAGCGCCGCCCAGGCCGCCGGGTTGGACAGTCCGCTGGCGTCCTTGGTCATCACCACCTTGTGGCCCACGTGGAAGTGGTTGCCGTGCGGATGCGGCAGGGTGGTCAGCACCACCTCGCCCGATTCCGTGGTCTGCGAGGTCTCGGGAGACTTGGCCAGCTCCTGGAACAGCACCAGGGTCTTGGCCTGCAACGGGTTGAGCTTCAGCGGATTGGTCTTCGGCGGCATGGGAGACTCCAGTTCGGGTGCCCGGGGATATACGCGCTCCCGGCAGCGAGGCAAGGAATTTGACGCGAATCTCTTAGCCGCGCGGCGCCCGCGCCCAATCGCCCTTCACCGCCTGGACGATGGCAAGCGCGGCGATGGCCGCCGTTTCGGCACGCAGGATGCGCGGACCCAGACCCACCGGCCTGGCGAAGGGAAGCCTGGCCAACAGGGCGCGCTCCTCGGGGGCGAAGCCGCCCTCGGGACCGACCAGCACGGCCAAAGGCCCTTCGGGAATATCGGCCAGGACCTGGGCCAGCGGCTGGCCGGAACCCGATTCATCAAGGAACAGGAGTGTCCGCGAGGCATCCCAGTTGCTCAGCGCCTTGTCCAGCGCCACCGGTTCCCTGATTTCGGGCACGCTCAGGCGCTCGCACTGCTCGGCAGCTTCCCGCATGTGGGCTTCCAGGCGCTCGGTGTTGACCCGGCTCATTACCGTGCGGCGGGTGAACACCGGCCACAGGAGGCCGGCGCCCAGTTCGGACGCCTTTTCCGCCACCAGGTCGATGCGGTCCTTCTTGATGGGGGCGGCCACCAGCCACAGATCGGGCTCGGGCGCCTGGGGCCGGGTCTGGGCCTCCAGCGCCACCACCACGGCGTTCTTGCCGACGCTGTCCAGCCGCCCGCGCCATTCGCCGTCGCGGCCGTTGAACACCAGCACCTCCTCGCCCGCCCTGGCGCGCATGACGTTGGCGAGGTAGTGGGACTGCTCCTTGCCCAGGGTCAGGGGAAAGGGGCCAAGATCGGCGGGGACGTGAAGGCGGAGGCGGGGCGTTTCACTCATGACATCAGCAGCGGCAGGGCGTCTTTCCACAGGATGGCGGCCCAGACGGTCAGCGCGGCGGTGGCCAGCCACAATTTGGTCGTGCGGCGGTAGCGATAGAGCACACTGTCCGACGGCCATTCCGGGTCGTACCACACCTGCACGGCGCTGCCTACCGGATGACGCTGCACCAGGCGGCGAGCATGGCGCGGCAGCATATAGGACTCGCTGCCGAAATTGACCATGAAGCCTTCGAACGCCTCGTCGCCGACGCTGTATTCATAGGTGATGGCGGGGCGCGCCGCCTGCATCTCGTCGCCGGCAAACACCACCGCGCTGGACAGCACCCAACCCGGCGCCGAATGCCAATGGCGGCTGAAGGCGGAACGCCGCCGTTCCGCCAGCACGTTCCACGCGGCCAAGCCGGCCAGCGCGGTGACCGTGCCGGCGGCAAGCACGCCCGTCACCGCCGCATCGGCCTGAACATATTCAATCATCCAGGCGCTCCACCACCAAGGCGATGCCGTCCACCCCGACGATGCGGATTCGGGTGCCGGTGGGCAGATCGGGGCCGACGATCTTCCAGGTGGCATCGCCCAGCTTGAGCCGCCCCTGGCCGTCCAGGATGGGGGTGGCCAGCGTGTGGGTGGTGCCGACGAATCCTTGCGCACGGCGGTTGAGCATGGGTTCGTCGGAGGATGCCGAACGCAGGCGGCCATAGACTTTGCGCCCCACCAGTACGGTGATAGCGGTCAGCACGGTGAAGATGATGGCGTCCAGCTGCCAGGGCAGGCCCGCCCCCATGTAGGCCACGATGCCGGTGGCCAGGGCTGCGATGCCAGGCCACAGCAGCCAGGTGCCCGGCATCACCACCTCGACGGCGATCAGCGCCAGGCCCAGAATCAGCCAGAACCAGAAGGTGATGGCCACGGCGCTATCCCCCCGCCGGCGGGACGCTGCCGTGGCGGACAGAAGCGGGAGCGCCGAGGGCGTCCTTGGCGATCTCGGCGATGCCGGCCACCGCGCCGATGACGCCCGCCGCCTCCAGCGGCATCATCACCAGCTTTTGGTTGGGGGCCGAGGCCACCTTCTCCAGCGCCTCCACATAGCGCTGGGCGACGAAATAATTCACCGCCATGGCCTCGCCATGCGCCACCGCCGCCGACACCATGGACACCGCCTTGGCCTCGGCCTCAGCCTGGCGCTCGCGCGCCTCGGCGTCGCGGAAGGCGGCCTCGCGCCGGCCCTCGGCGGCCAAAATCTGTGCCTGCTTCTGGCCTTCCGCCTTCAGCACCTGGGCCTGCCGGAGTCCCTCGGCCTCCAGCACGGCGGCGCGCTTGTCGCGCTCGGCCTTCATCTGCCGCGCCATGGCGTCCACCAGATCGCGCGGGGGAGCGATGTCCTTGATTTCGATGCGGGTGACCTTGACGCCCCAGGGCTGGGTCGCCTCGTCGACAACGATCAGCAGCTTCTCGTTGATCTTGTCGCGCTGGCTCAGCAGTTCGTCCAAATCCATGCCGCCCATCACGGTGCGGATGTTGGTCATGGTCAGGTTGAGGATGGCCAACTGCAGTTGCGCCACCTCGTAGGCGGCGCGCGCCGCGTCCAGCACCTGGTAAAACACCACGCCGTCCACGGTGACCATGGCGTTGTCGCGGGTGATGATCTCCTGGCGAGGAACGTCGAGGACCTGCTCCATCATGTTGAGCTTGCGGCCCACCCGGTCGACCACCGGCAGGATCAGGTGCAGGCCGGGCGGCAGGGTGCGGATGTAGCGGCCGAAACGCTCGACGGTGAATTCGAAGCCCTGCGGCACCACCTTGACCCCCAGCGCCACCATCAGCACGCCGAAGGCGACCAGGATCAGGACGAACAGGCTGAAGGCGGGGACCATGATTGCCTCCGATGGCAAAGGCCGGTCCCACAACATAGCGCGGCCGAGGTTGAGCGCAATGGAAAGGCGGGAGCTTATTTCTCACCGGCGGTTGCGGGGGATATCAGGACGGGCCGGCGCACAGTGGCGGCCAACAGCTGGGCCCGCACCGTTTCCCGCGCCGTTTCCCAGGTGCGATGGCACGTGCGGCACCACCCGACGCTGCCCCGCGCATCGGTGACGAGCCGCAGGTCGGAAGAACCGCAATATGGGCACGCCGTCGGCGTGACGTTCATGGCCTATCCCAAGCCGATTATCGGGAGGTGGGGACCATAAGCCCTTTCGTTAGAAGAGGCTATTATACTTCCGGGTTGTATTACCCAAGATAAACAGAAACTGTTGGTCAAAATTATTACAAATCAGAATCTATTTATAAATACTCCCCTTAGTTGCATGCACCCGCTAGCATTTGCCAGCGAAGCACCGACGAGGCATAAACCCAGCGGATCAATCGGGGCCAAGGGATGGCAGGCATGGACAGGATCGGCATCGTCGGCGCGGGCGCATGGGGCACGGCGTTGGCGGCGACCGCCCGGCGGGCGGGACGGACCGTCACCCTGTGGGCGCGCGAGCGCGCGCTGGCCGACAGCATCAACACCACCCGCCGCAACGGGCCGTATTTGCCCGACGTGGCTCTGGAAGAAGGCATCCGCGCCACCTCGGACCTGGCCGAGGTGGTGGGAGCCGCCGCCGTTTTGCTGGTCACCCCGGCCCAGCATCTGGGAGAGGTGTGCCGCCGGCTGGCGCCGTTGTGGCGTGCCGGCACCCCGGCGGTGATCTGCGCCAAGGGCATCGAGCAATCCACCGGCCGCATGATGACCGAGGTGGTCGAGGCGGCGCTGCCCACCGCCGCCATCGCCGTGCTGTCGGGTCCCACCTTCGCCATCGAGGTGGCGCGCGGCCTACCCACGGCGGTGACCCTGGCCTGCGCCGATGCCGCCCTGGGGCAGAGTCTGGTCGAAGCCATCGGCACCGCCAGCTTCCGCCCCTACCTCACCGACGACCTGATCGGTGCCGAGATCGGCGGCGCGGTGAAGAACGTGCTGGCCATCGCCTGCGGCATCGTCGAGGGCCGCGGCTTGGGCGACAACGCCCGCGCCGCCCTGATCACCCGCGGCATGGCCGAGCTGACCCGCCTGGCGGTGGGCAAGGGGGGCCGGCCCGAGACGCTGATGGGCCTGTCCGGCCTGGGCGACCTGATCCTTACCGCCTCGTCCACCCAGTCCCGCAACTACTCGCTGGGCTTCGCCCTGGGCCGGGGCCGCGCGCTCGCCGACATCCTGGCGGAACGCCGCGCCGTCACCGAGGGCGTGTGGTCCGCCGGTGCGGTGGTGGCGCTGGCCGCCACGCTGGGTGTGGAGATGCCCATCTGTTCGGGCGTGGACGCCATCATCAACAAGGGCGTCTCGCTGGACCAAGCCATCCACGCGCTGCTGGCCCGGCCGTTTCGGGCCGAGGGCATTTGAAAAAAATACTGGACCACGGAGAGCCGGAGGTTGAGTTCTGCGAGGTCCCTCGGTCCATGGTTCAAGAAATGATATTCTCATTGTATCGCTGACGAGGAGTTCCCCATGTTCGTCGTTCACTGCCAGGACAAGCCCGGTGCCCAGCAGATCCGCCTGGACAATCGCGCCGCCCACCTGGAGTTCCTGAAAGCCAACATCGACAAGATCGTCATGGCCGGCCCGGTGCAGACCGACGACCGCACCGGCATGGTGGGCAGCGTGCTGGTGTTGGACATCGCCGACCGGGCCCAGCTGGATGCCTTCCTGGCAGGGGACCCCTACGCCAAGGCCGGCCTGTTCGCCGCCGTCACCGTGCTGCCCTATAAGAAGGTGCTGCCGTGAGCCACTGGCTGGTCAAGTCCGAGCCCGGCGCCTGGTCGTGGGACGACCAGGTGCGCGATCAGGTGACGGCCTGGACCGGCGTGCGCAACCACCAGGCGGCCAAGTACCTGAAGACCATGAAGCTGGGCGACACCTGCTTCTTCTATCACTCGGTGGAGCAGAAGCGGATCGTCGGCGTGGTCGAGGTGGTGCGCGAGGCCTATCCCGATCCCACCGCCGAGGACGGCCGCTGGGTCTGCGTCGACGTGAAGGCGGTGCGCCCGGTGCCCAGGCCGGTGGCGCTGGCCGAAATCAAGGAGCGGCCCGAGCTGGCCGACATCCCGCTGATCCGCCAGTCGCGCCTGTCGGTGATGCCCATCGAGCCGGCCTACTGGCAGATGCTGTCGGCCATGGCCGGCCTGTAACGGCGAAAGGAGAGCGGATGCCCGACCAGGTCCTCTGCCTCCTTGCCGATCTGCCCGATCCGGGGGCCAAGGGGCCGTTCCGGGTGGGCGACACCTTGGTCTTCGTCGTCCATGTGGACGGCGTCGTGCGGGCCTATGTGGATTCCTGCCCGCACGCCTTCGCGCCGCTGGAGATGGAGCCCGACCGCTTCCTCGACATCAGTCGCCAGCACATCCTGTGCAGCCTGCACGGCGCCCATTTCGACCCGAGCAGCGGACGATGCCTCATGGGGCCCTGCCAGGGTCGCGGCCTTTCGGCCTATCCCGTTCGCGTCGATAACGGAATGGTCATCGTCGCTCCCCCGCCCGATGGGATATAAGCCCCTGGTCCAATGGCGAGAACTCCATAGATCAAGAGTTTTCGCTGCGCAGCAGGGTTGAGTCAGACGCAGAACTTGACCATACTTGCAAACGCAATTCGGGGAAACGTACCCGGGCCCGCAAAAAAGGGACTCGGGACCAACCAAGAAAGTGGGAGACAACAAGAAATGACCGAACTTTTTCCGGTTCCTGCCGATTTCGCCAAGAATGCCCTGATCGACGAGAAAACTTATAAGGCCTGGTACGACCGCTCGGTCAACGACCCCGAAGGCTTCTGGGGCGAACACGGCAAGCGTATCGACTGGATCAAGCCCTTCACCCAGGTGAAGGATGTCTCCTACTCGGGCGACGTGAACATCAAGTGGTTTGCCGACGGCACCCTGAACGTTGCCGCCAACTGCCTGGACCGCCACCTGGCCACGCGCGGTGACCAGACCGCCATTATCTGGGAAGGCGACGACCCGAACGAGTCCAAGCACGTCACTTATCGTGATCTGCACGCCCAGGTCTGCCGCCTCGCCAACGTGATGACCGACCTCGGCGTCAAGAAGGGCGACCGCGTCACCATCTACCTGCCGATGATCGTCGAGGCCGCGGTGGCCATGCTGGCCTGCGCCCGCGTCGGCGCCATCCACTCCATCGTGTTCGGCGGCTTCTCGCCCGACGCCCTGGCCGGCCGCATCCAGGATTGCGATTCCTCGCTGGTCATCACCGCCGATGAGGGCCTGCGCGGTGGCCGCAAGGTGCCGCTCAAGGCCAACGTCGACAAGGCGCTGGAGACCTGCTGGTCGGTCAAGAACGTCCTGGTGGTCAAGCGCACCGGCGGCGACGTCCACATGGTCGCGGGCCGTGACCGCTGGTACCACGAGCTGACTGAGAAGGCCGCGGCCACCCACAAGCCGGTCGAGATGAACGCCGAGGACCCGCTGTTCATCCTCTACACCTCGGGCTCCACCGGTAAGCCGAAGGGCGTGCTGCACACCACCGGCGGCTATCTGGTCTATGCCTCGATGACCCACCAGTACGTCTTCGACTACCACGAGGGCGACGTCTACTGGTGCACCGCCGACGTGGGCTGGGTCACCGGCCACTCGTACATCGTTTACGGCCCGCTGGCCAACGGCGCCATCACCCTGATGTTCGAAGGCATCCCGACCTATCCGGACGCCTCGCGCTTCTGGCAGGTGGTCGACAAGCACAAGGTCAACATCTTCTACACCGCCCCCACCGCCATCCGCTCGCTGATGCGCGAGGGCGAGGAGATCGTCAAGAAGACCAACCGCAAGTCCCTGCGCCTGCTGGGCTCGGTGGGCGAGCCGATCAATCCGGAAGCCTGGCTGTGGTACCACCGCGTGGTCGGCGACAACCGTTGCCCGATCGTGGACACCTGGTGGCAGACCGAAACCGGCGGCATCCTGATCACCCCGCTGGCGGGTGCCACCCCGCTGAAGCCCGGCTCGGCCACCCGTCCGTTCTTCGGCGTCAAGCCGGTGATGGTCGACGCCGAGGGCAAGGTCCTGGAAGGCGCCACCGAGGGCAATCTGTGCCTGGCCGAGCCCGGCTGGCCGGGCCAGATGCGCACCATCTACGGCGACCACAAGCGCTTCGGCGAGACCTACTTCTCGACCTACAAGGGCTATTACTTCACCGGTGACGGCGCCCGCCGCGACGCGGACGGCTATTACTGGATCACCGGCCGCGTGGACGACGTGATCAACGTGTCCGGCCACCGCATGGGCACCGCCGAGGTGGAATCCGCCCTGGTCGCCCATCCCAAGGTGGCCGAGGCCGCCGTGGTCGGCTATCCGCACGAGATCAAGGGCCAGGGCATCTATGCCTATGTCACCCTGATCGGCGGCGAGGAGCCGACCGAGGAGCTGCGCAAGGAGCTGGTCAACTGGGTCCGCAAGGAAATCGGCCCGATCGCCAGCCCCGACCTGATCCAGTGGTCGCCGGGCCTGCCCAAGACCCGTTCGGGCAAGATCATGCGCCGCATCCTGCGCAAGATCGCCGAGAACGAGTTCAGCTCGCTGGGCGACACCTCGACCCTGGCCGATCCCACCGTGGTGGACGACCTGATCGAGAACCGCATGAACCGCGGTTAAGCGTGTCCAAGGTCTGATATAAGGGAAGGGCCCGTCCGCCAGGACGGGCCCTTTTCCGTTGGAGGTTGGCGTGATCGCGGAAACCCTGGGACTGTTCGCCGGCGGCTATGCCCTATTGGTGGGCGGCATGGCCATGTTCCAGCGCGACATGATCTATCACCCCGGCCTGTCCATGCCCGACCCCGCCCAGGCCGGCGTGCCCGAGATGGTGCCGGTGCCGTTGCGCACCAGCGACGGCCTGCTGATCACCGGCTGGTACGCCCCGGGCGATACGACCAGGCCCACCATCATCTTCTGCCACGGCAACGCCCGCACCCTGGCCCATCGCGCCCACAAGGCGCGCATCCTATTGGATGCCGGCTACGGCGTGTTCCTGGTGGGCTATCGCGGCTATGGCGGCAATCCCGGCCGCCCCAGCGAGACCGGGCTATACACCGACGCCCGCACCGTGGCCGGCTGGCTGCTGGCGCGCGGCATCCCTGCGGACAAGCTGGTGCTGTACGGCGAATCGCTGGGCACCGGCGTGGCGATCCAGTTGCTCCTGGAGATCGAGGAGCCCGCCGCCCTGGTGCTGGAGGCCCCCTTTACCCGCCTGATCGACCTGGCCCCGGCCCTGGTGCCGCCCGGCCTGGCCGAGTCCCTGATGGTGGACCGCTACGACAATCTGTCCAAGATCGCCAAGGTGCAGGCGCCGCTGCTGGTGCTGCACGGCGACCAGGACGGCATCGTCCCCGTCGCCATGAGCCGCCAGCTGCTGGAGCAAGCCCAGACGGAAAAGCAGGGCGTCTTCCTGGCCGGCGGCGGCCATAACGATTTGTGGAGCCACGGC
>Ga0306923_10004980_pt1 | contig 12835 bp, 20 predicted proteins | sample sta12Can44000108_FD_203841 | JGI IMG/M metagenome (GOLD analysis project Ga0306923, IMG submission 203841) | Lab enrichment of tropical soil microbial communities from Luquillo Experimental Forest, Puerto Rico - statanox.12C.anox.44.000.108 (v2)... | ecosystem: Environmental > Terrestrial >... | reverse complement strand
CAACTCCTCGTCGACAACCTATGAGCGATCGCGTTTCAAAGCCTTATCCAGGCGGCAGGAAATCCCGGAAGGCCCGCCCTGCCCCGCGCGGGCCCGCCTGGCGCAGGCACGACGAGGGCGGTGACGGTCCCGCTATCCTCTACGGCTGGCATACAGTGACTATCGCGCTGCAAAACCCGAAGCGGCGCATTCACAAACTCTTCGTCACCGAAAACGCGGCGCGGCGGCTGGCCGAGGACGGGATCGAGACGCCCATCGCGCCCGAAATCGTCCGTCCGAGCCAGATCGACCAGCGGCTCGGCCCCGATGCCGTGCATCAGGGGCTGCTGGCCGAGGCCGATCCCCTGCCCTCGCCCGATCTCGAAACCCTGCCACAGCAAGGCATGGTGCTGGTGCTCGATCAGATCACCGATCCGCACAATGTCGGCGCCATCATGCGCTCGGCCGCGGCGTTTGCGGCAAACGCGATTGTCACCACCGCGCGCCACAGTCCGGAGGCGACCGGCGTGCTGGCAAAGGCCGCCTCGGGCGCACTCGAACTGGTGCCGCTGGTGACCGTGCAAAATCTTGCGCGAGCGCTGAATGCCCTGAACGAGCGCGGCTTCATGACGGTCGGCCTCGACAGCGCCGGCAGCGAGGCACTTTCCGCGATGACCTTGCGACAACCGCTGGCGCTGGTGCTGGGCGCCGAGGGCAAGGGCCTACGTCAATTGACCCGCGAGACCTGCAGCGCGGTCGCACGGCTCGACATGCCCGGCGAGATCAAGAGCCTCAACGTCTCCAATGCCGCCGTGCTTGCTCTCTATATCGGCACGAGCCGACTGGGCCTGACGGCCTAGTGGAGCGGATTTGACGTTCGCTACGCACCCGCCGCAGTTGCCTTTGGCGAACGTCAAATCCAAAGCTCCACTGGCATCAGTAGGAACGGCGCAGCACCGGAGCGTCCGCGCGCGCGTGGTGGCGATAATGATGACGCCAGTAATAAACAGGCAACGCGTTCTCCCGGTAGACCGGATACGGCGCAAACATGCCCGGACCGCTGAAGGTCGGGCCCTGGTTGACGTAGTAGTATTGCGTCTCCGGTTCAGCGAGCCGTTCGTAGGCCCAGCCGCAGCCGCCGCAGCCGGCGTAGGCTGGCGCATAGATCGGCGCGCAGGGGGCAAAGGCTCCCCCGCAGCATCCGCCATAGCCGCAGGCCAACGCGGGCACAGCGTTGGCAGTCAGCACGGCCATCGCCGCGACCATTCCTGAAATCATCTTACGCATTACGCTATCTCCTATGGTCTCCTACGGTCCGCTTTTGTGCGGAGGTTTCTCTTGCTTTCGAAAATCCTGCGGCTGAGGCGGAAAATCCTGCCGCTTGCGGTCACGGTCATCATCGCTGTGCGGCGCCATGATCACGGGCGGCGGATAGAAGGGAATCTCCGGCTGCTGCTGCGCCGGCTGCGGTGCGGACTCCGCCGACCAGGACTGATGATAGCTTTCTGCCGGCTGCGGCAACCTGCGGTTGGCGGGTGGCTCGATCTCGAGGCGCCCGTAACCCGGCCGCAAACCCAGGCTCGGATAGTAGTGCCCGACGTTGGGCTGGTCCCATCCAACGTAACGGCCGCCGAACACCGTCGGCTGATTGTTCACGCCCTTGCCCAGGCCGAAATCACCCTCGAGGACGGCATAGGACACATCGATGCCGTTGACGATGATGGGCACGCCCGGACGGCCGGGAACGACGAGATCAAACCCCTCACCGGCGAAGGCGAGAGGCATCGACCCGATCAAAATGGCCGCCGCCATGATAAGGCGCATAGGGATCCGTTTTGGGTTCCGTTTTCGGGCTTGCTCGGGGCAGTTTAATCGAACGCCCGAAAACAAGCGTTAAAGGCCGGCTTGGAAAGTGCCGGTCATCCTAACCGGAATCTTAACGGCCGCGCCTCGCGGACCGATCTGCACCTCAAAATCCGCCCTCGCCGGGCCGGGCCTGCCCGCTTTGCCCGGCCTGGCGGCCCATTTTGCCGGGCGACGAAACCATTTTGGCACGGGCACGAAGTCATCCTGAAACCGACGATTTCTAATAAGGCGGCATACCAGCGCCGGCGTTGATTTTTGGATCAGGTTCGATGGTAGAGGCAATAACGTCACTTCTGGGATTGTTCAGCGTCGCCATTTTTTTGGCTCACGCAATTGAGGCCTACCAGGCCCACAATTGAGGCCTATCAGGCCCAACCGGCGCGCTGCAATCCGGCGCCATCAGCAAAAGGGCACCCGCCACCACGTGCGCAGGCGAGCTATCCTCGCTGGAATCGCCAAATTTTGCTGTTTGTGAGCCAGTTCACGCTTGATCGTCGCAAACAAGTTTATGAAGCGAGAGGATTTTCCTGTTCCCCGCTGTCGGGAGAACCTCAAATGGCTGCGCTCGTTGATGCACTTTCGCAGGCGTTCGGGACTGACGCTGAAATTGAATCGCTAAAGATAGTTGGCATATTCAGCGGCGTTGGCCTGCTTGTCTCGCTGCTCTGGGTGCTGTCTTTCTTGACGTATGGTCTTGATCTCAGCCCCGGGTTTTTCTGACCCGAAAGCCCCGCGCCCTTAACCATGCCGGACCTTTAGACTGCGAACAGGTCGCATTTAATGCGCCTTTAATATCCTTGCATCATTGATCGAGGATCAGCGCGAAAACCTTTAGGCAGCAAGAGCTGCGGCGGAACTCAGCCTCTTCGGGAGGATTGCTTGAGGACGCTTCTTATTGGCGCGCTGGCTCTGACCTTGGTCGGCTGCAGCCGTCAACCGCCGCCCCAGGTTCCCGCAACATCTTGCGCTAGCCCCAACCCGCTTGCGTGCTTTATGGCGGTTGGTCTGCCGATGCCGATTGGACTATCGTTCAGGAGCGTTTCCACGCGGGCTCCAGTTGACGGTAGAGCGGCTGCGCAGCCGCGTCGCGCGGACAAAGTAACGTCTGCTTCGCGCTCGTAGGCCGACATCGGTGCAGCGCCGGCACATGTCAGGCCACGAGGCGACATCCTTAGGCTGTTCGATCAATCGTCGGCGCGGGGCTACGTCGGGCGTTGATGGATAGAAGTCAAATGTCCGGTTCGGACATCGGATTACAACGGCCAAGCTAGCTTCGTTTTCTGATCGTGTTTCCTGACGATCTCCGTCATCCGATAAAACCGATAGATCAGATGAAATCCCAGAAAAACCCAGAAAATACCGCCGATCATTGACCAAAGGGAAAACTCACCGATGAGGCCTTCAAATATGTTGTACAGGCCAAGAACTCCCATGACGTATACCGCAAAGGAATATGGAAGAAATCCAAGCAGAACTAGCAGATCTTTTCGGCTCTTTTTGCGCTCTTCGGATACGACAGAAAGGTAGGCAAATAGACCGATGGTGGCAGCAACGCCACCTAGAACCGGACCGTAAGTGTACAGGTAGTAATCTCGGGACCACCCCAATCGGACGAACTCGACAATGCCGTAGATCATTGCAACAAGAATAGGGACTTCGATCCTGGCGGCGAGGATATCGCCTTTCGTGCCCTTCAGTTCAGGAGGAACAGTAAAGGAATCCATTTTAGGTGCCCTTCCTTCCTCTGTTTTAGATTCCCAAACGTTTTGTTCAAGGCCATCGTGGAATGGTGCGACGCGCAGCACTTGAGCGGCTTCTCGCCAGATTATTTCCAAATAAAGCCTAGAATAGCGTTTTATCGCGCCGCACTGGTTCCACAGTTCGAGCAGCGAATGTGGCGCGCTGGGGGTCAGAGCATGGGGGGACATTGCCATGACTGACATCGCAGAATGGAACGAACCTGAGGATCAGGTAGTAGAACCCGGAGTGATCGAATTTTACGGACGTACGGTCTTATGCTTGGTCCGTAAGCTTTCCGAGACGGGCGCTGCATTGGATATGGTCAGACCCTGCGTGGTGCCGGATCGCTTTACGCTGGCGTTCCCATTGGAAGGGATCAGCCGCTCCTGTCGCCTTGTATGGCGGAGGGAGGCTGAGATGGGAGTGGCGTTCCAATAAGGCCGCGCCTCGGTCGACGGCCAACGCCGCCGACCGGCAGCCCAAATGTCGCAGGCGACGTTGCTCTTTTTCGCATGCCCCATCTTCCCTGCCGAGCAAGGTGGGACAGCTCCCTGCGCTGAAATCAGAGCGGCCCCTGCCAACAGCTTCCAATGCCCCTATCTCTCAACAGTGGCTGCAGCCAAGCTTGGCAAAGCTAAGAAAAAAATCGGATGACCGCATTGATAAAAATCACGAAGACACAAAAAGCGCGGGACCGATTAACCCCGCGCCGTTGTTCTCGCCAGCGATCTGATCGATGCAGTGGAGCTTACCAGCCGTAGTAGCGTGGAAACAGCGTCGGTCGTCCGGTGATGTAGCTGCGGTAGGCGTAGCCACTGTAATCGCCAGGGTAGGCATAAACGCCACCATAGTCGCCAGGGTAGGCGGCATAAGCGTCACCGGAGTCATCAGGGTAGGCGGCGTAATCGTCAGTGTAGGCGGCATAAGCGTCACCGTAAGCGTCGGGGTAGGCATAGGTGCCATAATAGCCGCCGGTGCCATAACCGCCGTAACCATAGCCGCCGTAGTAGCCGTGGCCGTAGTAAGGCTGACTTAAGCCCCATCCGGTTGCGGCAACTGCCGCAGCGCCCGCTGCCACGGCGGCACCCCGCGCCACCGGATGACCATAGTAACCGCGACCGTAATAACCCCCAGCATAGCGCCCGCCATAGACACCAGCACCGCGATAGGCCACGCCACGGCCCGCAACGCCAACGGCACCACCTCGGACGCCTGCCACGCGAACCCCTCCGCCAGCACGGGCTCCGCCACCGCGGTAAGCGAACGCCTCATCCGGAATAAAGGCCGTGCCAACAAGGACGGCGGCTGCGAGTCCTACAAAGACATTACGCAACATTGGTGTTCCTCCTGCTCATTTGCCTGCCGACAATTGCGGTAAGTCGAGATCGCACGCGAAGGCTTGAGCTGGATCAAGGCCGGTAGTTAGCGCCTGTGCGTGCCCTATAGGCCCGAACCTTTAGCGGCTTCCACTTCGCCATGATCGGCGCAATCATGGGCGGCTATCGTGCACGACAAACGCGGATGATCAGGGAGCTGCGCCATGTCTTTTTCGCTCTACGACGCAACTGTAGCAAACTACCTTCAAATTCTCGGAGCCGTCAGTGGATTCCTTGAAAAGAGCCTTACCTACTTTCAGGAAAAGGGCATTGATCGGGCCGAGATCGTCGGGGCGCGCCTTGCCCTGGACATGGCGCCGTTCCGTTTCCAGATAGTCTCCGTCGCACATCATTCACGCGCAGCGATGGAGGCCGCGAAGAACGGAATATTCAAGCCGCCGTCGCTCGAGCCTGACCTCGATTACGCTGCCCTGCAGACTCGGGTGGCGGAGGCCAGCAATGAGCTTTCAATCCTAACGCCAGAAGCCGTCAACGAGTTGATTGGTCGCGATGTCATTTTCAAGGTAGGAGACCGCACCCTGTCTTTCACTGCGGAAGGGTTCCTGATGTCGTTCTCGCTGCCGAATTTCTTTTTTCACACGACTACGGCCTACGACATTCTCCGTCACAAGGGCGCACCTATCGGAAAAAGAGATTTCATGGGGAAGATGAGATTGAAGAAATAGGTGGCTCCAGCCTGCTAGATATTCGTGTATGTCCGAGCTGGTCCGCCTTATCAAACATGAAGCCGTGCCGTTTCGCGCGATCCATTTCACAGACGATCCATGTCCTGCATGGGTAAGCTGCACTTTCGGCCAGGGCTGGGCAAGATGACCGGCGCGGGCCGTCAGAATGGCTTCCTCTGAGTAGAATGGACGTCTACTAATGAGCAAGCATGTGCAGCGGGATCAAGATGCAAGCGATGCCGCAAAGACGAGAGAATTTCACCAAGAATTCAAAGCGAATCCCGCAGCCTTTATGCAAGAAGTGTACGAAAGCTGGAAAACAGCCGCACTTATTTCAGCAGCTTGCAATTCATTCCTATATCGCCAGGCCCTAGGCTTTCAGAATGCCATCCGCCGCCTGGTCGAGATCGGGCTGAGGGGGAAGAAATGAGGTCGCCTCACCCACGCCTAGCGGCTTCACGTCAGCCATGATCGGCGCAATCATGGGCAGTTATGCCCCTGCCCAGGCTCTGCCGGGGTCCAACCCAGGAGCCCCCAAGCCTCCAGTGGGCGGAGTGGGCAAACTCGGGTTTGGACGAACGTAACTCTGGTTTGGCCGAACAATGACATGTTGATGTGCGCGCCGCGCAGGTGCGGCCTCGACAATGCCACACAAAGCGATCAGCAGGCCCATGGCCAACACAGCACGCATTGGCTTTGCTCCGCCGTTCCGTTGAGCAAACCATGTGGTGTTCGGCCCCGTGACCATCAATCTGTAGCGGCTTCACGTTCGATCAATTCGGCGGGATGATTGGCCATGGACCGCCCGACCAAAATCACCCTTGCCGACATGCGCGAACAAGGCGTGCGTGGCCTGCTGGTGTACTGCGCTGACTACCGCTGCAGCCATTCGATGGCGATCAGCGGCGACCACTGGCCGGATGACTGATGTGCGGCCTGACTTCAATTGGAACAGGCAAACAGTCAAGATGATGGGTTATCGTTGATCAAATGTCCCAGGCGGCGCTCACCAGGGAATCAAATCATGCGTACCTTCTTTTTTGCTCTGGCCGCTATTGTTCCCGCTTTTACGATTGATCAGGCCAAGGCCGCCGACGAACCACCCGCGTTTGATATCGCCCGGAACTGTCGCGAAGAAGTGGTGGGTGCCATCACTTCAGTCGACGCCTGCACAAAGGACGAAATAGATGCCAAAAACGAGCTGACCCAACGCTGGTCAGAATTTGGCGCATCGGAGAAGAAAACTTGCACCGGCGAAGCCAGCACAGGCGGCGATAAGAGCTACGTCGAGCTTTTGACCTGCCTCCAAATGTCTACTGGCATGTTCGAACCCAAAGATAAAGATTAAGCCCTATCGCGGAGGCCGGCAGAAGCATTGGATCAAGGTCAAGAACCGCAAGCATCCCGCCATGGGACGAGTTTTGGAGTCGTTCAGATGACAACCCGTGCAGCACTGCTTTGGACTATCCTTGCGACAGGAACAATCTTCACTACGACGCCGGCGATGGCTCAAACCTACTACCCGAATTATCCGGTCTGCCTGTATGTCTACGACTTCGGGTTAAACTACGCCGACTGCAGCTTTACCTCGTTTGCCCAGTGTAATGCGACGGCCTCGGGACGGGGCGCGACATGCTACGCTAATCCATATTTCGCGCCGCGTGTGCCGCCTGCGCGGCGGCGCTGATGTGCGGCCTGACTTCAATTGGAATAGCGGGATGAGTGAGTGCGCCGTTTCTCACGCAGCGGCCCGCCAAGGCGATCTGATGGTGCCGACATGGCTGCTCGACAAAGGCCACGTTGTCGCCAAGCGTCTCGGTCACGACGCTGCCGTTCTGTTGAAGGTGTATGCTAAGAGAACGCAGCGAGGTGATGAGAAAGCAGCTGAGACTACTGGCGAGCTGAAGAAGGGCCTGAAAATAGTTTAGGGCCAATGTTTAGGGCCAACTCGCCCGATGTTGCCTAATCGTTCGCAGAGTGGTTTGGATAAGCGTCTGATTTAGTTGACTTGGGCCGGCGTAGCTCAGCGGTAGAGCAGCGGTTTTGTAAACCGTTGGTCGTGGGTTCAAATCCTGCCGCCGGCACCAATCAAACTGCTGTAAAATAACAACTTTTGCTATATGGGCCTTACACCATCTTCCCAGAAATCGCAGTTGGGAAGCCCGCAGAAAATCAACGTTGCCGCCGAAAAGCGCGCCGCCATCCTCATCCAGCGTTTGACCAGCCCCTACCGGGGTCCAAGCCAGGCAACCCAGGAATCACAGAGCGCCCGGCGGGCGGAGTGGTCACACTCTCGTTTGGACGAACGCTACCCTGGTTTGGCCGAATAATGACATGTCGACGTGCGCGCTGCGCGGGGGCGGCCTCGGCAATGGCACACAAAGCGATCAGCAGGCCCATGGCCAACACAGCACGCATTGGCTTTGCTCCGCCGTTCCGTCGAGCTAACTATGTGCTGTTCGGCCCGTGACCATCAATCTGTAGCGGCTTCACAAATCGATCAATTCGGCGGGATCATAGGCCATGTCCGCATCTGCCGGCCCGACCAAAATCACTTTTGCCGACATGCGCGCTTGGGGTCCGACATTGAGCGCGCTTCATCTGCGTGGCTTGCGGCAATCGCGGCGCTGACGTGCGGCCTGACTTCAATTGGAATAGGCAAACGGTCAATATGATGGGATATCGTTAAAGCGGACGCGCCGCAGACAAGCAAGACAGGATTGCCGCTTGAACCCGGAAGAGTTTTTCAAAGCCCACCAATTTACGATTGCCGCTCTCGGTGTGATCGGCACGTTCTTTGCGGTTGTCGTCGCTCTTTTCAATTCGGTCGCCGCACTTGGGGTTTCCAGGACCCGAATCAGCGCGCGAGTTTCGATAAATGCTATCCACCACACGTCTCTGGAGGGTCGAGAGAGACCGAGGTATTTGACCGTTCGTATCAGCAATCTCGGGACAATGCCGGTCCAAATCCCCTTGAGCTTTTTCCACTGGAAACTGCCCTTCCAAGGCGGAGTTTTTACGGTGGTCCCGCAGGATTACTCCGGAGATCAGTGGGTCGCTCAAAAGAAGTATCCGGTAGAGATTAAAGCTCGTGGGACCGAAATCTTTTTCCTTTCAAGCATGGGCAGGTTTCACGAAACCGCGCGGCAACACCTTATCGGCAAATCGAATCGGAGCCGATTGCGCTCTCGCTTTCTTTCCGCGTTCGTGACGACGGACGATGGCAGAACCTTCAACGTCAAGGTCGAGCCGCCTTTGCGCAGGGAACTGGCGCAGCTGCGCAAGCAAAAGGCGGTCTCAGGATAAGATGCCGCAGAAGCACCGGATCAAGGTCTAGAACCGCAAGCATTCCACGTTTGATCGAGTTTTAGATTCGTTCAGATGTTGTCACCTGCACGACAACGCCGCTAAGTCACTCGCGCTGATTTGAGGCACAGTGCGATGAGTTGACTTGCTGGAACCCAACTACGGCACTTGCATGGGAGGCGGTGGATGATTGGAGAGAGAAAGCAAATGCCGAACCTCGCCACGTCGCAAGCTGTGTTCTCCGATTTCGGTGATGTCGTCTCGGATATTTTTTCCCTTTTTGCCTGCCATCCGCGCCAAGCAGCCCTGCCAATACTCCAGCTTTTCATTCCGGCTTGGATCGGCGGCAACCTTGGGGCGCTCTATGATCTCTTTGATGAGTTGCTCAAGAGAGTCCGAAAAGGTCATTTTGCAGCCTTCACGATCCTGATGTTGGTGGCCTGCAGCTTATCGCTTCGGCCTGTCACAACCTCGTAGGCAAAATGTCAGCCGCCCACATGTCGAACCGCATCGCTCGCGCTGATTTGGGGCACGGTGCGATGCGGTAACTTGCAGGAACCCAAATACGGCACTTGGATGCGGTCGCCGGATCGGGCGTACCCCCCGTCGCGGCTCGGCCTCGCCTCGTGCTCTTATCCGCCGAACGCCGAGCAGCTAGTACAGCACCGGACTACCAGTGTTGGTTGCCCGTCCCGTCCGAGGCTGTAACAGTATTGTCACTTCTTAACCGAAACTCATACTTATCCCCAGAAGCCAATGCTCCCACGCTTGATTCCACAAGGCGGCAGCCCGACGCTTTGAGCGGCTGAGGTGTGGCATGAGTTGGAAGCTGGAGCGCGATTCCCTGATCGCACAGACATTGGCGTTCGTTGAGTCTGTGACCGGCAAGCGCGAGGAAACCGGGAGCGCGGAAGCTGCGTTCGTGCAGGTGCCGCAGCCGGAGATGCGCGAGCCAGAGTTGCCGGCCCAGCCAAACCGCGTGGTATTTCCAAAGACCACCGAAACGAGCCAAAGGCCACCAGGCACATTGCCGGTCCCCGCCTCGGAACGGTCGTTCACGCCGGGCGAAATGGCTGCCGAAATCCGCGCCCGTGTCGCAAGCTTCCGCGCGCATCAGGAGCGCTTCAATCGGGAGCGCGAGGAATATTTCGCCAGCACGCTGGCGAGGTTGCGGGCCGCAATCAAGGATGGGCGGCCGCCGCTGGATTAGTGGAGCGGACTTGGCGTTCGCCATCGCGCTTTGGCTTATCGTTTGCGCATGATCTCCGCGCGAATGCTTTGCATTTGTCGCGAGGGAAATCGCTGCCCACCGCATCAATCATGCCTTAGAGGAACGCACATACCAGCGCGACATTGGCCGCGCAGGCTATCAACAACCCGAGGGCCAGCTTGAGGTGCATGCCTTCGCATGAGGTATGGAGCATGGTTCCCATGGGGGGAGCATCCGGCGATTCTGACCCGGGAGTCTCGGGGATTCTTTTTTTCGGGATTCATATCTCGTTTACGACTCAGGCGCCGGCCAAATGGCCCAAATCGGCCCGGCTCCGTCAACTAGTGGTCCGAATACGTTCGCATAAAGCAATCGTGGCGGGCAGGTAACGAGCGTCAAATCCGTTCCACTAGGGCGTGGCCACCGCACGCGAAGCCTGCTCGGCGGACAACGCGACGCACGCCTTCTTCCGGTGCAGCCCCCTGATCGCGCCGGTCACCTTGCGCACCATGCCGGCCGGACACGAGGAATCCAGCACAAAGACGACTTCATAGGGCGCAAGCATCAACGGCTCGGATTTCAGGAGCGTTCGTGCAGAGCACGGCAGCGCGATCGCGGATAAGACCAGCACCAACGCCAGAATGCGCATGTTTGTTGTCCACTAACCGGCACTGCCACAATAGCCGATCTGCATGACAGGTTTCGCGCCCGGCCAAAATTTTTTTGAGATACCGTTCGAGCACGAAAAAGGCCGGCTGTGCGCCGGCCTTTTGGGGTTCGGATCGAACCTCTGCCTCAATATCTGCCGCCGACCGGGCCGCCCCAGCCGAAGCGGTAGTTCACGCCGACCTTGACGGTCTGGTCGTCGTCGCGAAATCGGGAGCCCACAACCGCGGGCGGACCGCCGATGAAGGTCGTCGTGCCGAAATTGTAGTACTGGTATTCAGCCTTGGCCGACCAGTTGGGCGCAAACATGTATTCAAGGCCGGCGCCGACGGTCCAGCCATCTCTGCCGGCCCCGCTGGTCGCAAACGCCACGGGCGCGCCGGCAACGCTGACGGCGACGTTGGGATTGTCTCGCCAGGCGAAGCCACCCTTGGCATAGAGCAGTGCCGGACCCCAGGTGTAGCCGAACCGGCCGGTCACGGATCCGAGCTGATCGTTCGTGCTGGTAAGCAGCGTGGCGCCAGGAAGCACAATGCCGGTGTTGTTGCTGTTCAGCCAGCTGTACTCGGCCTCGATGCCGGTTACCCAATTGGGCGCAAACTGGTAGTCGAAACCGCCCTGGACGCCGCCCATGAACCTGGCGTCGCTGCCTTGCAGGCCGTTGTCACCGCCGAACGCACCGCCGAGGTGACCGCCGATGTAAAAGCCGGTCCAGTTGTAGATCAAAGCCGGCGGTGAATAGACGGGCGGGGGTGCCTTGCCGTAGGTGCGCGGCTGAACGTCCGCGGCAACCGCAGGAAGCGCGGAGGCGGTCAGAACGGCTGCGCTAAGCAGAAGTTTCTTCATTAGTTTCCTCGTTTTCGTCGCCTGCGACATCAACCAATAACTTGACCTCAATTTGGTTGCTTCGCGGCAATGCCGAAGCTGTGATGTCGCAACTTGACGGTGCGGAAAATGTTCCCGTGCAGGCAGGCATCGCCCGGTTTTCGGCGACACTTACCCTCTGGTTTGTCGGGCTTGCGGGAACTTCGGTTCAACGCTCTCCGGAAAGTGATCGGAATCGCAGGTTCTGTTCCGCCGCCCACTAACGCGTCATCTTTTCGAGTTCCGGAAATGGCGCATAAACGGCGCCCTCACAGACCTCGCCGACGTTTGGCAGCACGTGGTCAAGCCGGCCGTTGATGAAGAGAATCGCGCGCTCGCGCGGTGCCCGGTAGGTTCCGTCGGCTTGCCGCTCGGCAAAGCGCAGGCAGCTCACATAGCGGACGCGGCCACCGACGGTACGCTGGACCGGCTCGGCCAAGGCCGCTTCGCGCACGCCGACGGGATCGTTCAGATAGGTACGCATAAACGCGACCGTCTCGGGACGATAGTTGCCCGGAAACGGCTGCACGACACTTTCGTCAAAGGAGGTGGTTCTTGTCTCCTCGTTCTCCAGGCAAGCGCCGAGCGCAAGCGGCAACAGGAGGGTCGCCAGATACCTCGCCAGTGGAGCGGACCTGATTTTAGCTACCCTCCTGGCGCGATTGCCTCCCACTGTTCGTCCCAAATGCAAATCCTCTCGGTCCGCCGCCCGCGGCCTGTTCCAGGGATAGATTCTAACATTCGCATCACTCCTGGGAAGCCACGTTTGCGCGTGTTCGAGGCGACAATGACTGCTTTGCTCATCGGCTTTGATTTGGATCAATAGTATCAGCCACGCCAGGTACACGATCGGTTCGTTCCGCGATGGGTCGGCGCAGGACGCGCGTCTCGAATTGAAACGTCGCCACGCATCACGGCCGTCTTGGGTCGAAGCGGCGGCATTGGGTGACGGAGGCGTGAAATGGCAATGTTCGTGCAAGCGGGGGGCGGAGCTGTGAATGCCCGTGGCGCGATATTTTCTTTGGGTCGGCGGCGCGTTGCTCGCAGTGCTGCTGATTGCGAATTGGTCTCTGCCCGGATTGCCCGGTGCGGAGAGGACAAGCGTCAATCCGCCCTTGATCCGCATTCAGTCCGAACAAAAA
>Ga0306923_10004979_pt1 | contig 12836 bp, 13 predicted proteins | sample sta12Can44000108_FD_203841 | JGI IMG/M metagenome (GOLD analysis project Ga0306923, IMG submission 203841) | Lab enrichment of tropical soil microbial communities from Luquillo Experimental Forest, Puerto Rico - statanox.12C.anox.44.000.108 (v2)... | ecosystem: Environmental > Terrestrial >... | reverse complement strand
GCCTGGGTACTCTACAGCGTCATGGGCGCCATGCTGCTGCTGATCCTACCGATTACGATCGCGGCGGAGCAGGCGGGCACGCCGTTCCTATCGCAAGCGGGAATCGAGATGCAAGCCACGGCCGATCAGCCCGGCGGCAACATGGAAGGTAAGGAGGTCAGGTTCGGCATCGCCGAAAGTGGCCTCTTCGGCGTGATCACGACCAGTTTCACGACCGGCAGCGTGAATGCGATGCATGACAGCTTCACACCGATGGGAGCGGTTCCGCCGTTCATCGGCATGATGTTGCAGAGCATATTTGGCGGCAAGGGCGTTGGCTTTCTCGCCGCCTTGGTCTATGGGCTGATCGCGGTATTCGTGGCCGGGCTGATGGTCGGCCGCACACCAGAGTTCCTCGGAAAGAAGATCGAGCGACCGGAGATCATCTTGGTGTCGCTTGCGCTGCTGATGCATCCGCTGGTCATCCTGGCGCCCTCCTCGTGGTCGATGATCAATCCTTACGGGGTTTCGTCGCTGAACAACGCAGCAACGCACGGCTACTCGGAGGTGCTCTATGCCTTCGCTTCCGCCGCCGCCAATAACGGGTCGGCCTTCGCCGGCCTCAATGCCGACACGCCCTGGTACAATCTGGTGCTTGGACTTGTCATTCTGATCGGCCGCTATCCCCCGATCATTTTCATGATGGCGGTGGCCGGCTCGGTGGCGGCGAAACCGACATTGGCGTCGACAGCCGGCACCTTGCGCACCGACACTATTAAGTTCGGCGCGTTCTGGTTCGGCACGATCCTCGTGGTCGGCGCCCTGACATTTTTTCCCGCGCTCGTCCTCGGGCCGCTCGCCGAAGCTTTCGCAATGAGGCACGGGCTCACCTTCTGACCTTGCGTCTCGGATGAGGGTCGCAGGCTGCAGAGGACAGGTTTTAGTCCATCAGATCGGGTGGAGGACCGAAAATCGCTCGTCGATCAGGCTTATAAGCTCGACTGCTGTTGCACGCGCTGATCGAATCCCTCAGGAAATTCGATCCTCGGGTACAGATACATAATCCTGTAATGTTTGTCGTTTGGCTCGGGGCGTTGGTCACCGCAAGCTTGACGGTGGACCCCGAGCTGTTTGGGCCATCTACCGCGAATTCTGCCTACAACGGCGTTGTGACACTCATCCTGCTGCTGACCGTATGGTTCGCAAACGCTGCCGAGGCTCTCGCCGAGGGCCGAGGTAAAGCGAAAGCGGCGGCGTTGCGTCGGACGAAGACGGAACTCACGGCGAAACGCGTCCAGCCCACCGGGGAGTTCGAATTGGTGCCCGCGACCGCCGTGCGGAAGGGCGATCTTCTTCAGGTGGAAAAGACCGAATTGATCCCGACCGACGGCGAGGTGATCGAGGGCACGGCCTATGTCGATGAATCCGCCGTAACGGGCGAAGCGGCGCCGGTGCTCAAGGAGCCAGGCACGGACATGTTCTCCTCGGTGACCGCCGGCACCCTGTTGATCTCCGACCGGCTGCTCATCCGCACGATCGCCGACCCTGGGGAAAGTTTCCTCGATCGAATGATTCGGCTGGTGGAGGGGGCCGAAAGACAGAAGACACCCAATGAAATCTCGCTCACCGTCCTGCTTGCGATACTGACCTTAATCTTCGTGATCGTCGTGGCGGCGATGGCGCCTGTGGCGGTTTATCTCGATGCCAGGATCAATGTCGCAGACCTGATCGCGTTGCTGGTCGCCCTGATCCCGACAACGATTGGCGCATTGCTGTCGGCCATTGGCATTGCCGGCATGGACCGCACGATGCGGTTCAATGTGCTCGCCATGTCCGGCAAGGCAGTGGAGGCGGCGGGCGATGTGCACACGTTGATCCTGGACAAGACCGGCACGATCACAGTTGGCAACCGGCAGGCGACCGAGTTCATTCCGCTGGAAGGCGTCAGAGCCGGCGAACTCGTTCAAGCAGCCCATCTCGCTTCCTATTTCGATACCACGCCCGAAGGACGGACGATTGTCGCCTTCGCCGAGAAGCAGGGCGCCCAGCGCACGGATCTGCCGGATCAGGCGCGACCGTTGGATTTCTCGGCAGATACGCGCATGAGCGGCCTCGACCTCCCCGATGGGCGGATCGTGCGCAAAGGCGCCGTCGATGCCGTGGCGCAACACGTTGCGGAAGCGTTCGCTGCTGTGGAACCGCCGGACCTCAGAATGGTTGCGGATCGCGTGGCGAGGCGAGGGGCGACACCCTTGGCGGTGTCCGTCGACGGGCATGTCCTCGGCGTGGTCGCATTGTCGGATGTCCCAAAACCCGGCATGCGCGAACGCATCGCGCGGCTGCGCGAGATGGGAATCCGCACCGTCATGGTCACCGGCGACAATCCGGTCACCGCCCTGGCGGTCGCCGCGCAGGCCGGGGTCGATGATTTTGTCGCCGAGGCAAAGCCTGAGGAAAAGCTCCGCCTGATTCGCCGCGAACAGGCCCAGGGCCGGCTCGCAGCGATGACCGGCGACGGCACCAACGACGCTCCCGCGCTCGCCCAGGCAGATGTCGGGCTGGCAATGCATTCCGGCACCATGGCCGCCAAGGAAGCGGCCAATCTGATCGATCTCGATTCGGATCCGACAAAACTCATCGACCTGGTGTCGATCGGGAAGCAGATGCTGATCACCCGCGGTGCTCTGACGACCTTCTCTATCGCCGACGACGTGGCGAAATACTTCGCGATCATCCCGGCGATGTTCATGGTCGCGTTGCCGGGACTTGCGGGCTTGAACGTCATGGGACTGGCGACGCCGCGCAGTGCGGTGTTGTCGGCGTTGATTTTCAACGCCATGATTATCCCGCTGCTGATCCCTCTGGCATTGCGCGGGGTGCGTTTCCTCCCGATGAGCGCGGAGGCAACGTTCTATCGCAATCTGATGGTCTATGGTGCCGGCGGGCTGATCGCCCCGTTCATCGGCATCAAGTTGATCGACATGTGTCTTTCGCTGGTGCTTTGAGGAGTTGCGGGTATGCTCGGGATCATGCTGCCTGCTCTGCGGGCTTCGCTGGTGACCTGGGTGCTCTGCGGCATTGCCTATCCTTTGGCGGTAACCGGGCTTGGGCAATGGCTGCTGCCGTTTCAAGCGAGCGGCAGCCTGGAGAAGGCCGCGGATGGCACGATCCTCGGCTCTCGTCTGATCGGCCAACAATGGAGTGGGCCGCAGTGGTTTCACGGCCGACCCTCGGCGACCACTGGTACCGACCCGAACAATCCGGCAAAAACCCTCGCGGCGCCTTACAACGCTGCCAATTCCGGCGGCTCCAACCTTGGCCCGACCAGTAAGACCCTGATCGAGCGGCTGTCCACAGATCGCCGGGCATTGGAGACATCACAGCCCGAACTTGCCGGTCGGCGTCTCCCTGCCGACATGTTGACGGCGTCGGCCTCTGGCCTGGACCCGGACATCAGCCCTGCTGATGCAGCTCTGCAAGTCGCTCGGGTCGCGCAAGCGCGCCGCGTCCCGATCGCGGGAATCAATCAGTTGCTACAGCATCAGATCACCGGCCGCAGCCTCGGGATCTTCGGCGAGCCGCGCGTCAATGTGCTGGCCTTGAATCTGGCATTGGACGAAGAATACCCGAAATCCTCTGCGAGCTTGCGGCTCCAGGGTCAGTCTCCTTGAATCGCCTCTGCACCAGTCACCAGGTCGAGCAACTCCATCGTTATCTCGTCTTGGCGCTCTCGACGCGCATCCTGGCGCAATTCTTCCAGCTTCTTCGAGACATTTTCATGAGCGGAGTCCATTGCCGCGAACCGCGCCGCGTTTTCGCTGGCGAGCGCATCGATCGCCGCCTCGGTCAGCAACCCGAATACGTAATCCGCGATCAGCTTTTCCACCAGCGTAGCTGGCCGCAGGTTGTGTAGCGGCGACAGTTGCGGCTGCGCCAGGGCAAGCGATTGCAAATCAACCGGAAACAATAGCTTCCTCTCGATCGTAGTACCGATGCTCTGGCGATGGCGCGCAAACATCACCTCGATGCGGGCGAACTCGGCGCGCGCAAGCCAGGCATAGAGCTCTGCCGTCAGATGTCTGATCGTCTCGGGCACGCCTTCGGGGCGGGTCGCCATTGGGTGAACCCACGCCATCGGCCAGCCCCGCTCCCGCGCCGCCGCGGCGCCGCGGCTGCCAAGGACGAAAAGCGCATCATTGGAATCGAGCAGCATCTCGGCGGCGTCGAGGACGCGCTCGTTGAAACCGGCAACAAAGCCGTGTTCGGCCGTGCACAGGACGAGCGCTCGCCGCGCCGTTGCTGCGTAGTTCACGGCTGCCGATCCGGGCAGGAGCAGCAGAGCGGCGCCGATCGCGTCCGCCATCGTCTGCGCATAGCGGCGGATGGCAGGAAGCGCGCGTTGCGCTTCCTGTACGCGCATGCTGGCGAGCGAACGCATCGCGCCAACAATGTCAAGCAGTTCGCCCATGCCGAGAATATGGGCTTCGATTTCGACAAGCCGGGTCATCGCGGATCGCCGATCGCCGGCACTGCGACTGAACGCGCCAGCGCCTTGAGTGCCTTCGCCAGGCGGTCGTGCAGATCCTCGGAAAGCATTGCCGCCCGATCGTCGAGTGAAACTGCCTCCGGACAGTGCTCAGCAAGCCAGGTGCTGAGACTAGCACGGAAGGCATCAACCCTGTCGAGGGGAACCTCGTCGAGCACACCTCCGGATACAGCGAGCAGAAGCGCCACTTGTTCGCCCAATGTTAGCGGCGCGAACTGAGGCTGGCGCAGCACCGCACGAATGCGCCGTCCATGCTCTATGACCTTTCGCGTGCGCTGGTCTACCATTGTTCCGAAGCGGGTAAAGACTTCGAGTTCGAGAAACTGCGCGTACTCGAGACGCAGACTTTCCGAGAGCGCTTGCAGGATTGGTGCCTGCGTTTTGCCACCGACGCGCGAGACGCTCTTGCCGACATCGACCGCCGGCTTTTGATCCTCGTAGAAGAGACGCGGATCGAGATAGATCTGGCCGTCGGTGATCGAGATCAGATTTGTTGGGATATAGGCGCTGATGTTGCCGGCCTGGGTCTCGGCGATCGGCAATGCCGTAAGCGAGCCGCCGCGGCGCTCGGGTGCGAGCTTCGCTGCTCGCTCCAAGAGGCGCGAATGAATGAAAAAGATATCGCCGGGATAGGCCTCGCGACCCGGCGGCCGACGCAGCAGCAGTGAGATCTGGCGGTATGCAGCGGCGTGCTTGGTGAGGTCGTCGAGGACCAACAACACATCGCGGCCACGCGCCGTGAAATGCTCGGCCATGCTGCAGGCGCTATAGGGTGTCAGCCACTGCAACCCCGGCGGGGCATCGGCCTCGCCGATGACAAAGAGGCACCGCCCCGGCGCGCCATATTGGCGCACCGCCTCGATGACCTGCGCAACCGACGATGCTTTTTGCCCGATCGCGGCATAGACACAAATCACGTCGGTCGAGAGCTGGTTGATGATGGTATCCACAGCGATTGCTGTCTTGCCGGTACCGCGATCGCCGATAATCAGTTCTCGCTGACCACGACCGAGCGGGATCATCGCGTCGACGGAAGCCCGGTCGCCAACGGGCGCGTCACCAATGCCCGGTCGACGATCGCTGGTGCCGGCTGCTCGACCGCAGCAAAGGTCTCGGTAGCAACAGGCGCGCCGCCGTCAAGCGGTGCCCCGAGCGCGTCGACGACGCGCCCGAGCAGAGCGTCGCCGACCGGTACCCGCGCCACCCCGCCTGTGCCGCGGACCATGCTGCCCGCGGCAATTCCGGCGGTGTCGCCTAACAGCACGCAACCGATCGTCTCTTCACCGAGATCGACCGCAAGACCGCGCACCCCTCCGGCGAAGACAAGGAGCTCGTCGAGCCTAGTCTCCGGCAAGCCGTTAACCGTCGCCACCCCATCGCCAATCTGGGCGACATGACCCACCTGCTCCAGTCGCGGTTCGAGCGCCAAATTTCCGATGCGCCGGCGGCTTTGACAGACCCAGGCCTGCAGATCGTCAGCGAGCGTCGCCATCACCCATGATTTCCGCTCGCATCGCAGCGAGCGCACTCTGCCAGGAGAAACGCAGAACAGCATTCGGGAAATGCAGCTCTGCGCCGGCGACGAGATGCCGATCCGTGTCGAAGCCAATAGCGACCCGGTCACTAAATGTCTTACGGAGCCGCGCACGCCAGGCCTCGGCGGTGTCGGCGGGCAGGGCCGATGCAGTCACGACGCTCAGCTGAGCGCCGTCCACAAGCTGCTGTGCAAGTGCGTCCCTTTCTGGCTTCGGCAGCCCGGCCAAGTGCTCCTCAATGCGTGCAAGCCAAGCCTCGGCGCGGAGTTTTACAGGAACCTCGGCGAGCAGCCGTCGGGCGATGTCCGCGCCAAGATCGAGAGCAGCGCACCTCGCTTCCGCCAGTGCCACGCCGCGTTCAGCAGCGAGCGACTTGCGCGTGGCATCGATGAGTTCTGCTGCCTCGCTTTCCGCCTGAGCACGTCGCGCCGTTGCCGCTTCCGCCGCCTGTGCGGCCGCCTTTTCTAGCGCCGCCGCCCGCTCGGCTGCGATGCCGGCGCGTTCGGTCTCGACGGCGGCTAGTTCGTCCTTCGCCTTGGTCCCGGCCATGTGCGCCTCAGCATACTGCTTGTCGATTTCGGCGCACCGCGCATCGAGCAGGCGCAGTACCGGCCGATAGAGGAACCGATGCAGTAGCCAGACGAGGATCGCGAAATTGGCCGTCTGCAGCGCGAAGGTGGACCAATCGAAATGCATGGTCACCCAGCATAGGGGTTGGCGAAAAGCAGCAAGAGGGCGACAACCAGGCAATAGATCGCCATTGTCTCGATCATCGCCAGACCGACGAACAGCGTGCGTGAGATCGTCCCGGCCGCCTCGGGCTGCCGGGCAATTGCGTCCATAGCGGCGGCGACCGAGCGCCCTTCTGCCAAGGCGGGGCCAACCGACCCGATCGAGACCGCGAGTGCCGCAGCAATGATGCTGATGAGCTTAACGTCCACGACCCCTTCACTCGGACTCGAAGTTATCGACCGCGGCATCGATGAAGACCGTGGCGAGGATCGTGAAAATGTAGGCCTGCACCAACCCGACGAGGACCTCGAGGGCCATCAGAGGGACTGGGACGAACAGCCCGGCAAGCGCCACGACCAGCGCGATGACGAACTCCCCACTCATCACGTTGCCGAACAGGCGGACCATCAGCGAGAAGGTGCGCGTCACTTCGGAGACGATGTTAAGCGGCAACATGATTAGCTTCGGCTTGGCGAAGCTTGCGAGATAGCCGAACGGCCCGCGGGCGCGCACGCCGAAATAATGTACCGCCACAAAGACGATCAGCGCCAGGGCGGCCGGCGTCTCGAGCTTGCCAGTCGGCGCTTCGACTCCGGGCAATACCCCGGAAAGATTGGCGGCAACGAGAAAGATGAAGAGCGTGCCAAGCAATGGCAGGAACGGGCGCGGGCTCTTGCGGATCACCTCGTCGATCTGAGCCATGATCGCCGTAACGAGCAGCTCCAACACGATCTGGCGCCGGTCCGGATGCAGCCTCAGCCGCCCCGTCACCAGCCAGGAGATCAAGGTCAATACCGCCATGATCGCCCAGGTCGTCACCACCGGCCGGGTGATCCCGACCGGGCCGAGATGGAACAGGATTGTGCTGGCGAGCGGCGAGGAGGCCATCACGCGGTCCGCCGCGCCACCCGCAGTGCAAGCACGCGTGCCAATAAAAAGCCGAGAAAGGACGACAGCAACGGCAGCGCGCCGAGCCGCACGGCGAGGCTGAAGAACGCAATCGCCACGGCGATACGGCCCAGGGTGAGTGCTATGACCGTGAGGCCGCTGCGGCCTTTGGTGTAAAGCTCGACAGTCCGCAGCAACGCCGCGAAATAAACAAGACCGAAAACTAGCCCGACAAGCGCAGCCGCGGACGCGAGGGAGACGCCGGTCATTCCCGATGGATCCTCTTCCATGCCAGTGTGCAGCCCAGAGCAAGGCCGGCGACGAGCAACCCGAGCGTCCAAAAGATCCCCGACCCGAACGCACGGTCGAGCCAGCGGCCGGCAAAAATGCCGATCAGGGTCGGCGTCACGATGGTCCAGCCGAGCGCTCCGATCATCGCCAGGTTCTGTCCGACCGATCTCTCGCCTTCGCGCTCCCATCGCGCCCGCCGGCTGCGCCGGAGCCGGACGGCCTCGTCGAGACGCTCGGGGTGATCGGGCCGGTCTTCCGTGGGCGGTGGCATTACGGCGCGAACCCATCACCGAGCCCGAGCGTGGGCGCCGCGGGCGTTGTCGGAGCACTTTCCACGCGGAGAAAGCGCGCGATCTGGCGGATTGCCGCGAGGTAGAGGCGCTGCGCGTCGGTTCGGGCCGCCTGCTCCTCGACGAGCTGACGGCGGAACTTGTCGAGCACCTCGGATTCGAGACGGTGGAGGTCGTCACCCGTCACCGCCTCCGGCGTTGCGATAGCTATCGCGTGACCATCGCGCACTTCGAGCATGCCGCCGCGTATAGCGACATGATGCTCCGCGCCGTGATCGTCGCGCCAGCTCGCCACAGATACGGCGAGCGCTGTCAGGAAATCGGCGTGACCAGGCAAAATGCCAAACGCCCCAGTATCATCTTCGGCCCGAAGGTGAACGACATCGCTGGCCTCGACGACGATAGCGAGCGGGGTAGTGACGGTGAGCCTCACCGCGTCCCGCCTTTCGCTGAAGCTTCCCTCTCCCGGGCTTCCTCTAAGTCGCCGACCATGTAGAGCGAGCTCTCGGCCCAATCGTCGGCCTCACCGTCGAGGACGGCCCTGCAGCCGTCGAGAGTGGCGTCGAGCCCGACAGCCCGGCCGGGTTTGCCGGTGAAGGCCACGGTCACCATAAAGGGCTGGGTCAGAAAGCGCATCAAAAGCCGGGCGCGTTTGACCGTGGTGCGGTCGGCCGCGCTCAACTCCTCGATACCGAGCAGGGCGATGATCTCCTGCAGCTCGCGGTAATGGGCGATGGTCCTGCGGACGTGCTGCGCAGTCCGGTAATGCGCCTCGCCGACGAGCCGAGGGTCGAGCAGGCTCGAAGTCGAGGCGAGAGGATCAATCGCGGGGTACATACCCTCGCTCGCCATGCGGCGCGACAGTACGATGGACGAGTCGAGGTGGCTGAAGATTTCCGCGACAGCCGGGTCGGTAAAGTCGTCGGCTGGGACATAGACTGCCTGGATCGACGTGATCGCAGCCCCGGCGACCGAAGCGATGCGCTCCTCGAACTCGGCGATCTCACTGGCCAGCGTCGGCTGGTAGCCGACTCGCGACGGCAACCGGCCGAGCAGCCCCGAAACCTCGCCGCCAGCCTGAACGAGCCGATACACGTTGTCGATCAGCAGCAGAACATTTTCGTGAGCCCGGTCGCGGAAATGCTCCGCGATGGCAAGAGCGGTGAGCCCCGCCCGCCAGCGCGCACCGGGCGGCTCGTTCATCTGGCCGAAGACCAGCGCAGTGCGCGCGAGTATGCCGGATTGGCCGAGCTCGAGCAACAGCTCGTGTCCCTCGCGCGAGCGCTCTCCGATCCCGGCGAACACCGAAATGCCCGAATGCCGCTCGACCGCGGTGCGGATGAGCTCCATGATCAGAACGGTCTTGCCGACTCCGGCGCCGCCGAACATCGCGGCCTTCCCGCCCGAGATCAGCGGCGCCAGCAGATCGATGACTTTGATGCCGGTGTGAAAGATCTGGCGAGCGCCGGTCTGGCGTTCGAGCGCCGGCGCGGGACCGTGGATGGGCCGATGCTCGACCTCGGCCGGGAGGGGTGAACCCCGATCGGTTGGCTCGCCGATTGCGCTGAGCAATCGCCCGAGCACGGCAGCGCCGACGGGTGCCCGGATCGGCGTGCCAAGGGCGCGCGCGACTGTGCCGCGTCGCAAGCCTGCGGTGCCTCCAAGCGCGACAACCCGCACCATTGCCGGGCCGAGGTGCTGCTGCACCTCCGCGACCAGCGGCGGTCCAAGATCCCATTCGATCGCGACAGCCTCATTGATCGCGGGCAGCATCGCGCCGGCGAAGGCGATGTCGACGACCGAGCCGTGGACCGCCGCGACGCGGCCCGGGCTTGGAGCAGTTTCGAGGGGTTCCACTGAAACAGACATGGCCCTCGGTTACCTAATGCGTCCGTTTTTTGGCCGCCGCGTTGATCTAGCTCAAGGCGGTGGTGGGACGCGCCTGTGAGGCTAATGTGCCATGCAAACTGCTGGAAGGAATTCCGTTCAGAAAGGGGCACCTCGATGTTCCTGACAGCCTGCGCCGCTTTGGTCCTTTTTGCGGCGCTTCCACTTGCTCGCACGCTTCTGACGGGGCGAGGCGGCCGATCGGGAATGATCTTCCTGCACCGCCTTTATCGCGACTTTTCCTACATCGCTGCTGCCGTTCTCGCTATTATATGCTTTGAGACAGCGTTGACCATTTCCCTCCAAAATTACTGGTTCGACGAGCTCGGCCAACGCTACCGTTATTGGCTGGCACTCGGGCTTCGCACGGGGATCTTCCTCACGCTCCTGGTTTCTGTGGGTGCCTTCGTGGGTTACAATCTGCGGGTGCTGTGCCGACCATTGCCGGCGGTCCCGCATACTGCCCCGTGGTTCGCGGCTCTCATTCTTGCCGCTCTAGTTGGCATCGGTGCGGCGCCCCTTTGGGTACCATTCCTGGGCTTCTTGGGGGCGACCGCTACCGGGACCAGCGACCCGGTCTTCGGCAAGGACATTTCCTTCTACCTGCTGGTCTTGCCCTGGTACGACGCGGTCGTCGTGATCGTCATCACCGTTCTTGTCATGACGGTTGCGCTTTGGGCGCTGATCGGCTTCGCATTTTTTCCAAGTTCGGGAAGGCCCTGGCATCAGCCGGCCTATCGCCTCGGATGGCGCACCCGTCGCTCGCTCCGCGTAATCGAGGCGGACGACGCGGATTCGTGGTCGCAAAATGAGGTGATCTGGAGAGCTTGGCTGCGCCAGGGTGTGGCGCTGGCTATGCTTCTCTGTATCTCGATGGGCGTCACCCGTTTTCTCGGCCGGTATCACCTCGTAATCAACGGACATTCCCCAGTCGTTGCGGGCGGCTCCTACGCGGACGTCTATTTCTGGATCCCAGCCTACGACGTTATTATGATTTGTTGGTTCGCCGCCGCTTTCATTTTGGCGGTCGCGGCTTTTGTGCCGCGGTTCCTTGCCTGGCTGATAATGCGGCGTCCCATTGGGTTCTCCCGTGCGGGCTCTTTGCGATCTTCTATCTCGGAGCGGTCTTTGTGCCGCCGACAGTCGAGCAAGTGTATGTCGGCCCCAACCAAATAACGCTAGAGCGGCCTTTTTTGACGAGAAGCATTGCCGGCACACGAGAGGCCTACAATCTCGACGGCCCGTCGGTCGAAGAGCAGGAATTCGCGGTCTCTGCTGTTCCGCTCACTCGCCAGGACTTGGACAAGAATACAGCGACCTTGCAAGACGCCCGCATCTGGGACTGGCGAGCGCTCGAGCCCCAACTGCAGCAGATCCAAGGTCTGCGGCCCTATTATAGTTTCGCAGGCGTCGACATCGACCGCTACGCGATCGATGGCGCCGAACGGCAGGTCATAATCACCGCTCGCGAGCTCAACCTGGATAAGCTGCCCGATCAAGCCAAGGTTTGGGTGAACCTCGCACTCAAATACACCCACGGCTACGGCGCGGTCGCCGTGCCCGTCAACGAAATGGATGGCCGGGGAAATCCGGTGCTTTGGGCCCACGATATCCCGGTGAAGGCCAAGGGCGGCCTTGCTGCGACTCACGGTGCAATCTACTACGGCGCGCTGACGCGCGATCGGGTCTACGTCCGCACATCCGAGAATGAATTCGATTTCCCCCAGGGCCAAGCGAACGCCGAAACGGTCTACGAAGGAAAAGGTGGAATTCCGCTCTCCAGCTTCTGGCGCAAGCTCGTCGTCGCCAATGAACGCGACGGATTGCGGCTGTTCATTTCGGGATATTTCACGCCCAAAAGCCGCGTGCTGTTGCGGCGGAACATGATCGAACGGGTTGAAAGGTTGGCGCCATTCCTGATCTTCGACCACGACCCCTACATTGTCGCTGACGGGGACCACTACTCCTATATCATCGATGCCTATACGAGCTCGGCGGACTACCCCTACAGCGATGTTTATCAGGGGTCGCTGCAGCAGTTCCATAGTCGCAACTATCTACGGAACTCCGTCAAGGCAGTGGTCGACGCCTACAACGGCTCAGTGACGTTCTATATCTTCGATAAACGCGATCCGATCATCTGGGCCTATTGGCAGATGCTGCCAGGTTTGTTCAAGGACGGCGACGACATGCCGGAGAACCTGCGCCGTCACATTCGGTATCCCGAAGATTTTTTTACGGTCCAGGCCGAAATGTACGGCACTTATCACATGACCGACCCCACGACCTTCTACAATCGCGAGGATCGGTGGGAAGTGCCGCGCGAACTTTATCGCGATCGCGAAATCGAGATGACGCCCTACTACGTGATTGCCCAGCTTCCCGGTGCTGCAAAGCCGGAATTCCTGCTGATGCTGCCGCTGTCAGTGGCGGGGAAAAACCAAATGGCCGGATGGCTGGCCGGGCTCTCGGACGGCGAAAATTACGGCAAGATGGTGGCGTTCCGCTTTCCGAAGGGAACCTTTATCGACGGTCCGGCCCAAGTCGAATCGCGGATCAATTCGGATAGCCGTTTCTCGGGGGATCTGACGCTCTGGGATCAGCACGGCTCGCAGGTGATCCGCGGCAATCTCATTGTGCTGCCGCTCAACGGCAACCAGCTGATCGCAATTGAGCCGGTCTATATCG